>Ga0131853_10015655_pt1 | contig 13860 bp, 8 predicted proteins | sample TergutLab28metaG_FD_92764 | JGI IMG/M metagenome (GOLD analysis project Ga0131853, IMG submission 92764) | Labiotermes labralis P1 segment gut microbial communities from Petit-Saut dam, French Guiana - Lab288 P1 (version 2) (version 2) | ecosystem: Host-associated > Arthropoda: Insects >... | reverse complement strand
TCGCCGACCGAGCCCAGGATCCGCAGCGAGCTCATGTCGTGCCGGTCCGGGATCTCCCGGCCCTGCTTCATGAAGGAGCGGATCGCGGTCGGGGCGGAGTAGAAGATCGTGACCTTCTTCTCCGCGATGATCTCCCACCAGCGGCCGCGCTGGGGGAAGTCCGGGGTGCCCTCGTAGAGCACCTGGGTGGCGCCGTTCGCGAGCGGTCCGTACACGATGTAGGAGTGGCCGGTGACCCAGCCGATGTCGGCGGTGCACCAGTAGACGTCGGTCTCCGGCTTGAGGTCGAAGACCTCCCAGTGCGTGAACGCCGCCTGGGTCAGGTAGCCGCCGGTGGTGTGCAGGATGCCCTTCGGCTTGCCGGTGGTGCCCGAGGTGTACATGACGTAGAGCGGGTGCTCGGCGTCGAACGCCTCCGGGGTGTGCTCGGTCGAGGCCGAGCCGACGGCGTCGTGCCACCACACGTCGACGGCGTCGTCCCAGGCCACGTCCTCGCCCGTACGCCGGACCACCAGGACGTGCTCGACCGTGTGGCCGGCCGCGCCGGCGATGCCGCGCGCCTCGTCCACCGCGGGCTTGAGCGGCGAGGCGGCGCCGCGTCGGTAGCCGCCGTCGGAGGTGATGACGACCTTGGCCTGGCAGTCCTCGATCCGCGAGGCCAGCGCCTCGGCGGAGAAGCCGCCGAAGACCACCGTGTGCGGGGCGCCGATGCGGGCGCAGGCCAGCATCGCGACGATCGCCTCGGGGATCATCGGCATGTAGATCGCGACCCGGTCGCCGGCGCCGACACCGAGCGCGGTGAGCGCGTTGGCGGCCTGGGAGACCTCGTCCTGGAGCTGGGCGTAGGTCAGGTCGCGGGAGTCGCCGGCCGGCTCACCGACCCAGTGCAGCGCCACCCGATCGCCGTTGCCGGCCTCGACGTGGCGGTCCACGCAGTTGTACGCGGCGTTCAGCCTGCCGCCGGTGAACCACGTGAAGAACGGCGGGTTGGCGTCGTCCAGCACGGTCTCCCACGGCTGGGCCCAGGTCAGTCGTTCGGCGGCCTTGGCCCAGAACGCCTGCGGGTCGGCGGCTGCGGTGGCGTACGCGTCCTCCGTGACGTTGGCGGAGGCGGCGAGAGCAGCCGGCGGGTCGAACCGCCGGTTCTCGTGCAGCAGGTTCGACAGGGTTTCTTCACTCACGGTGCGATCACTCCCGGTGCGGGTCAAAAGGGTCGAGAACGTGGCCTACGCCACACTAGGGCGCGAGGCCGGGTGTGGCGTAGGCAGGTGTGCCGAGTTACTTCCTGGTGGACGCCGCCACGCCGGTGAACGACGCGTACCAGGCGGCGACGGCGGTGGCCAGGCCGAACCAGCCGCCGGCCTTGGTCAGGTTCGCGGTGGTCGTCAGGTCGGCCAGCGCGAGCAGGGCGAAGGTGACGGTCAGCAGCGCGAAGACGGCTATCAGCTTGACGTTGGTGCCGAGCGAGGCGACCAGCATGTAGGCGGTGAAGATGAACCAGGCCAGCAGGTAGAGGCCGATGCCGTGGGTCAGGTCCTTGGCGTTGCTGACGCCGCTGAGGTCGGTGTGGCCGGTCAGGTACCAGAAGGAGATCCAGAAGGCGCCGTACGACGTGAACGCGGTTGCGCCGAAGGTGTTGCCCTTCTTGAACTCCCACATGCCCGCGAGGATCTGCGCCGCGCCGCCGTAGGCGAGCGCCAGTCCGAAGACCACCGGCTCGGCCTTGAAGATGCCGGTGTTGGTGAAGCTGAGCACGAACGTGGTCAGCGCGAACGCGGCCAGACCGAGCGGACCCGGGTCGGCGATGCCGGCACCCGCGCTCTGGGCGGGGGTGGTGTCCGAGAGGTTGGACATGGTGGCTCCTTCAGCGGAGGACGAGTGATGTGGAACACATCAACGCTAAGGAGCCCGGAGGCCCTGCGGGGAGGGGTGACGCGCCGGCTGTCGACCGGCGCGGGCGACGCTGCGATGTGTGCCGCGTCACACGCGACGAACGGTCGTTCCGGTGCGGTGAGCGGTCGCTCAGTCGGCGCCGCGCGGACGGAACCCACCGCGATCGACCATCACGTCCTCGGGGGTGTGCAGCCGAACCATGGTGCTGGCGAGATGGGCCGGCGGGACGGTGCCAAGCGAGACCAGCACCATGGTCGCGAAGGCGAGCGGCACGGTGACCAGCGCGGGCTGGGAGAGCACGGCGCCGCCCAGTCCGCCGTAGCTGTGCCCGCTGAGCCCGACCGCGACCGCAGCGGTCGAGAGCAGCCCGCCGACGGTCATGCCGGTGATCGCGCCGGCCGCGGTGAGCCGCGGCCACCAGATGCCGAGCAGCAGCATCGGACAGAACGTCGAGGCGGCGACCGCGAAGGCCAGCTCGACCGCGTGCGCCACCGCCAGCCCGGTGGAGAGCAGGGTGAGCGCGAGGGTGGCGACCGCCCCGATGGTGGCGGCGATCCGGAAGGCCGAGACCCCGCCGAGGCGGCGGCCGAGCAGGCCCTGGCCGATCACGCCGGCGATCGAGAGCACCAGGCCGGAGGAGGTGGACAGGAACGCCGCGAACGCCCCGGCGGCGAGGACCGCGGTCAGCAGGTCGGCGGTGGTGCCGCCGATGACGTGGGCAGGCAGGTCGAGGACGGCGGTGTCGCTGGCGTCGGCCGCGCTGAGGGCGGGCAGGTAGCGCCGGCCGAGCACGCCGTACACCGGCGGCAGCAGGTAGAAGAGGGAGAGCAGCCCGAGCACCGCCACCGTCGTACGGCGGGCGGCGAAGCCGTCCCGGTTGGTGTAGAAGCGGACCACCACGTGCGGCAGCCCCATCGTGCCGAGGAAGGTCGCCACGATCAGCGAGTACGTCAGGTAGATGCTGTGCGCGCCGTGCATCGGCTCCAGCCAGTCGGTGCTGCGCAGCCGGGCCGCGGCGCCGGGCGCGCCACCGTGGTGCCGGACCAGCAGGAACGCCAGCGGGATCAGCATCGCGGCCAGCTTGAGCCAGTACTGCACCGCCTGGACCAGGGTGATGCTGCGCATCCCGCCGGCCACGACGCTGGCCAGCACGACCACCGCGACCGCGGTCGAGCCGACCCAGGACGGGGCGTCGGTCAGCGCGTGCACGGTCAGGCCGGCGCCCTGGAACTGCGGGATCAGGTAGAGCACCGCGATCAGGACGCCGAGCGCGCTGGCCAGCTGGCGCGCCGGCTGCGACTCGAGCCGGAACTCGGCGAAGTCGGGCAGCGTGTACGCCCGGCTGCGGCGCAGCGGCGCGGCGACGAAGAGCAGCAGCACCAGGTAGCCGGCGGTCCAGCCGACCGGGTACCAGAGCATGTCGACCCCGCGGGCCGCGACCAGCCCGGCGACGCCGAGGAAGGAGGCCGCGGAGAGGTACTCACCGCTGATCGCGGCCGCGTTGGTGGCCGGGCCGACCGCGCGCGAGGCGACGTAGAAGTCGCTGGTGGTGCGCGCCAGCCGCAGGCCGAACGCGCCGACCGCCAGGGTCAGCACCGAGACCAGCAGCGCCGCCAGCGCGGCGATCGCGTCAGCGCTCATCTCGGGACGCTCATCGCGTTGCTCATCGCGGCCCGACCAGGTCCTGGAACGCGCGCTCGTTGCGCTCCGCACGCCGCACGTAGACCCAGCCGAGGATGAGGATCACCGGGTAGCAGCCGGCGCCGAGCACCAGCCACGCCAGCGGTACGCCGAAGAGCCGGCCGTGCTGCAGCCACGGCACCAGTACGAACAGCAGCGGCAGCGCGCCGACGGTCAGCGCCAGCAGCAGCACCATGCCGAGCGCCAGCCGGAGCTGGCTGCGGACCAGGGAGCGCATGTACACCTCGCCGACCGCGCTCTGGGCGTCGATCTCGCGGGACACGGTGGTCCGCCGGGGACGGCCGGCGGCCGGCGCCGTGACCCGTACGCGCGGCGGCGGGGTGCGCTCGCTCACGAGGCGTCGCCCCGGCGGGTCCGGCGCAACTGCTCCCGCAGCGCCGGCACCTGGCGCCGGCTGACCTGGAGCTCGCGGCCGGCCACGACGACCGCGACCCGGCCCTCGTCCTCGCGGATCTCGTCCACGTGCGCCATCGCGACCAGGACGGAGCGGTGGATGCGGATGAAGCCGGTGCCGCGCCAGCGCTCCTCGAGGGTGGAGATCGGGAGTCGCACCAGATGGCTGCCGGTGGCGGTGTGCAGCCGGCTGTAGTCGCCCTGCGCCTCGACGTACGAGACCGTCGAGCGGGCCACCAGCCGGGTCACGCCGCCCAGCTCCACCGCGATCGCGTCGTCCTGCTCCGCTCCTCCGGTCGGCGCGGAGCTGGCGTCGGCGATCCGCCGGACCGCCTCGCGCAGCCGCTCGTCGCGGACCGGCTTGAGCAGGTAGTCGACCGCATGCAGGTCGAACGCCTCGACCGCGTGCTCGGCGTGCGCGGTCACGAAGACGATCTTGGGCGGGGTGCGGAACCGGGACAGCACCGCGGCCAGGTCGAGTCCGGAGAGCCCCGGCATGGCGATGTCGAGGAAGACCGCGTCCACCTCCTGCTCGCGGAGCAGCTGCAGCGCCTCGGTGGCCGAGTCGGCGGTCGCCACCGCCGTGATCCGGTCGTCGCGGTCGAGGAGGTACGCGAGCTCGTCGCGGACCGGTCGCTCGTCGTCGACGACCAGGACGCTCAGGTGGGTCGTGGGGCTGCTCACGGGTGCACTCCATGGGCGTACTTGGGAACGCGGACGGTCACCTTCGTACCCGCTCCGGGGGCGGTCTCCACCACCAGACCGTAGTCGTCGCCGAAGGTCGAGCGGAGCCGCTCGTCGACGTTGAACAGGCCGACCGAGTCGATCGAGGCGTCGCCGGCCAGGATCCGTCGGATCCGCTCCGGGTCCTCGCCGACGCCGTCGTCCTCGATCGTGATCACCGCCTCGCGGTCCAGGTCACGGGCGAGGATCTGGACGGTGCCGCCGTTGGGGCGACCGGCCAGGCCGTGGCGTACGGCGTTCTCCACCAGCGGCTGCAGGCTCAGCACCGGGATCGTCACCGGCAGCACCTCGGGCGCGATCCGCAGGGTGACCCCGAGCCGGTCCCCGAACCGGGCCTGCTCCAGCACCAGGTACCGCTCGATCGACTGCAGCTCCTCAGCCAGGGTGGTGTAGTCGCCCAGCCGGCGGAACGAGTAGCGGGTGAAGTCGGCGAAGTCGAGCAGCAGCTCGCGGGCCCGGTCCGGATCGGTCCGTACGAACGACGCGATCGCGGTCAGGCTGTTGTAGACGAAGTGCGGGCTGATCTGGGCCCGCAGGGCACGGACCTCGGCCTCCATCAGCCGGCCGCGCGAGGCGTCCAGCTCACCGAGCTCGAGCTGGCCGCTGACCCACTGGGCGAGCTCGCTGGTGGCCCGGACCAGGATCGCCGAGGTGTGCCCGGTGAAGACCTGGAGCGTGCCCACCACCCGGTCCTCGACGGTCAGCGGCGAGACCACCGCCTGCCGGATCGGGCAGCCCGGGTGACCACAGTCGAACTCGCGGTGGTCGCGCACCGTCGTGGACCCGTCCGCGACCCCGGCCAGGGCGAGCTGGGCGGCGTGCTGCTCGTGCCGGGTGGCGCCGCCGTCCCAGGCCAGCAGGGCCTCGGTGTCGGTCAGCGCCACCGCCGGTGCGGCGACCAGGTCCCGCAGATGCTTCACCGACGCCGTCGCGGAGGCGAGGGTCAGCCCCTCGCGCAGCGCGCTGGTCATCAGCGACGCGGTGTGCAGCGTACGGAAGGTCGCCCGGTCCGCCTCCGTGCCGAGATGGCTGCGGCGCCGCCAGCGGGTCATGGCCGCCAGGGTAGCGACGCCACCCGGCGAGGGCGGTCGATCCACGGCAGGCGAGTCGGACGGGTGAGTCGATGGGCGAGAACCCGGCCGCCCTCTCACCTGCCCGGTGCGGCAGCCGATGTCGTTGGTCGTCACCACCACAGCGAGCGCGATTCCGTACGCGGGCATCGTGCCCTGTCCACACGACCGGCCGGGAGGGGTGAGCGCGCGGGTGAGTTCCGGGGACCCCTCACGGGCGAGCGCGCGGGTGAGCGGCGGAGGCGTGAGAATGCGTGCTGTGGCTGCTTCCGGCTCGGTGCGTACGGGCGTCCTGACCCGTCCCCGGCTCCTGGAGGCGCTGGACGCCCCGACGGCCCGGCTGACCGTCCTGTCGGCGTCGAGCGGGTTCGGCAAGACGACGCTGCTGCGCGAGTGTGTCGATCGGGCCGGGCCGGCGACCACCGTCATCTGGGTCACCGCGGGCGCCGAGATCACCACCGTCGACGCGTTCTGGGACCACGTCCTGCACGCCGCGACCCGCCAGGGCATCCTGTCGGCGGACGTCTGCGAGTCGGTGCTCGCCGCGACGACGGTCGGCAACGATCCGGTCGTCCTGCTCCGCGACTTCCTGCTGAGCCCGGGGTGGGAGCAGCGGTCCGAGGTGGTCCTGGTGCTCGACGCGTACGAGAACGTACGGGTCGGCGACGGCGTCATCGACGACGAGCTGGTCGCCCTCGTCGCCCAGGTCCCGCGCCTGCGCGTCGTCGTGGCGAGCCGCGCGACGACGGGTCTCACCGCGCCCGGACGCGTCCTGCGCGGTGAGGTCGAGGTGATCGGCCAGGACGCGCTGACCTTCACCGCCGCCGAGGTCGGGGACCTGCTGGCGCAGGTCGACGGGGCGGCAGCGGGCGCCGCGGCCGGCCTCAGCGCCACCCGGGTGGAGGCGGAGACGCGTGGCTTCCCGCTCGCGCTGCGTGCGGTCCTCCTCGGCATCGGCGACCTGAGCGGACCGGCGGATCATCAGCACTGGCGCTCGCTGGTCGCGGCCGACCTGCTCGGCCAGCTGGACGAGGATCTCCATCGGTTCGTCCTGGCCACCGCCGTCCCGCCGTACTTCGACAGCGATCTCGCCGCTCGGCTGACGGAGGCGGTCGGCGGACCGGTCGCGGAGTCGGCCCTGGCCGAGCTGGAGCGACGCGGCCTGGGTCGCTGGATCCCGTTCGCCCCCGACCGTCCGGTCTTCCAGTACGTCGAGACGGCCCGGGACTCGTTCCTGGCCGAGCTGGACGGCGCCGCTCCGGCGGCGTACGCGCGGCTGGCGGCGATCGCCGCGGCCTGGCTCTTCGACAACGGCATGCACACCCTGGCCCTCGATCTCGCGATCGCCGGTGCGGACTACGAGTTCGCCGAGGAGGTCTACCGGGCCATGGTCCTGGCCCGCCCGGAGACGTACACGAGCGACGGGCTCAACGCCTACCTCTCCCGGGTGCCCCCGACGGTCCTGCCGCGCTATCCGGTGCTCGCCTTCGGTCGCGGGCTGAGCTGCCTGAGCAACCCGGCGACGCATCACGCGGCCGGCGAGTACCTGGAGATCGCCGCCGCCTGTCTGACCGAGAACGTGAGCGGCCTGGACTGGCCGCAGATCGTGGTCCAGCACACGATGAAGACCGTCGCGCTGCGGGTGCTGCGCCGGTTCGCCGAGGCGGCGGACGCCGCGGCGCGTGCGCTCGTGGTCTACGAGCGGATCGAGGACCTCGACGAGCGTCGCCTGATCGAGCTGCGACCGATCGTGCTGCGCCAGCTCGCGTACGCGAGCTTCCAGGTCGGGCGCGTCGAGAAGGCCGTCGCGGTCGCCGACCGGGCCATCTCGGTGGCGATGACGCCGTGGTCGCGCAACTACACGGCGGTCTACAGCCTCGGGTTCAACGCGTTCGACGGGCGGCTCCACGCCGCCCGCGAGGCGCGCGCCCTGGTGGACCCGGAGGCGTGGCCTCCGCAGCACGCCTATACGTACGTCAATGCGCTGGGCCGGGTCGGCGAGGCGACCTTGAGGCTGGACTCGTTCGACTTCGAGGGCGCCGAGGCGGAGTACGAGGGCTGCGAGTCGTTCGTCTACACCTCCGAGTTCTGGGCGTACCTCACCTGGACGCTCATGCACGCGCGCCTCGGCCGGGGCCAGGCCCTGATCGAGGCGCACCGTGTCGCGGAGGCGCTGCGCGGGCCGAACCTGCCTCCGGGCGTCGGCGCCAACATCGGCACCGACGCGCTGCGGGGCGCGCTGGCCGTGCTGTGGTTGGCCGCCGGTCGTCGGAACGCGGCGCGGGACGTGCTGCGGCCGAAGGCGATCTTCACCGGCCAGACCGCGCCCGCGGTCGCGCTGAGCAGGCTCCTGTCCGGCGAGACCTCGGACCTGCTGACGGCGCTGCCCGGGCTCGAACGGTGCGTCGGGCACACCCGGCGCTCCAGGATGGCGACGCTCACGATCGGCGCCGCGGCGGCGCTGCGGGAGCGGAACGAGGAGGTCGCGACGACCCTGCTGAGCCGGGTGGTCGCGCTCGACGCGGGTGGGGGCGCACGGCTCCACCTCGCCTATCTGCCCGCCGAGGACCTCGGTGCCCTGCGTGACCTGGCCCGCGAGCTCGGCCATCGAGAGGTGGAGTCCTACCTCCTCGGGGACGTGCCGTCCCTGCTCCACGACGTCGAGCCGCTGCCGGTGCTGAGCGAGCGGGAGCGCGCGGTGCTGCTCGCGCTCGTGGTGCACCGGACCCGCAGCGAGGTGGCCAGTGCGCTCCACGTCAGCGAGAACACCGTCAAGACGCACCTGACCAACCTCTACCGCAAGCTCGGCGCGAACTCGCGTGAGACCGCGCTGCAGCGCGCGATCGCGCTCGACCTGCTCAGCACGCCGCAGGACTGAGCGGCGCTGCTGGAGCAGCGTCTGGATGCTCGGCGCCGTCTGGCCGGCCTGGCGCAGCATCGAGCGCCCGCCTGCCGGGGCTTCCTGGGCCAGATCTGACCGTCACCTCCCGCCCGGCGTACGGCGGCCCGATCGGGGGTGGGATCCTCCTCCTCGTCGGAGGAGCGAAGGAGGTCTCGAGTGAGCGACGGGCTTCCCCTCGCCGGTTTCCGGATCGGCGTGACCGCGGCGCGCAAGGCCGAGGAGCAGATCGCGCTGCTGGAGCGACGCGGCGCCACGGTGACCTGGTCGCCGGTGCTCTCGTCCGACCCGAACCGGGTCGATGGCGAGGCGCTCCGGGCCGCGACCGAGCGGGTGCTGGCGGCGCCGATCGACCTCTTCCTGGCCACCACCGGCATCGGGATGCGGGCCTGGTTCGCCGCGGCCGAGGAGTGGGGCCTGCTGCCGGCGCTGCTGGACGCGCTCGGCCGGGCCGAGATCCTGGCCCGCGGACCCAAGTCCGTCGGGGCGCTGCGCGCTCGCGGGCTGCGGGAGCGGTGGGCGCCGGAGTCGGAGGAGTTCGACGACGTGCTGGGCCACCTGCGGGGACGTGACCTCACCGGCCGGCGGATCGTGGTGCAGGAGCACGGCCAGTCGCTCTCCACGTCCGCGGACGCGCTGCGGGGCCGGGGTGCGAGCGTGGAGGCCGTCGCGATCTACCGGCTGGCCGCCGCCCCGGACCGGGCCCCGATCCTGGCGCTGGCCGACCTGGTCGCCGACCGGGCGCTGGACGCGGTCACCTTCACCTCGGCCCCGGCGATCGTGGCCTTCCTGGACGTCGCCGCCGCGGCCGGCCGCCGCGACGACGTGCTGGCCGCGCTCCGGGCCGACGTGCTCGCCTGCTGCGTCGGTCCGGTGACGGCGGCCGCCCTCAGGGCGTACGACGTGCCGACGATCCACCCCGACCGGTCGCGTACGGGTGCGATGGTGCGGTTCCTGGAGACCGAGCTGCCGGCGCGGCGGCCCCGCCCCTGAGCGCTGTCGTCGACCAGCGCTCGGTTCGTACGCCTCCTCTCGGTCATCTCCGGGTACATCGCCGGGGTGATTTCGTACACGGTATGGACAAAGGGGTTTGGTAAGGGCCCACTGCGTCAATAATCGCCACATCATGTCGAGATGGGGGTCTGGCACTGTTGCCGCGCTGCCGCGACCCCGGCTGTTGGAGCGACTGGACGCGCCGCGCTCACGGCTGACGGTGCTCACCGCCTCCAGCGGCTTCGGCAAGACCACCCTGCTGCGTGAGTGGGTCGATCGGCTCGACCCCGAGAAGGTGGCGGCGCTCTGGGTGACGCTCGGCTCCGGGATCACCGACCCGGGCGACTTCTGGGAGGTCGTCCTGCGCGCGGCCATGCGCCAAGGTCTCCTCCCGGAGGACGTGTGGGAGCGGATCGTCAACGTCGCGGTGGCCGGTGGCGATCCGGTCGAGATGCTCATCGACTACCTGCTCCGCTCGGGCCTGACCCTCCACCGCGACATGGTGCTCGTGGTTGACGCGTACGAGAACGTCCAGGTCCCGGGCGACCGGGTCGACGCCGGTCTGCTGGCGCTGGTCCACCAGCTGCCCCGCCTGCGGGTGCTGGTGGCGGGCCGGGCGGCGACCGGCCTGGCCTCGTCGGGCCGGGTGCTGCGCGGTGACGTCGAGGTGATCGGCCAGGACGAGCTCACCTTCACCCGTGCCGAGATCGCCGAGCTCGTGGAGCATGTCGGCCAGAGCCACCTGAGCGTCGACCGGCTGGAGCGGGAGACGTACGGCTATCCGCTCGCCCTGCGCGCGGTCATGCTCGGCATCGGCGACACCGGGGAGCCGACCGATGCGCCGCACTGGAGGTCGCTGGTCGCCGCCGACGTGCTCGACCGGATCGACGAGGGACTGCGGCGGTTCGTGCTGGCGACCGCCGTCCCGCCGTACTTCGATGCCGCGCTCGCGGGCCGGCTCGCCGCCCTCGTGACAGGTGTGGACGCGGCCGAGGCGCTCGCCGAGCTCGAGGCCCGGGGGCTGGGCAGCTGGATCCCGTTCGCGCCCGGCCGGCCCGCCTTCCGCTACGTCGGGGCGCTCCGCGACGCGTTCGTGGCCGACCTGGTCGGTGCGCACCCGGAGCTGCATGCCCGGGTCGCCGCGACGTGTGCCTCCTGGCTGTTCGAGAACGGCATGCACGCGCCCGCCCTCGACCAGGCGATCGCCGGGGCCGAGTACCAGCTCGCCGAGCAGGTCTATCGGTCGTTGCTGCTGGCCCGGCCGGAGACCTATTCGAGCGGCGAGCTCAACACGTACCTGTCGAGGCTGCCCCCGGCGGCGCTGGTCCGCCATCCGGTGCTCGCCTTCGCGCGAGGGGCGAATCTGTGGCACAACCCCGCGACCCACCAGGCCGCGGTCGAGCTCTTCCAGATCGCGGCGGTGAACCTGCCGCAGCGGATGAGCGGGCTGAGCCTGTCCGAGAGGGTCGGCCAGCACACCTTGAGGAGCATGACCCTGCGGGCGCTGCGCCGCTTCGCGGAGGCGGCGGACGCGGCCGAGGAGGGCCTGGCCGCCTACGACGCGGCCGAGGGGGTCCAACCCGCTGACCAGCAGGTCGACGGGCTGGACGAGCGGCGCCTGCTGGGAGCGAGGTCGGCGGTGCTGCGGCAGCTGGCCTACCCGTTGTTCCAGGTGGGCCGGATCGACCGTGCGGCCGCGGTCATCGACCGCGGGATCACCGCAGCCACCTCGCCGCGGTCGCGCAACTACACGGCCGTCTACAAGGTCGGGTTCCACGCCTTCGACGGCAGGCTCGACGCCACCCGTGCCGGGCAGGCGCTGGTCGAGCCCACCGCATGGCGTACGGGCGAGGAACGCTCGTTCCTCAACGCGTTCGGCCGGGTCGGAGCGGCGATCATGCGACTCGACGCCTTCGACTATGTCGGCGCCGAGCGCGAGTACGACGGCTGCGAGTCGTTCCTCGGGCTCTCCGAGTTCTGGGCGTACATCACCTGGACGCTCATGCACGCCCGGCTCGGGCAGGGCCAGGCGCTGGCCGAGGCCCATCGCGTCTCCGAGGCGCTGCGCGGCCCCCAGCTCCCTCCGGGCGTGGGCGACACCCTGTGCACCAGCTCGCTGCGGGGAACGCTGGCGATCCTCTGGCTGGCGGCCGGGCAGCCCAACGCCGCCCGTGAGGTGCTGCGGCGGAAGGCGGCGTTCCCCGGCCAGACGGCACCGGCCGTGGCGCTGGAGAAGCTGCTCACCGGGGAGCCGGAGGACCTGCTCACCATGCTGCCCGGCCTGGAGCAGCGCCGCGGGCACACCCTCCGCTCACGGATGGCGACGCAGGTCATCGGCGCGGCCGCGGCGCTGCGGCAGGAGGACGAGGGCACGGCCGCGGTGCTGCTGAGCCGGGCCGCGGCCGTGGACGCCGGCGGTGGGGCCCGCCTGCATCTCGCCTACCTGCCGCCGGAGGACCTGGCCGCGCTGCGCGGGCTGGCGACCCGGATGGGCGACCGGACCGCGTCGTCCTACCTCGCGGTGGAGGTTCCGGCGCTGTTCACCTCGACCGAGTCGGTGCCGCTGCTGAGCGAGCGCGAGCGTGCCGTCCTCGCCGCGCTGGTCGACCGCGAGACCCGGGCCGAGGTGGCGACGATGCTCTACATCAGCGAGAACACCGTCAAGACCCACCTGAAGAACCTCTACCGCAAGCTCGGCGCGAACTCGCGGGAGACCGTACTGCGGCGGGCCATCGAACTCGATCTGCTGTCCTGACCGCAAGGGCCGGGCGGGTGAGTGCGCGGGTGAACCCGCCGGATCCGTCGTCATGACCCGTCGCCGAGTGCGTTGACCCCTTGACGCATCGGGATCCCGCGTCCCGTGCATATCACTGGGGGAAACACCACCATGCGAAACCATGCCCGCACGCATGCGCACATCGTCGTCGCCGGTACGTTCGGCGCCGTCGCCCTGGCGCTGCTGCCGACTCAGGTCGCCGCTGCTCACGCCGAAGCCACGACAACGTCGTGCACGACCACGCAGAGCCACACGGAGTACCGAGACCGCACGCGGTCGGTGACGAAGGAAGACTCCACCCAAGAGACCAAGTGGGTCAAGGGGTGGCAGGCGATTTCGAGCACCACGTCGACGATCACCTTCACCAGCGCCGAGGGCAAGAAGGTCACGCTGCCGTACGCCTGGGTGCACAGCGACGCGAAGGACGCCACCTGGTACCAGGTGCCGGCGGAGATCCTCGACGACTACTGGGGCTCTCGAGGCGTGCAGGCGTCGTACCTGACCGACCCCCAGGGATCGAACAACACCACTGCCCCGACCAAGCCGGTCTCGGCGCTGCCCGCGAGCTACGACCCCAACCGGGACGGGCTGCTCACCGGCAGCGGCGCGGTGCCGCTGAGCTCGTACGGCGGCCCCTCCTCGGCCGGCTCGGTGACCTACACCGCGTGGGCCACCGCGAGGACCACGTCGAGCTACTCCGCCTGGGGTCCGTGGACGGCCTGGTCGGCGAGCATGCCCACCGAGTGGAGCACGGCGAAGGACGGCGACATCGCCTTCGACACCAGCGCCGACGGCGGCACGCTCTCGCACGACGGCACCATCGCCGCCGAGGCGAAGACGGTGACCACCACGGTCACCAGCACCTCGTGCGGACGGCCCACGAAGCCGGCCGGCGACAAGACCCCGCCGCCTTCCTCCTCGACCCCGCCGCCGTCCTCCTCGACGGCACCCGGCTCCGCGTGCCACACCGGTACGTCCGGCGGCACGACCGGTGCGACCACCACGAAGTCCGTCACCCTGAAGCTCAAGCCCAACGGCACCGCGGCCGCCGCCACGATCCGGGTGGTCCAGCACCTGAAGGGCTGGAAGTGCGGCGCCGCCGTCAAGGCGACCGTGACGGTCTACGGCCCGGCGACCAACCGCCACACGTGCACCGACGCCACCAGGATCAAGACGATGACGGTCCCGGTCGTCAACGGCACCGTCACCTCCCCGGGCGTCCCGGTGCGTACGGCCGGGCACTACACCTGGACCGTCGCGGTGCCCGGCACCGCGACCACCAAGGCCCAGCGCACCGCCTGCGGTGCCCAGAGCACGCTGGTGCGCCGCCCGGCGTACGGCATCCCGTCCGTGCCGACCGGCTTCGACGCGATGGCCTTCCGCCGTGTCCT
>Ga0131853_10015654_pt1 | contig 13861 bp, 9 predicted proteins | sample TergutLab28metaG_FD_92764 | JGI IMG/M metagenome (GOLD analysis project Ga0131853, IMG submission 92764) | Labiotermes labralis P1 segment gut microbial communities from Petit-Saut dam, French Guiana - Lab288 P1 (version 2) (version 2) | ecosystem: Host-associated > Arthropoda: Insects >... | reverse complement strand
GTACTCATTTCTGTTAGAGGCTGAGTCGACCCCAGGGCCATAGTGCGATCGGAAGGATTTTATATCAATGAAAAATTCCAATGACACCAGCTGGGATCGAACCAGCGACCTTCCGATTTGTAGGACAGCACCTTAACCACTGTGCCACCGCGGTTCCCAGCTACACAATGAGTGCAACGTTAAATACTTTCATATTGTTCACTGTGACATGTAGCTCAATAATACACACAGAACGAATTGTTGTGTTTCAATTGCAATAATCGGTTTGCGAATGCGTCACAATGTTACGTTATAATACGTTAGGTATCGTGTTACGGCTCGAACAAGGGACGACAGTCTTATGTGTGTTGGGAAGGGAAAGAAATATCGGTCCGAAGGGGGAAGGCGGTGAAGGAGAGTTATCGGGTACTGTAAATCGCATGCGCAGAATGCCCAGTAACGTCAGTTCGTAGGTCAAAGGGACGTAACACACAGAGCAATGCTGACCACAGAACTGCTACAAGTACTTCCCATGAGTCAATCTTATCTTTCAGCATGTCTACATTTTCTTCAATGCATTATTAAAAAAGGAGCAAACAAATTCACAAAGACGGCCATCGAGCCCACGTAAAGGAACAAATGGTTGGCACGTGCAGGCGCTTGATTTCATTCAAGCATCATTTTTCTATTCATGATGACGTCACTACAACCCACAGACAGAGGAAGGAATGAGTGAAGTATTTTTCCAGCACATGATGCAATTTTGGTGCACGTACATACAACTTTCTATGCTGTGTGTTTGGAATACTTAAACAAGGTTAGAGACGAAGTCAGCTGAAGAGAAACTATAGTCAGAAATCAAATTACAGTCTTCTGGGACTAACACCGTGTAGTTTGCTGGATGTATACCAACGTATACCAACGTATTCATCTATCTTCAGGGTATAGCAAGTCTCTTCTGAAGACTTACAAAATGTCGGTATGCATCCACCAAACAGCGCGACACGCACCGAAAGAACATGACTTTGACAATTCCTGCCGTCAGCACCTCAAATGTCAAACGCGTATAAATCTTTTTTATGTGGAAGGCAAAGAAAACAGTAAATTCGAACAATTTTTTCCAATCGCCACGCCCTTACGGAGGACCTAATGATTTTTGATACTGACGGAAGTGCCAGTCTTCTTTATATTATTATTATTATTACTCAAATTTATTCTCGCCTATTAGTTATTAGATGGCGGTATTCTGGTTAATTCCATATCTCAATAAGAGATCAAAACGATTTACCCAGCACTTTACGAATGACGTTTGCAGTTATCATTAGAATGATCTGCAGTTCCAATGCCTGTGGGTGATCAGGGGACATTATTATTATTATTATTATCATCATCATCATCATTATCACCTCCTTTATGCAGGGTATTTAAACTTATATTCCTGAGACAAACTATGTCCCTAGGGAATACAGTGTTGCAGCTATTCTGTTGTTACTATTCATGGTGCCTTTATCGTAAGTTCCACTGTTGAATCTATTGTACTTTTACATTAGTACTTTCCGAATTATGTGTGCAGTGCCCAATATGGCTGTTTTCTGTAGTTCCTTGACTTCATGTTTACCCGGTATGTTGCTCACGTATTTTGTGAATGACTTTGAAATAGTCCCAGTCGCCCCTATTATTACTGGTATCACCTTTGTTTTTACATTATTATTATTATTATTATTATTATTATTGGTGGTGACATGATTTGTACCTTTTTTGACGTTTTGCTGACCGTGCATCTCAGTATATTTATCTCAGTAATTAACTAACTTAATGCACAAAATTTTTGTTTTACAATAAGTTTATTTCATGCCTCTACAAGTTTCGAGCACATGTCCTCATCATCAGGAGGTCAAAATTGCATTACACAGCCTCTGGTATCATCATACCTATAGGTGTGATGATACCAGAGGCTGTGTAATGCAATTTTGATCTCCTGATGATGAGGACATGTGCTCGAAACTTGTAGAGGCATGAAATAAACTTATTGTAAAACAAAAATTTTGTGCATCAAGTTGGTTAATTACTGAGATAAATGATTTGTACTGTTTTATTTATATTCTGTCTCGCATATTGCGCTGTCTAGATTTTGTTTGTAGTCGCCTTGCACTGGTTCTGTTAAATTAGCAGACACACGGTCCGACAATTACAGAATGTAAATAAACGAATTACTGAACAGCAGAGAACTGAGTGAAATGATTATAATTTGAACGCCACATTACAAAAGGTATCCTGTCTTTAAGCTAGGTTCAAACCTGGTGCCTGCGGCTAGTCAACTAATAACTTCACGGAAATGAGTATGAAATTAAATTAAGTTCTGCGTTCATGAGTTTCGTCACACACAGAAACAATTTATATATAAGCCGGTAGAATTTAGTCTACATTTCCACATACCGTTTTTTCTTAAATAAATATTAGTGTTATCCTCCCATATATTACGTGCCCATTTGCTATGGACTTTCAAATTTTCTACGCTATAAGGGCCTCTTCAATCTAATACGTAGCAGATGTTGCCCTAGTAGGACTAGTCTCCAATCATTATTTTACGTTCAATTCAGTTTCAGAGAAAACGTCTAACTAATAGTGGTGTTCGTATCACGGATCAGACAGATGTAGACAGGAAGCCCGCCCCCAGATAATCTTCTACAGTGCCTTCTTAAGTCGGTATCTCTACTGTTACTGAAAGGTAGGGGGGGAAAATGCCAATTAAAGAGTCTGTGATTAGAAGGAACTCTTATGTTTTGAGAAGAAATTTCATTAATTCGAAAGTAAATACTACTTTCTGAATGGTAAGGTCATAAGTCAACAGCTTAGTTAAAAGAAATGGATAAAGAAAGTGTCATTGTCTCTGCTATCTTGTAACCACAGCAACGAGATGTCTTGCATTTTACTCGATGAAATTTTACATGAGTTGCCATCTCCACTGTACCCACATACATTTTCTTTAAGTAAGTTTAAGACATGTGGGCCGGGTAGCTCAGTCGGTATAGCGACTGACTACGGGCTGGACGGTCTGGGATCGAATCCCGGTGGGGACGAGATTTTCCGCCTGTCCAGACCGGCCCTGGGGCCCACCTAGCCTCCTTTACAATGAGTACCGGGTCTTTTCCGGGGGGTAAAGTGCGGCCGGGGCGTGCTGCTGACCACTCACTCCTTCTAGTGCAGCGGTCATGGAAGAGTAGAGCTATACCTCTACCCATCCTCTGGGCCACACCGGGCCTGTAACGGGATCACTTTACATTTACCTCTTTTTAAGTTTAAGATATGGGGAAGACTTCAGAGCACTGTTAATGAAGAAAATAGTTCTCTGCTATGTAACACCTCGTTAATTGGTAGTATTTATCTACGTTTGTAAACAACACGATTCCTACATTGTCATGTATTATTCTGAAGGAGGCGGCAGCTAGCTCCACCGAAACGCCCGCAATTAATTACCAATTAGCGTTGTACCCCAGAAGACTTAAAGTTTAATACCAGCCCCCACTGACGGTTTTTAGATGATCCCAATATGGAGATAATGAAGAATGATCTAGTTGAAGGATTTCAGGAGTACACTCATCCGCCGAATTTCTTGGAAGTTAGGTTCCAAGAACCTCACCGAAAAACAAAAATTCGCACAGAATTAACCCCGCCCATATTCCCTATTTTTTTTAAATATATCTGAGTGTTTTTCTTTTCTTTGCAGAAAGATTGGGATGGAAAGCTGCTTCTTATTTCTTCCTCCAACTCCTTTAAAACCGTGCGGTATGGCTGGAACAACTCTATGCATTTTCGAACAATTCTGATGCTCCCGTATATTGAAGGATCTGAGTGATATAGTTTTATTCTAGGTGTGAGCCGCGAATCTGCGCAACATCGAAAGGGGATGGATGACTAAAAAGAACGGTGGTAACAAAGTCTTCACTTTGGGCCCAACATAATGTAAATCACTGGCAAAACCATTCAATAAGTTACAAATTAACAATTATCTAAATTAAAAGCCTCCGTATCGGGTACTGACATAACATTAATACGGTGTGATTAAAAAAGATGGACTCAACTGAACAGTAAACGGCGCCTCAACACACGCCAGACAGTTGTTTGCGGTATTCCAAGTTCTATTCTCGCTCTACGGATTGACTTTCGTGGGCTACGCTCAAAACTCTCTTGAATTCGTCTCACGTTCTCCTCTGATACACGTGGTCGGACGGAGATTTTGTCTTTATACAGACAGCCTATTTACTCAAATTGGTGATTCCAACGACAAATGCTCTTCCTCGTTGGAGGTTGAATGTTGAAACGAAGAGGAAACACACGCTGCACAGCAGCCGCCGACTCAGTTTTAATGAACTCACGAACGCAAAATATCTAGTGCTTCATAGTAGCCATTTTGCTCTCAACTGGCGCTGCTGCACGGCTGTGCGCTAGGCGAGCGCTCTAGCGGTGACATTTGAAACTTTTGGACCTCCTCTTTCAAATGTAGATCATTCATATAACCTGTACAGTTCAGGAAATATAGACGTATGAAATTAAGTACATCTTTTTGAATCACATCTATATATAGGGCAATTTCGTTTATTGCAATGCTAATTAGTGGTGGAGATGCAACAGTGATGTACGCATACTGTTTCCTTGTAAATAAATAAAATTTACAAAACCCGCAAAAACATTTTGCGTTCCGTGATGAAACTATAAAATGTCTCCCAGCAGGAGTGTTCTTCCGCATTATTTTTATTTGAAACCACCGAAGGAAATGTGGGTCGCACTCTCTTAGCAGTTAAAGGCAAAGTATCACTAAGCTGTCAACCGTAAATGTTAATACTGCCTTCCGACAATGGCCTGCAGCCACTGTGAAAGCCCTGCAGATTTCGGCTAATAAACAGAATGGTTCGGTAGCATAGCAACGAATTCTGCTCAATGAAGAGTTCCGTTTCTCGCTACAAAGCCATTCCATCTTGGTTTCAATGTACAGAAGAAAACCAAAAGGACTCCTATAATTAAGGTATTATATTAACCGACAAACAAAACTGTGTAAAAGAGATATTTGAATTACAAAGGATTAGTTTCCTTTTTGTCTTCCTATACTTGTTGAAGATATGAGCCTGACTAGCTAGTACAATTTTAGCTGATAACATACCGTTGTATATTGCTACAATTAAGGTGTTATATTAAACGACAAACACAAAACACCTTAATTATAAGCAGCACACAACGGTACGGTGTGACGTAACAAGAATTTGCCTTTACGGTGAAATCTGCCGAGTAACACTTTATACACAACCTGTATCTGAGCGACTTATATAAACACACTAGCAATTATTACGTTTATTGGACCGTGCATCATCTTGATAGTTGAATAAAGAGAGACCAACTTGATGTAACTTGCTTTATTATTTCCATTATTTAATGCTCAACATGTTTCGGATGTTAATACATCCATCCTCAGGAGCTTGGGACTTATTTCTTTGAGTTATTTCATGGGTTGTATCGCTCTGGTTCGATGTGTGTTGGTGTTACGGTGTGGTTTGGCTGGGGTGGTGTGGTATCCGTATGCAGGCTGAAGCACTATGTGCTCCAGCCTGCATGTACAATGCTGCTACATTGTTAGCAACCATACTTATTGCGTCCTTCTGTAACTTGAAAATCTTAAAAATGTTACTGAAAACCTTATTTTGTTTTTTGCTTTGTAAACATTGTATAATTATTTTTTTCTTTTTCAAATGAAGCCAAATAGGTGCACACTGCTTCTTAGTATATTTATATTAACGTCTTACATGTTTCGGGAAACTACGTGCCCATCATCAGGAGAACTTATTGTATCTGTGCGACACTGGTATTTCTCACTCTGAGTGAAAAATACCAGTCAACAAAACATAAAAAATTGTATAATTACAATACTTCTTTGTAGCACATTAATATCTGTTGGCTCCTGCTTATTTATTAAGTTCATAATAAATAATAGAAGAATTTAACTAACAATTTTAAGATTAAGATAAAAATATTGGTGTGGTACAGTTACAGAATTTAAGTAACAATTTTAAGATTTTTAAGATACAGAAGGACGCAGTACATATGACTTTAAACTTTGCAACAGCAATGCAAATTTAAAAAAATGGTACGTTATACATTTTATAGCAACATTGCAAAAAGCATATGGTTTTGGAACAAGTAACGCAATGGTCTCCCTGAAGATGGTGTAACAAACACCGAAACATGTAGGAGGTAAGTGGTGATAAATATGTGTATTTAACATACTATGTTCATTTGGTTGGGATAAAAAGAATCTGTCGACCGCAAGGATGCACTGTGTGAAAAGCTTCAAAATAATTACTGTCTAGTTTATTTTAAGAGAAACGGTAATTTATTTGACCACCTTCCATGATAACAGCACGAACAAGCTTTTAGAAAGTGTCCAGCGCATTAAGCATAGGTTATATCTGGTGCGTGACAATTATTTGTGAGCAGTGCGAGAATGTCGCACGCCATTCTGCAGGAGGATGGAGCTCCCCCTCTGGGCTTCATTGCTCGCGAGTGCCTGAATGAAGAAATTCCTGGGGGGGTGAATAAGAAAGTACAGACCGTTCCCTTGGTGACCCTGCACCCTCGACTTCTTTCACATCACAGACAAGGCATACAACATGGCAGTCTATAGGATCGATGACAGCCATTTCAACAGTTTATCCTGTTGTGTTACAGAAAATAAGGTGTAAAAAGAATAGGCGTAGGCAGAGCCACTGGAACCGGTTCACAAGGCTCGGTTAATATTAGATTCTGTACAAATGCGGCAGTAAAAAGAAATATCACCGCCCCTATCGGAAACTGAATGCCAGATTGACTGAGCTACCCGGTTCTCCGGAAACAGTGCTTATGTGAAACATGAGATGCATAATAAATTTTATTTTTAAAATCGCGAGAAAGTAGGCTGATCATAACGCACATACATTGTATTCGAAAAGTAACACAACAAAGTCTTGATAAATTTCACAACGAAAACTTAGGACAGCATTTGCGCGTCCTAACGTCATTGTCAAGCGGGTGGCACACTCAGGTTTTTCAAAGAGCTTCTAGCTTCATATATGGTTCGGACATGTCAACAGCTTCCTGTTGGATTTCGTTGTGTTCCTCAGTAACGTCAGGAAAATTTCGGGATTTGAAACCGGATCACGACTGTTTATATCAACATTTCTTTCGACTCATTCATTGCAAATAATCGTGCCGTTCAATATTATGGTTCTGCTGTCTCAATCACTGACACAATGATGATGATGATGATGATTAAGATAATGATAATAATAATAATAATAGGCTCGACAGCCCCGTTTGGGCTCTGACCTTCCTCAGAATATGTATTTCTTCAACCCTGTTTGTAGCCTGTCTCCTTCATTAGCTTTCACCTTTCTTTAACTGTAAACCTCTTATATCACCTTTGGTATTCCAATCCCTTTATATCCTCTGCCCTGGCTAAGAATATCCTTTCTGGAGTTCGTCCTTCATTCCTATCACATGGCTTGCCCACTGTAATCTATTAATTTCAATATATTTTACCAGATATGTTCTAGTATATAGTCTCTATATCTCAGCTAAGCCACTGAGGGCGAAAACAAACTCTAAACAAATACACAGAATGGATTCTATGGTACTTAAAGAGGTGTTTATTCAGCAAGAATACAGTAATTACGACAACGCAGTCAGTGAAGCAATTTTTAAATGCAGTACAATATCTACAACTGTTCATTTGTTTTCCCTACAGCTCATTTCCAATTGCTTGCTCGAAATTCTGCATGGTTATCAAAATGTAAAGACTACTGTCTTCCAGGAAGCGACATCATGAAGTGCGGTAGATTTTACTGGCGTTACAGACGAACCTACCGTCTCCATAATCACCTCATCTGCACTGATGACGGAGAAGGTAAGGTTCACAAACATGCCGACAGACCTATATCTGATTGCACGGCGTCAAATTCCAGAAGAAAATAATCTTCATAGAAACAGCCGTGGTAACCTAAAATCTCGGCCAAAACGTGTTCAAGTACTTCGAACCAATCTGAAGTACTCGCAGTTGCAAACATTTTTAATTACAAAAACGTAACATACAGCTGAATAAAAAAAAGGGCACTCTTCTGAATGCAAAGGGAATATTCAAACTCCCGATGGACATCTAAACCTTGTCGGATACAAAATGTCGAATAATCGGATGATGATGATGATGATTACGAATTGTACAGTAAACAATGCAGAGTCGCGTAATTTATTTCAAACTCCCAGCACTTTCTTGTTGGTACCGAGGAAAAGTGTGCCGTAGAGTCACAAATACAGTTGGCGAAAGGCTGAGATTCAAAACGGCAAATCATCAAAGTCGTAAACGTTATGGCTTGAGACAACACCGAGGTGACTTAGTTACTGCAAATAGTTACATTTGTAACTGAGTTATTCTCTACGTAATATATATATATATATATAAATATATATATAAAGCATTTTAATAAATTCTGGAATATGCTACCGATATTCTAGTTATTGTCTATTGTTGATCTGTAAAATTGGGCAGGAAGTAAACTGAAACTTATGACCATATGTTCCTGCAGCACACCAGTATTCCCTCAGTGCACATGAATATATTCTGGCTGTGTCAGTGTGAGTTTGTCTGCTCTGTGTTCTAACGGTAGGCGCCCTGCGAGGTCATCTTCCATTCTAAGGGCAGTGAAACGTGTCAAAAAGGATTCGTCTCAGAATTCTGAGCCAAAGCAGGCTGAACGTCATGGTTAAAAAAAAAGGAAGACAGTGGCAGGTTTTCTGCAATTGGTGTTGAACGATTTTGTTTATTTTTATTTTCTTGGCTTCCGTCTCGCTGTCTTTTCTTCCCGATTTATTTATTTAAGTACTTTTATCACCTACAAAGGTAAGGAATTGTAACACTGAATGGCGAGATTATACGGAATATGAACTCGGTGTAATGAGGAAACAGGTGGTCGTGAATTATTTTAATCGAGTACAGCACAAGTGATTGAAAAACACGGAAAGGCCTGCGACAGAATTTCCGGAATCCGACATCAGCTTTCAAAGAGGTATCTTTCGTAACTTAAGCGAAAATACTGACCACCACGCCAGAAATGTTGGTCATTAAAACTGCACACTTTGGGAATAAAAAAGGTGTTGATTTCCCATTACATTCATAAAGCACATTTTTCTATAACTTAACATGCGAAGTGATGATAATCGAAATGTGTTTCTAGCCGTGTTTCACTGTAATGACCAAATTTACGTAAACTCCGTGTATTTATTTCGTTTATTAATTAGAGTTTAGTACAAAGCACACTGTGCAATGGTATAAATAAATCACACAAAACCATGAGAGTTAATGACGCTTCTGGAAGAAGCAGTCTACACGAGCAAACAAAATGAATGACATGCAGCAGTTCATTATTACTGCGCAGAAGATGTTTAATATCCGAACCAGAACAAGGAGAAAGAAGGGAACTATTCTTGGAAAGAACAAGTTCTGTAATTTGCTGGCTCCGTCTGCGCAACGGATTCGAAACTTGAAAACAAGTATTGAATAAGACAGAGTGGAATTCGCCAGTACGAACTAGAACTTGTTAATGTTCAAATCGTACTCCTTTGGGAAGACATTTATTACATTCCGGTTTAAGAACAAGATATATACTGGGACGGTCATTCAATTTCGAAGGATCACAAAAGAATTACTTTACAATACTGTCCTAAATCTGCGAACTGTGCGTTACGATGTTCTAGTTCAAGATCAAATACATCGGACAGGGCTGCGACAATAAACAAATATATTTTTTTCTTTGGACAATAAAATCTTAACTTGTGGAAGAGTAGCAGAAAAGCAGAGTATCGTGAAAAAAACATATTCCAAGTTTCAAACAGTAGTTATTACCCCAATACTACCTAAGGTTATAAGAGAGCAGCGCAAGGCGGACAGTATGAGGATATGGTGTTCTGCGATTTGTGAGATATGTAGAAACCTGTCTCGATCTTCAGATTACGTGGAGGCAGCAGGTTCCTCTACAATGTTGTGCTTATCTACATAAAGAATGTAAAGTTTCTCCAATATTAGTTCTTATTTCTAAGAAGTTAATTGTGACTTTCAGCATCCCAAATAGCCTAATCAGTAAAAGCTTAATAACAATGAAAATAAAAAAATAATAATAACAATAACAACAATAATAAGAACAATACCTGAGGAACATACCAAGAAGGCGCGAAATTAAGGAAATACAAAGAACAGCAATATTGAATGCTGCACACATACTGCGGAAAGTACTAATTTAACAGTACAAAAAGTAAAAAGATAAAGTGATCCCGTTACAGGCCCGGTGTGGCCCAGAGGGTGGGTAGAGGCATAGCTCTACTCTTCCATGACTGCGGCACTAGAAGGGGGTGAGTGGTCAGCAGCACGCCCCGGCCGCATTTTACCCCCGGGAAAGATCCAGTACCCATTTTACGGGAGGCTGGTTGGGCCCCAGGGCCGGTCTGGAAGGGCTGAAAATCTCGTCCCCCACCGGGATGTGATCCCGGACCGTCCAGCCCGTAGTCAGTTGCTATACAGACTGAGCTACCCGGCCCACACTAGTGTAAAAGTACAAAACGTATTTCACGCGGGAAATAACATAATAGTGTAAGCACAGGTTGTAAATACAGAACAGTCACAACGCTTTATACCCTAGAAACTCGGTTTGATTCAGGTATGTAACTGTAACTGTAACTACCCCGCAAAAGTATGATAACAAGGACAATAATAATTTCATGCATGTTGCTGTATTTGCAACGAAAACTGGCGTAAAGGCAATTACCTCTTCGAAAAATGGCGTCCCTCTAGATTGTGAATACAATTTCAGCTCATACCTGACAGAAAACATAACCAGTTTCAAATACAAAAACCAGCTTATTAACTTCTTCAGGGGAACATGCGAAGTTGGTTGTGTGAATCGCATAGAACACGTTAATACGCTGTGTGGCAAACTGCAGAGCTACTTAACCTGCCACGAGTACATACAGCGTCACTACTACTGGGCTTGAAACTGTTAATAATATTTATATCCATAAAATCCATAGTGACTGTTTCTACAATAGGATGAAAAGAAGCATCACATTTTTCATTCCTAAAAGATATTCCATGTACTATTACACCTTGTAAGAACACAGGCTACGCTAGGCTTGTGGGGCTGAATGTAACAGTATAGTTTGTAATGGGAAAATTAGACCTCAGGCAAGAACTTACCTTCTGTACAAAGTGTGCAAACAGAACATGCGGCGCATAATGGAATACATTCAACAGAACACAAGCAAAGCGGTTATCCTTCCCTCACACATTGTTAAATACCGTATATACAATACTATATACAGCACTCTCTTACCTTGGTGTTGTTTACCTTTTGTACATGTTGTATTTTAAGATGTCTTGTGTGTATTGTTGTAGTTATCTTGTGTGTATTGTTGTACTGTGTGCGCATTGCTGTTTTAACTTTGGATGCCGGACTGCTGGCTAGAAGTCAGTATTCGGAAGGTCCTGCGACCGGCCACCTCGACACAGGTTTTCCTTGGTTTCCCTGTGTCTATAAGCAAATGCTGAGATGGTTCCCATGATTCCAAGTTGCCACTACATGCTTCTCATGTAGCCCTCCCGACTTAAATTTAGCAGTAAACAATTTCATATTTTGTACACATGTAAAATAACCAATGCCACCAGGTGACAACCCAATTGCAGTTGATGATGATGATGTTGATTATAATAATAATAATAATAATTAATATAACGAAAGTTTCCTTGCACTATCAACACTCAAGTTATATCCCATGGTTTTTTCATACTGTGGACGAATCCTGTACAGCTATAAAAAGTATTCCAATATTAAGTGGCCTAAATAGTAGTGAAAAATGTGGTCTTCTTCCAGTTCCACGTACTGTACCCGTTTAACATGCTGTGTTATCCATAGACTGCGCAGGACTGTCCTTGGGCCGATAGCCAAGCCAAGGCAAGTCATAGGCCTAAGGGCGATTTTATAAAACAAGTACGAGTTTCTGTAGCTTAATTAATGTATTTTTCCCTCAAACGTTAATTATATGTTAAGTACCGACTCTATTATAGCAACAATCACAAATTCCTCCTCTTTTTAATAGGTATTTGGTAATCAACAGATATAAAACATCTCTCATGCTTCGAAGCGTATCTCGCCATTACCCGTAAACGATCAACTTCGGATAGAAGTACGGTTTGTTACAGCGATGTAATTTAACCCAAGAAAGTCGGTATAACGACTGGATACGGGCAGGACGTTTCGGGGATCGAAACTCGGCAGGATCGAGATTTTGCATACCCATCCATACCGATCTTGGGGCCCACCCACCCTCCTGTACAATGGGTACACGGTCTCTTTCCCGAGGGTAAAGCGGCCGGGGCGTGGCGCTGACCACCTATTCCAATCTATCGCTGAAATTAAGGAAAGAGTAGATCTATACCTCTACTGCCTCCTCTGGGCAGTAGTGTCCCGTTCTAGGGTGAACATTACCTACAACCCAAGAAACGTTCCCACTAAGCACGGTTGATTCCTTCTGAATTTACCTCCGTGATCTTGTGTGAAATGGGGCTAATAATGAGTAACGAAGTAAAGAAATGTACATTGACATGCAAGTAATATTCAGTCAATGTTTGCATACACACACACAAACATATATATACAGACCAAAGATAAAGGCAAAATTCACCCTAGCAGAGGCCATGAAGGCCTAGTTGGAAGTAGAGGTATAGTTTGCTCTTTCTTTGACTTCGGAACAAGGTGGGGGTGGGTGTCAACGCCATGGTCCGACCGCTTTACCCCCGGGAAAGAGAACCGATACCCATTGTAGAGGAGGCTGGGTGGGCACCAAGGTCGGTCTGGATGGGTGTAGAAGACTTCGCCCCCACCGGAATTTGACCCTCAGAACGTCCAGCCTGTAGCTAGTCGCTAACCGACTGAGATATGCCGGCCTACTTAAGTTCAACGATGTTTACAGTACTTCAGATGACACGGACTCGAGTGGCAAGATTTGGAAGACCCGATCGTGGCTTGATTTTACGTAGCTTACCATCCCTGCGTTTTTCCTAGTCTGAGAAAAACTATCAAAGGACTTTAGTGAGGAAACTCTGCGTCTCTTTCCAGATTGTAAACGGCCATCTCTTAAGCATATCTCGGAAGGTTTACAGCTTGAACCAATTTAACTTCATATTAGCTCAGTAAACTTGAAACTACATAACACTAAAGATGTTATCGGCACAGCGATAAGAATTTACCTCTAAAATCCTCTCAAGAGAGCATATATTGATTTGGCTATTCTGGGGTCGTTTAACGCGTTATAAGACCGTTACTCGTAATGGTACATATTGACTAACCTCTCAAGAGTTTATCTTTCCGCGGGGTTGAAAACTGACAAACAACGACAAGTACTTTACAATTAACTGAAGAATAACATCCAACTAGATGCCACTTATTACTTTATTATGCTTATGTTGGGCTCAACATGTTTCGGGCACCATTATGCCCATCATCAGGAGCTCACGACGATAGCGTTGGTTACCACATAGGCCGTCTGGTTCTCTAGTTGCTGCTGGTTGGGAGCTAAATGAAGGCAGGATGGATGAGTGTCCGTACTGAAGGCTGTAACAGCCTTCAGTCCGGACACTCATCCATTCTGCCTGCACTTAGCTTTCCAACCAGCAGCAACTCAAGAACCAGAAAGCCTATGTGGTAACCAACGCTATCGTCGTGAGCTCCTGATGATGGGCATAATGGTGCCCGAAACATGTTGAGCCCAACATAAGCATAATAAAGTAATAAGTGGCATCTAGTTGGATTTTATT
>Ga0131853_10015653_pt1 | contig 13862 bp, 10 predicted proteins | sample TergutLab28metaG_FD_92764 | JGI IMG/M metagenome (GOLD analysis project Ga0131853, IMG submission 92764) | Labiotermes labralis P1 segment gut microbial communities from Petit-Saut dam, French Guiana - Lab288 P1 (version 2) (version 2) | ecosystem: Host-associated > Arthropoda: Insects >... | reverse complement strand
TCAGCCCCACGCCCCGGCCGCTTTACCCCCATATAGGGACCCGGTACCCACTGCACAGGGGGCTAGGGGATCCTCGTGGCTGGTTTGGGGGGGGGGGGCACCTAACCTCTTGCCTAGGAATTCGATCCCCTGACAGTCCAGCTCGTAGCACTTCGCTATACCGACTACGCTATATCGGCCGCCCGAATCTCGGAGATACCTGATTATTCTTGGCGCGAGAAAAATGACGTAAAGCAAATTCCATATCTAGGACCAACAATATTCGGCGCCACCATACAAAATTTTCTGTCGAGGGTGAAGCGGTGTCTGCGATATATATGGCAATCAATCAGTTCTTTGCACGAAAGCCGATTTCGAAACCATCGATTCGGCACAAATGGCAACGATGAATAACCTTTACTCTGCTACCGCTCTATCTCCACAAGAAAGGTCCCCAGTAATCCTTGGATAAGAGGATTCGTAGAACGCAGGGCTTCTGTATCTGTCCGCTATCAGTAATCGGATTCCGTTTTTCAGAAACTCAGTGCCTTTTACGGGTTCAGTGATTTTGCATGTGCTTTTAGAGCCTAAGACTCACTTTATGTACCACCAGTTTTAACATTCAGAAATTCTGTGTTCTGCCAGGCCAACAATGCATTTTATGCGTTTTACGTGTATCTGCAGCATTATAGCATTAACCTATCGGGTTTTATAACCGAGGCAGAGAGTGTTTACAGCGCGTACAAACGGGGTCTTTAAATCAGACGGATAGAGATTCGTTCTTAAAGGTTCTTACTGTATACCACTTCACTTACTTTTCTTTGGGATTTCATCGTGCTAAGTATTCGCGAGCGGTAGTAAAGATGTTGGAGATAATGACGCGTGACCACTCGTTCTTATTCGTGAATAAATCCATGGACGATTCCATTTTACAACAACGCCGAGTTTGTGTTTATTTTAGAGTCGAAGAAATCTTTTTTTCTTGGCGATACCGCAGACCGATAATCTGTGACTTTCGGCACTATTTAACTCATTTTCTTCGTTGAATTAAGAGAGATGAACTCACGGTCTTATGATCCCATGACCCTTCCACCTCAGTAACTGTCAACCCAATAGATTTTGCGAGATTTGAATTCTCATCGCGGTGCTATTTGGCTCTGAAGTTTCTGGCACATAACGCCGTGTAGATTTGTAAATATTTACAGAACTTTCGGAGTAGTTCACTGCCTCTGTGTTAAAGATAATCCATTGAAGATGGATGCTGCAAGTTGTTCCAAACTCGGTACGTATTTACAGATTTACGTGGCGTTGTCTCCCAGTGGACTTGAAGTTCACCAAAAGATTTCAGCAGAACTGCGTACCAACTGTCTGCATTTGGACGGTACCCCCTCTTTTTAGATTTTTCTTTCCCCGTGGCCATCACAGCTCAGTACGTTGTAGACTACGTTTGAAATGTGATGGCACACGCGCAGAAGACAGATTTCGTCTTTCGGCGACACGGAGTAGTCCATTTAAACCGGGCGGGGGCGTCAGTTCAGCCGACCACTGACAGCCGAGGTGTGCGCATCAGCGGTAGTAATGCTGAATACACCATGTTCCGAGGTAGTGTGAAGAGTACTGGCTACCCACTGCATTCGCCAGTTTCCCATTCACTTACCCTCCCGCGCGTCAGCGTGTGCCATCACATTTCAACTGGACTCTACCAACTAGGCTACGGCCTAGATGACTGTGGAGTATGGGTTCGATTCGCGGCAGGAGCACGATACTGTCCTTCTATGAACATCTTCCAGGGTACCACCCTGCCTTCTGTCCAGTGATCTTTCGAACGCTTTCCTTGACTCTCTCCGGCCCTCAAAAACCTATCTCGTGCAGAAGTTGCAAACGCGTAGAGCTATTCCATTATTTCCCCATACGGCGTCATAGAGTGGTGCATGTTTAAAATCATCAACTACTATATAATTGAACAGTATCAGCGCAGTATGTATGTGGACTTTTGAAGCGGTGGCAACACCAGCGGCATTAAATATGACACTCTGAAAAGCTGCGTAACCCACCTTTGGAATGTGAACCATAGTTCCGTAGAAATGTGTCTTAATGAAGGCGGCTGGCCGAATTATACAATTTAGCTTTCCATTTGAAGACACTGGAGCTGGGTGTGTGAACTGTTTTGTGCGATGACCGTCGGCAGGCAGTAAGTTCTGCATCGAAACTTCTTTAGCGCGTTTGCAAAGTTACCAAAAAATATTCGCGTCGAACATCTCGAGAGCCACGAAGCGGGTTTTGAATGAAATTTGATATCGGAGAGTTTCACTGACATTTAAAACAATTTCCCGTTTGCATTAAAATTGTAAGAGAGTAACTGGCCACAACGTGAATAACTACGTGCGAGTTTTGGGCGCATTTGCAGCATGAATTGCGAAATATTTATCAGAGCCAAAATGCATCGAAAAAAAAAAGTTTGTGGAGACAAATGAAACGCACTTTTTATGGCTAATGTACGCTCCCGTCATGGTTTGAGGTCAGTAAGGAAATGTGGGCGACTGTACCTGCGTTGTTGAACCCGCCGATTTTAGTTTATGGTTGGTTGCTGGGTGAATTTAATTCTGAATATGGAGACATTAAGGTATTCCGAAACGTCGGAACCTGTCTACAAAACCTCACTGTATGGCGTCCCAGAAGACTGTAATTGTAAACCCCGAAGTTATAGTTTGTCTTAGGGGAAGCATCTTGTAATGTGTACCCATCGATTTTAGGTGGGGGTGAAAAACCCGAATCACATTGGACGTGTCAAGATTGTTCTTATCCGTTAGCAGCACCATCACCACTGGTCGGGTAGACTTGCCTGACACATTCTGTACTTATACGTAATACAACGAACACGCGGGGAACCCCAGGTGTGAACTTTAAGCTCTACATTGCAATGGTGGTAAAAGAAGAGGAAATAAATGTAAGCAAGTCTTAAATTCTGTCACCTGTTTACCTTTCCAGATGTTCACTCCTTTACCATCGTTTCAATTGTTTCTTCTTGGTGCTACATACATTTTTATTGGAGCTGCGGTCTCCTCTTCTGTAGGGGTTGTGAAAATTCCTGGTGAAATAAGCTGTAGGGTGTTTTGGTGTTTTGGGCAAGGGATGAGACTGTCGCAATGCCTCTGCCATCAGCTCAGCTGTTTCTGTTGGTGCTTGTTTCTGGTTGGAGCCACCTCCATCGTACCGGTTGTCGAAACTCTTTGAAACAAAGCAGCAGGATTCGGTGCACAAAGGATCAGATAGTCACAGTGCGTGTACCATCAGTTCAGTCGGTTCTTCTTGCTGGTTCAATCCATTTCCATTATTGGTCTCCTCTGTTATAGGAGTTTTATGAGTCCTTATTAGAAAAAAAACAATAACATTCCCTTAATGGCGCATCAGGTCAGCAGAAGGCATCTTCCACAGAGCCACACAAAATATACGGATGTGTGTATGCTCCAATCATAAACATGCACAGCGCATTTCATTAGGGTGTGCCCCCAGGAATTTTTATCTCTATTTTTTTAAAACTAAAAATTTTTGAATACTCGACGATAAGGTTATTATTTCTATTCACCAAACAAAGGAAACTGAAACCTAACCAAACTATAATTATAACATTATAATATACTCTCCACTAAAGAAGACTATTTTATCCATAACATTTTATTTGATTACCTTATGTAATTATACAAGTAATTTTATATTCTGTATTTTCTTTTATATGCTATTTCCTAGCGTACTAGATTTTATGTAAACGAGATCTCGTACATAAAAGCAGTATCAATTTTATATTGAAATATCCAAGAGTTACAGCCTGAAGATGGCTTAAAAAGGACAGCCGAAACATGTAGTTGTCACTATATTTTAAATATCATTTAGATACATATTTTATACAATAAAAAGTTGCGTTAGACTGTCAAATTACTTGTATTTTTAAATAACAAAATTTTTTTTTTATAGTTTACAAACTCAGCTTCAAAATACCAATTTAAAAGACGAGGCACAATGCTGTCCTTCCGCACACCTGTGACCCCGAGCCGCATTGGCCCACTATCTTGCGCATTCGCTGACGTGACAGTGTCAACCGCAGTGGCCAGGGTGGTTTGTAGTAACTATGAATACCCGAGCGAGCGAGCTCGCACACTGAAGCTTTTATGGCAATCAGGAATGGATAGGATGGTCGTGTTGCAGGTTTCACTGCTGTGTCCTTACCATCGAGCAGCTGGTGCCATCTAGCCGGTACATAGCCGGTATACTCCGGAAAGATATTTTTTCTTCTCCAAAACGCCCAGACTATCTCTGGGGCCCACCCGCACTCCTTTGTAATCGGTACCGGGGTTCTTTCCATCCAGCGTCAAGTTTAAGAGTGAGTTGTGTCCCTATTCCCCTGAGTGGATATATTGTCCATGAATGTGTTAATGTGTGAATATAATTCTTACAGTAAACAAAGGAAACACACCATTCTGTTTGAGATATGCGACCCGAATCGATATCATATATATATATATATATATTTATCCATACGGTTCCGTGTGTGTGTGTGTGTATATATATATGCACAATATGCGTATGTGTGTATGTATGTGTATATATATATATATATATATATATGTTTTTATATGTATATATATATATACATATGCACGATGTATGTGTATATATATATATATATATATATATATATAGTATAAAATAGATTAATTTTTAGACTTTGAAGAGTTAAAAATAGGCAAATTTTCAAATGTTTCAAAAGCTAGATTTTGAAATAAGACGACAGGACGAATTATTTTTCTTTGCCAAGTGTGTAACCATAATTGATATACGGCACATCGCCTTATGTATCTTCGGCTTCGACACATGTCTTGTGCATTGGACCTCGTTAAGATAAAGCGCCTGTGAAAACGGCCACGTTGAAGGGATGGGGAAGTCATTATTAAATGGGATGTTGGAGAGGTGAGAGTTTGACGAAGTGAATGACGGTTTGATTGTTATTAGCAATACAACGTTTCTTTCCTTTTTAGTTTTGGAGATTTGCGAAATTAAAGATGCGAGATTTGAGGTTATGTCCGACAATTTCCAGGTGGCAGCGATTTGCCGTGAAGTTCTGTGGTCGCCAGTCCGTGATCTGCACCGTCCCACCGCACGCTTCATTCATTCGCGTGGAACGTTTCTTACTCCTCAGCATTTCTTGTCATTTCATACTTATGCTCACTGCTACACTCAAGTACTAGACATGGTAGTGCTGCCGGATCTTGCAGAAATAATTGCTTCTTCAGGTCGCATAAATTATCTGAGGCCAAGAAAAGACAAGACTGAGTCACACCCTATCCGACGGACGTCATTAGCGAAAAAAGACTGTGTGTGGTACAATTGTATAAGAATAAATTTCGGCATTACTCGTTCTCTGTACGAAGTTTGCCGAATGTCAGCCTGTTTTATCGCCCAAACCACCTAACGGAATTTCATGAAATTCGATATTGGTATTCTTGACTAAAAGTTGTCTGAAGAATTTTGCTTTTTTTCCTCCCATATCTTTCCAATATAACCGCCATTTCCTATGACTCCGAACTTTTGTCTTATATAAATTTTTCCCCAGAAAGGACTTTACTGCGACCAAAGAGACAGGGTTGTGTGCCATTGAATAGTGCAACATTGATACTCAAAGAATATTTTATAGTTACTATGTTCCATAACTATAACTATAAGAAATATCTACATATATGCAGTGAACCGAGAAACACATATTGGTAAAACATGTAATATATAGAACCTGTGCACTTTTTGGTTCACTACATAAGTGTAAATATTTTATATCGTTGCTCGTTTTCGTGTGCGTTGATTTTGCATTGTTCGCAAATAAACTCCTACTGACTTCGTCATGTCCGCCCATTTGTCGGTATGTGTCAGCTCGCCTCCCATTGGACAGATTTCTGGGGAATTTGATGTTGAGGGCTTTTATTAAAATCTGTCGAGAAAATAAAAATTTGGTTAAAATCTGGCAAAAATGTTGGCAACTTAAGTACTTATTGTTGCCGCTGGGACAGTAAATCGCCCCTAAGGCGCTGTGTTCGACTGAAATCGTATCAGGATGTTATTTCGTCCAGCTCTTTGTCTGTCTGTGCTTCCATCTGCCCACGTGTATCAGCCCGGCTCCCACTAGACGGATTTACGTGAAATTTTGAATTGGAGACTTCTCTGAAAATCTGTCGAGGAAATCCAAATTTGTTTAAAATCATGAGAGAAATAGCTAATTGTTGCCGGCAAAGTTAAATCGCCATAAAATCGCTCTTTTCTGACGTCAGTCCCTTATGATAGCCAAGGAGATATAAAGATTGAGCGAACTCGCTCCAGGGTCATGTTGTACGTACATTGCCTATCGTGTTAACTTTTAAGCCAATCTTTCTTCTGCGTCCTAACTGTCTGATTTATCTTTAGTTTGGAGAGTCGCGTTTAGAACCGTCTCATAACACATTACTTGGTCCCGCAAAGAAAACGGAGGTCGTGCGAAGTTAAACGCAGATGCCTGAATAGCGCTCTACATGTACTCTGCTATTCGTGTAGCTCCGAGTTCTATCCACTTGGGTTGGGAGCAGTGTAGGTTTCATTTTTTTGGTTCTAAAAAAATCTCCCAACATTTTGACGTTTTGTGGTAACTTGTTTTCTATGGATGTGAGATTTGGTCTCGAACATTCAGGAAAGAGCCTAGACTGGGGGTACTTTAAAACAGAGTCCTGAGGAGAATTTTTGGATCCAATAGGGAGGGAGGGACTGGAGGACTGAGAAAATTGCGTAGCGTTGAACGTCTTAATTTGCACTCCTCGGCAGACATTATAAGGGTGATGAAATCAAGAAAGGTAGTATGGGTGTTGCATGTAGCATGCACGGGGAGAAGAGAAACTTATATGGTTTTTGGTGTGGGCCGGGATAGCGCAGTCGGTATGGCGACTCGCTAAGGGCTGGACGGTCGCAACAACTGAAACGCAGTTAGTACCTAGGTCATAAATTTACCGTTAGAGTGCCTTCTGTTCAGTCCGTGACAATAAGAGTGCAGTCGTCTTTTAATGAAATATGTATTATTTGGTAAAATTTATAGTCGAAGATGGGAAAAGTGCACATATATGTGGAACACAAAGGAATTAAAAAATAAGGTCACAGCATGTTTCATGTGAAAAAGCATCATCCAGCTGCGGATACCACCATGTAGTGAACACGTGTAACATGTCTGTGTCGTCATGCAGTCAATATGAAAATGGCAGGCCTACTGCAGACGTGATTAAATGTCGGAAGTATGCAGTGTGATTCGGTTTTTGCGCGTCAACTTCCAACGGAAGTTCATCGCCAGTTGGTGGAGGTGGTGTAGTGAGCAGATGCAGTTTCACGGAAATGAGTGTGGATGTGGTGCGCTTCCGATAACGGCAGGACAGATGTCGACGAAAAGCAGCGATACGGATTCCCGTGCCCCGTCCACAACGAATGACGAAGTGTGTCGTGCAGTGCCCTTATCAGAGAGGACAGACGCATTAAGCTGACATAGACCGAGAAGTTAGACACTTTGCTGGGTAGTGTGTATAACGTTTTCCACGAAAAACTGGATTGCGGAAAATTCTGTGCAAGCTGAGTGCCAGAGGATTTACGCGTGATCACATACCTCGTCGGACGGAACTCTGTCGTGGCTGTGACAAAATACGCTAATCCGGGAGTGCAGATTCTACAGTGTCGCAGTGGATGAAACATAGGTTAACTACGCGATACCTGAAATTAGAAAGGTATCTAACATGGAAACACCCATAATCTACCCCAGTACAGAAATTCCAAGGCAACACCATCAGTAAGGCAGATCATGTCGTGGAACAAGTCTTTTTGTGAACATAAAGGCGTGTTTCTTGTTGGACTTCCTTGACCATGGTGACGCTGTAATTAGTGAGCGATGTTGTAAACGTGAGAAGTTAACAGAAGTACTTTCATGACGGAAGGCCTGGGTTGCTTCGCCAAGGCTTTATCGTTTTGCACGTTAATGCCAGGCCGCACACTACAACTGGACTTGTGACTTTGTTACGACCCGACGGCCGATAGATAAATGGACCACCATCCCAACAGCCCCGATCACGCGCCCAGTGATTTCCATCCCATTTGACCCCTTAAGAAGAAGGTGGCTAGTAAGCAAGTTTCAAAATAAGCCATGACGGAAGCTGTCATCTCCTGGCTACAGACACCTGGCGCTGATTTATTCTAGGCCACGATACAAGTCTTGGTGCCGCGGCACAACAGATGCTTAAATGTCAGTGGTGACTACATGGAGGTCTGATGTGTATCATGTGCTACAGATGAGCCGCGTGTACATTGAAGAGAGAATAAAGCTCTCGGCGTCGGAGTGTTTGTTACCTTGTTGTTTGAACCCCATTTTGTGCGTCTGGGAAGCAGTTAGTGCTATTACCCGCAGAGTAGTGGGCCCGGTAGCTCAGTCGGTATAGCGACTGGCTACGGGCTGGACGGTCCAGGGATCGAATCCCGGTGGAGTCGAGATTTTCCGCACCCGTCCAGACCGGTCCTGGGGCCCACCCAGCCTCCTGTACAATGGGTACCGAGTCTTTCCCGGGGGTAAAGCGGCCGGGGCGTGCTGCTGACCACTCACCCCTTCTAGTGCCGTGGTCAAGAAAGAGTAGAGCTATACCTCTACTCTCCCTCCGGGCCTTCGTGTCCTGTTCTAGGGTGAACTGTACCGTAGAGTAGTTTTGGATCTGTGCATTACGTTCGTGGTACGTTCAGTGGACGAAGAACACGTCACAGGTAGTCAGTCGGTTTTGTCTTCAGAATTTGCTGCGTGCTATCTGCAACAACGTGAAACGTCCCTGTAGTGAAGCCTCTCCTCGGAGTGCGCGCTGAGCTTACCCTAACAGATGAAGTTCGTTTAGCGCTTAGTTAACCGAATGGCCGTCAGACTGCGTCCCAATGCGTTATCCACAGTTGTCGTCAGAGGATACGCCAAGTTGGGCATAATAGTTGAGGAAGGTTTAATAGACCGAGTTAGTGACTCTACCGTCACAGTGCATTGCAGACTGCCTGTAAGAACAGAATAACTTCCAGTATGTCATGAAGCTATCATTCGAGTGCACAACATGCTGTTTATAATAGTTTAAATATCTGAAGTGTTCAACGAAATTTTCGTTAGAATGCAGAACGCACTGTTAATAAGAACTGAAATACACTTTATGTACTTACTTTCTCAGTGAATTCCTGTTCTTGTATGCTGTCCCGAAGATGACCTATACTCGAGTTCGAAGCTAGATGCCAGATAACAAACATTCGCAAAATGGGTGGGTCGTGTTTGATTGCAGACATCCTTGTACATTTAACTGAATTACACGCTCTATTTTCCCGTAATGTGCAACACGCGATAAAACCCTGGGGGACTGGGTACAGAAAGTGACGTGAGAGAGTATTATAGGCCATTTATATCAATTAAAATACGTCCAGTGTGTTATTAGTCTCTGGTCACATTGCACAACAAACATGGCGTGAAAATTCAAATACGTGCAGTTGCTAGTCATTTAAAGAATTTTCGGAATTCTTCCTGGTTTTGTAAGCAACAGTTGAAATGCGTTTCATATTCGTGGCTCCGTGCATCGTAATTCTAGCCCGAAGAAATCCAACGAGATGCAGCAGTATGCAGATATTTATTTATTGCTAAATTACTCTAAATATTTAGGGCGTCCATCGCGCCCACCACCAGGAGTACATAAAACTGTAGTTGCAGCCTCTGGTACAGATCATACTATCTGGGGAGAAAGCTTCCTCAAACGTGACCAAATAAGGACTGATTTAGGACCGTCACTGACGGTCCTAAATCAGTCCTTATTTGAGAGTGGAATCTCTTCCGTCCTGACTAATTAAAACACACGCAGCATATGCTGAAGTACATAGTGAAGTAACGCTTTCGATCTGGTTGTTACAATTCAATTATTATTGACCTCTTGAAAGAATGGAAAGATAAGATTTTCCCAGGAGATAAAATAAGAGAATTATGGTACTTACCACGTTATTACATGGGGATGATTTGGTATTCCTACAGGGGTGGGAGCTCAGTGTAGGCAATTACGTTATAATGTTACACGGTGTCAATAAAATGTGTAAACGGTTCGTAAATGTGCCGTTTATGTGTAAATGTGTAAACGTAAACTTTATGAAGACTGATAATAGATCGTTTGAAATGGTGGAACAGTCAAAATATATGGGAACAGCCTTAACAAATCGAAATTCTATTCAGGAAGAAATTAAGAACAGACTGAAGTTAGGAAATGCTTGCTATCATTCGACGCAGAATATTTTGTCTTTCCAGTTTGCTTTCCAAAAATTTAAAGATTAAGATATACAGAACTGTAATTTTGCCAGTTGTTTTGTATGGGTGTTAAACTTGGTCGCTGACATTGAGGGAGAAAAGTAGGCTGAGGGTGTTTGAGAATATGGTGTTGAGGAGAATATATGGGCCTAGGAAGGACGAGGTGGCATGGGAGTGGAAGAAACTACATAATGAGGAGCTTAATGATCTGTACTGCTCACCAAATATTATTCGGGTGATAAAATCGGGAAGAATAAGATGGGTGGGGCATGTAGCACATATGGGGGAGACAAAAGGCATATGCAAGGTTTTTGTAGGGAAACTGAGGGAAAGAGACCACATGGGAGACCCAGGCATAGATGGGAGGATAATATTAAGATGGATATTCAGGAAGTGGGATGTGGGGGGTATGAACTGGATCGAGCTGGCTCAGGATAATGACAGGTGGCGGGCACTTGTGACTGCGGTAATGAACATTCGGGTTCCATAAATTGCGGGGAATTTCTTGACTGGCTGAAAACCGGTTAGCTTCTCAAGAAGGGCTTTTCTCCAAGGAGTAAGTAAGTAAATAAGTATCAATAAAATGTGGAGTCTGAATATTTTAGTTAAGAAAACAAACTCTTGGGTTTTTCGAAATATCTCGCTTACATTTTCGAGGAAGTGAAGAAACTTGTACATTAGACAAAGACGTAATTTGCCATACTCAGTATGTTCGGATAGGCGGTAGGCCTACCCTAAGAATAAAGTTAAAGTGTAGAACAAAGAAAGTGCACGGTTGAAATCTCCGGGCGGTACCACGAACTTTTCAGTATACTTAATGTGGAAGTGCAAGAGAAGTAACGAGAATCCAGTCAGTAGAGGTGAGGTACTGAAGAACAGTTGAATGCAGCTTTACCTTCGACCATTTGTGGGGAGAAAAAAAATGTAAAAATGCATATCTTAGGAAACAAAACAGATGAAGTCAGACACAACTGGATACAGTTTGTGGACAGAATTGAAAGGATACCGAGGTTCAAGAAGACCTCTGAGAGTATGGAATGAATAATTGCAAAGTCGAACGGCTTTAATTGCCTACTCCATGAAGTGGCGAAGTAGACGAAGAAGGATAAGAAGAAGAAGAAGAAGAAGAAGAAAGGGAAGAGGTGGAGAAAGAGTAGGTAATCTCGCCAGAAATGCAGTGTTTGCACACTTCTGGTGTGCGTGTTGTTTTAGACGCATGTCATGTATTTATTCAGGTACTTCCATTAATCTGTTTCTCGAAATTTAGTCATTAAGAATGTCATATCCATGTATTTCTGAAGCCCGAAAAAGCGAAGTGGCTTATGGGGATTTAGAGGTGGAGGGCAATGGTTCAGGATAATTAATTAATACATGGGCTTTGGTATTCGCTGTGCTGAACCGCCGGACTGTGGATAGTTGTGCCAAGCTCGACTATTTGCCTGATCGCGGATGAATCGAGGTCACTTGACGTGTGGTAGGCTGTTACCCTGAGACTAGAGCAGACACATCACCTGCTGTGCTTTAAAGTGTGACGTGTTCATCCATTCACCTTGCTGTTGGCGCTTTGCCAACTTCCGCGTCACGTGCGCGGTTACGTCACTGCGGGGGTGGGGTCCTCCAGTTCCATAAACCTCACAGCACAATGACTAACTGTTTTTGTCACAACAGAAACATATGATGTAGTACTAACGTCACGGTAGTGTGTCGTCAGTGGAGTTGCATTTGCACCTCAGCGTGTACACAGATTTTACCACTTCGTTAGAACAGAGGCCGTGTGACGTCATCGTTAGCATCTAATACGTGACGATAATGCACCGATTACGTAATGTAAACAGTATGAAGTGTCGCCAGCTCAGTGCTTATGGCGCTACAAAACACAAAGGTAAAAAAGGCAAAGTGCACCCTTGTACAGGTACTGAGCCTCTGTACAGGCCGTACGATCCATAGGGGGAGTAGAGGTATAGCTGTACTGTACAGGAACTGAGGGTATGTACAGGCTGTACGGCCAATATGGGGAGTAGAGGTATAGCTGTACTGTACAGGTACTGAGCCTCTGCACAGGCCGTACGATCCATAGGGGGAGTAGAGGTATAGCTGTACTGTACAGGAACTGAGAGTCTGTACAGGCCGTACGGCCCAGAGGAGGAGTAGAGGTATAGCTGTACTGTACAGGCACTGAGGCTCTGTACAGGCTGTACGGCCCATAGGGGGAGTAGAGGTATAGCTCTACTGTACAGGTATTGAGCCTCTGTACAGGCCGTACGGCCCATAGGGGGAGTAGAGGTATAGCTATACTCTTTCTTGACCATGGCACTAGAAGGGGACGAGGGATCAGCGTCACGCCCCGGCTGCTCTTTACCCCGGGGAAAGATCCGGTACCCAATGTACAGGAGGCTGGGTGGGCCCCAGGGCCGGTCTGGAGAGGTGCGGAAAATCTCACCCCCACCGGGATTCGATCCCCGGACCGTCCAGCTCGTAGCCAGTCTCTATACCAACTACGCTACCCGGCCCACACAAAACACAAAGTAGGCCTCATATTCTAATGCGACTCTCTGTGAATAAAACCAGTGGCTTAATGTCAACGCAGCAAAAGCCGAAGGACAATAGTAATACTGCCTCCAAGATATAGGTGCTTTTCATGGTGATGTGACGTTACATGTTGGCTTAACTTTGACATAGGATTAGTCCTGAAATTAAAAGATTAAAGCTTAGTGTTGTGATAAAAAAGAAAATTATGAATTGGAAATGCGAGTGGCGCCCACAGCGAAACTGTAGCAATGGGGCGTGCCACTTCCACTGTGACCTCGGCTGTGGAGACGTAGTGAAAGCTTTCATGTTCCCGAGCACAAAGCGCTCCTGGCATACTGATTAAAGCAGAAGAGAAACTGCAAAGTGAATAATGTAGGTTATTGTTGTAACGTCATTACAGCCGTTGGACTGTGCTTGTGCCAGCTGTTGCATCGAACGTCGTGGTGGAGTCATTAGTGCGATATTCGTGAGATCATAGGTTCACATTCCGGTAAGGAGAGTGGCTATTCTGACTTCCGTCAAAGCAAAAGTACTTGTTTTTCGTCTCCGATGTGCTTGCTTTATTTATCAATATTACAGTATACAGCAGCTGAAACTGTGAATAACGAATACCCTGCAGATTAATAAATTAAAGTTTACCCATGTAATTGAACATATTGAGAATGAGTATTCAGATTGCTTCCAGAATTGCACCACAATACGTGCACCGCTTTTCCAGCCCTTGCTGTCATACCTTTTCTGGCAAGAATATGAAATATATTTTATAGCTTTCTTTATAGGCTTAGTAACTCTGATACAGAACGTAATACATTATTTAAGGCTTTCACTGTGATATATACATTAAATTCTTCTCGGCCATTTAGCCGCGTTGATCTACTAACCAATGGTTCAGACATGCTCTGCCTCCGCCATTAGGGCTCATTTGGAAAGCAAGACACACACGCACTCTCTCTCTCTCTCTCTCTCTCCCCCCCCCTCTCTCTCTCTCTCTCACACACACACACAC
>Ga0131853_10015650_pt1 | contig 13864 bp, 8 predicted proteins | sample TergutLab28metaG_FD_92764 | JGI IMG/M metagenome (GOLD analysis project Ga0131853, IMG submission 92764) | Labiotermes labralis P1 segment gut microbial communities from Petit-Saut dam, French Guiana - Lab288 P1 (version 2) (version 2) | ecosystem: Host-associated > Arthropoda: Insects >... | reverse complement strand
GATGCGTAAAGTGACCAACCCAAAAATACATTGGGAATCGGGTTGGGTAATTTTTGAAACGGGTTTGGGGAACACCGGTTGGGGTGTTAAAAAAATTTTGGGGACTGGGGGGGGGGGGGGACATTTTGAACATTACTTTTAACTTTCTGTATTGTAATCAACAGGTGCACAGAGACCTTTTGATCACCCTGTATTATCATCGAAGAGAGACATAAAAATTCATGGACTAAAATTCTGTGCTTTGAAAACGAAGAGTTTAATAATACGTAAAGGAAACTTAGCAGTCGATAAAGCGATAGGCTATATCAGACACAAAGCCATTACTCTCCCATTAGGAAGAAATAAATGAGCAACGAAACGAAAATGTCAGAACAGTCACATAGCTGGCACACCATTAGCGTTTCCCGCACTCTTACTGACGGCTTTAACGTCGGCGGAATGAAGTATAACGACTCGGGGTTTGTGAAGCTGTATTATATTCCGTTTGATCGCTGCAAAAAAAAAACACAACTGAATAAAAACTTCCGGGTTTGACATCTTCCAGCTGATGAATGAAAAATGTCCGAAGACAAACGTTAAGCCTCTCATTAAAATAGTAACTATAACTAAAGCCTTGTGCACTAGAGAATTTCTTGAGAATTCGGTACCATTCAGCAGCGTTCTATTTCCATAAGCAGCTGCAGAACTTCTGTGTCTGTTGTGTGTCGTGGCCCCACGCAGGCGCAGGCCTCGTAGGTACCGTGTTAGGTTGCGCTGTGTACGTGCAAGCATTGTGTTACAGCTGCACGTTGCTGTGCGTAAATGTATGTCTTGTGTTATCACGTATTTTGCTGTGTAGGTACAGACATTGTTTTACATGATGATTTGCCCTGTTTATAATGCAAGCCTAGACTTCGCAAATTAAAGTCAGGAACATCTCGTAAGTGTTTCTCAAAACCTGACTAAAGAACAGAGGGAATATGAATCTGTCACAGGCAAGTGTTTCAGTAATATTAAAGACGCTGTTAGTTGCTAAGATTATACAGTTTCGATGGTAGAGATAAGAATGTGTAGCACTGTTAGAATGATACTAACAGCGGAAAACGTAGTGGAGAAAAGCCTATTGCAAATGGCGTTGTCAGGATAGTGACTAGGCTACGGGCTGCATGATCCGTGATTCGAAATCCGACAGGGGCAATTGATTTTTATATTCACCAAACGCCCAGACCTATTCTGATGCCCACCCAGCCTCATACCCAATGAGTTATTTTCTGGGAGTAAAGCGGCCGGAGCGTTAGCCACTCGCCTCCATTTACTGCAGATGTTAGTACTGACTGACGCTATGCCTTTACTCCCCTACAGGCTCTCATGGCGTCGACAGGGACCTTTTACTTTTACCAGTGCCATCTCGTTCCTTCACAAATCCCATACGGATTGAAGGCGGTCCTTCGAGGTGAAAGGCCTATGAATATTCGTCTGACCCACGGTTCGGCTTGCAGACGAGTGTTTATATAAAGGCTACAAAAATACGTTCTTAAATTTTCCTATAAAATCGAAATACTCACTCAAAACTCCTTCGATTATGTAGGCAGAACGTTCAGCGCGTTCATTCCGCGCGTCTCACAGAACCTCTAGGTAAATGCATAGTGAAGTAACATTCAAACCTCAAGTAAACATGTCAAGTGAATTAGAACACTTGCTCAAGCGGATTACAAAGCTTTCTGAAGCGGCTTAGAGCACTGTTTCTCGACTGACAGACAGTCTGCCGCCGCTACCGGTGTACTGTTCAACTGGAAGCAAGTACCGTTTTACAACGGGATCCAGTTTGTTTCCTTTTACCGAACAAAATAACTTGTGTTTAATACACTGTCCGCCTTCCTTCCTTTCGCATTAGTTCGTAACAAGTGGTGTGAAGGGGAATACTACGACTTTGGACTTGCTGTAACGCCATTCAGAACGAAAATTATGCACCGAATATTAAGAATCGTAGGCAATCTCGTAGGTAACCGGCCGGGTCCCACCGCGAATTGATAGTGGAGAACCTTTTTATTATTGGCGAAGTTACTCCCCTGTCCGGTAACAGGGGTCCAGAATACTGCCTTCTGCCCGAATAATGGAATCCAATTCAAAAGAACCCACGACAAATTTTAGTTTTGTGTATGTTTCGGCCCCCACCTCCCACACAAGTTGCGGGGTCTGCGAAGGCCTTTTCGGGCGTCCATCGCGCCCATCATCAGGAGTATATAAATCTGTGGTTGCAGCCTCCGGTAGAGATCAAACTATCTGGCGAGCAACCTAAATCAAACGTTATTTGGTCACGTTTGAGGAAGTTTGCTCCCCAGATAGTATGATCTGTACCAGAGGCTGCGACTAAAGTTTTATGAACTCCTGATGATGGGCGCGATGGACGCCAGAAACATTTAGAGTAATTTAGCAGTAAATAAATATCTGCGTACTGCTGCATCTCGTTGAATTTCTTCAAACTAGAATTAAGATGCACGGAACCACGAATATAAAATTCGTGAAGGATATTATCTTTGTGTTTTCCACGCAGCACTAAATCGTTTAAAATTAATAGATTTACATGAGCCATAGCGCAGTAAATTGGTGAAGACATGCTTTGAAGGATTCGGACAGAAATAAGCAACTGTCAATATATTTACTAAAAAAAAAAAGGAAATTGTTACAATTATGGCTGATGAAAATCTATAAATCCATTTTTTCATGTTTTGTTGACCGTGCATCTTATTACAATCTTTGTGAATAACCAAATTGACGCACAAGTCTTTTATATTTGTTTATTCCAATTCTCTACATGTTTCGAGCAACCAAGTGCTCATCATCAGGAGAGTCAATTGCATCAATACGACCTCTGGTATATGTCACTCTGTGTAGGTGACTCTGTGGTATGCAAGGTTAGATGGCACTCTCCGTCTAAACCTGCATACCACACGGTCACCTACACAGAGTGGCATATACAAGATGTCGTATTGATACAATTGACTCTCCTGATGATGCGCATTTGGTTGCTCGAAACATGTAGAGAATTGGAATAAACAAATATAAAAGAATTGCGCGTCAAGTTGGTTATTCACAAATATAAGACTGTAAATTCATGTAGGGCTCTCTTCAAGAGTTTTACAGATTCTACCTCTTCCATGTGACTACCTGTTTTCATTAATGAACTCCACTGTAAATATCCAAAAAAAACTGTTTTGATAAAACTCAGCTATACATAGCAGTAAAAAATGAAGTAAAAACCATCTTCGCAGACCAATTTCCAGCCTTTCAATGTTTTTAGAAAAGTACTACCATGTTTGCGTCATCAGTATACTCAATAATTCATCGTGTGAATCACAAGTGTTCCAAATGAATAGGCTCAATTTCAAGCAGCATTAAAAGATATAAAATGCATCTTCTATTACGTTAAATAATTTCTCATGTTTAAAAATTATCCATAATCTCATTACTAGATTACGTAGGGGATTTGTTTTAACATTTTAAAAACCTTATGTGAAATGCTTAGTATAATATTATTGCACTGTGCATATTGTATTTTATGACATTTTCTACTCTCACTTTCAGCGAATTTTGGATCATTGTAATGTTGAACGTATGTATGTATGTATGTATGTACAGTACGTAGGTAGGTAGGTATGTATATGTATGGGCATCTGACTATTTAGAATATTTACAGACATAATACAGCACTAAACAGAGCCCGACGACGACGACATCTGTTATTTCACAAAGAAACTGTTACACACTGCCTTCAATAAAACCAGACCTATAAATTTATTTCTGTTCCTGAAATATTTCGGCTTTGCACCGGCCTACTGCGGATCGCCAAACACGTGCTGTAACTCCAAAAGCACGAGGTGTATGAAAAGCACAAAGAATTGCGCTGGGATTCGTATAATCCCAGAAGCAAACCTCAAACCTCACATAAACATTCCATCCCCACATTTCGTGACTACCGTTGGTGTGTGATACGACCCGCGCTGTACGAGCCATAAAACGAACTCGGCTTGGGCCTTAAACAGCGTACAAATGCGGTACGATCATTTGGGGCTGCGCAGTTTCGTGTGTGTGTGTGTGTGTGTGTGTGTGTATATATATATATTTCCGCAGATAGTATTCTTTTCAGTGTTTTACATGTACCACTAAGGTTGCCGTGGCTTCAAGAAGAGAGCAAAGGTCGACTCCAACACGCAAATAATCAAGACTTACCCGTTTCAAGACTTAAGCTTATCTACATTATACGTAGTATCTCCAAAAAGTTCCCTGAATTCGCTGCTATAATTTACAGGAATTGTTACTGTGAATAAAGAAATGTACATTGACATCCTTCGTCGCCTTAAGGATGCGGTCAGAAGGAAAAGGAAAGGCCCCCCAAAATGGAAAAACAACGGTTGTTTTTTTCTCCACGACAATGCTCCAGGACACCGGTCAATTTTGGTCAAGGATTTCTTAGCACAGAACAATATGACAACAATGGAGCACTCCACATACACTCCTGACCTGGCTGCACCTGATTTTTACCTGTTTCCTCCAATGAATTCAGCGCTGAGAGTCGCTTTTGTGATGCTGCTGACCAGTAAGAATGTGAAAGAACTATATAGGCTTTCACAAAACTAATGTTTCCAAAAACTTTTAGGTCGTTGGCAGCAGTATATTGTAGCATAAGGGGGCAATTTTGAAAGAAATGTGGCTTAGATGACTGTACTGTTTTGTACTTCTAAGATTCTGGGAATATTTTGCAGCTACCATGCATATAAAAATTCATTTCCCACTTCAAAGTAAACTCCCTCCGTGTCCATTACCAAAACCAGGTGTTTAGGAAAATACCGTATAATCCTGATTATAAGGCGAGTTTTCTTGTTTCGAAAATAGTCGCACAAAAGCATGGGTCGCCTTTTTAGGCAAACCTTAGGGTATTTCCCAGTAACCCTTCAGGGACAGGCCATGTCCTAGTAAACAGTGTACATTAAAGCATGCCATACAGCGGTTCGTTCTCACTCAATATTCCTAACAAGCGTATCATTTTTAGTTTTACGTCTGCCTCTCCGAAACGTTTTCACTATTTCGTTAAATTTTCTAAATTTTCTGGTTCTTTTCTCTAAACACGTCATTGGCAAAGACGGTTTCGCTTTGTATTCGGGCTCGTACGAAAATCGATGTTTTATATGAGGGTTATATGAAACAAAAGCGTTGTGTGGCAAAGTGCCGAGTTTGTTAACGATAAGGCAGGTGATACACGAAGTTTAGCACTGGGCTTTAAACGAGTGAAATTTTAAATCTTCTGAAACAGAGAAAGAATTAAATGTGCATAATGAATATTTATTAAAATCGATGTCTGTGTGACCGCGCATCATTAATACAATAATATAACGAACCAACTAGATGCAACAATGATCATTTTATTACTAATTTCAATCAGCTCAACATGTTTCGGGCGATAATTTCGCCCATCCTCAGGAGCATTAGACTGTGTTTACAGCTTGTGGTATAATGCACAGACGATGCTGCCTGCTGGTGATCAGGATGAGGTAGAACTGGTTATAACCAGTTCCACCTCATCCTGATTGTTGCATCTAGTTGGCTGTTTATATTATTTTATTAAAATCGCTTTTTAATAATTTATTCTTGTAATGATTGATCCTCCAAACTCTGTTTTAGACTGTGTACGACGTATTTCTCTATGGCATCCGATTACTGGATAGCTAGAACATCTCTTACGGGGATAGGGTGTTCAAACAATGTGAACAGGTAGGTAGGCATGCATGCTCATGCACAACTCCCTCACTATGTACATGCGTCTGCACGTGTGTGTGTGTTTAATGACACACACGGTACGTACATTACAACCCCTGTAACACGTGAGTGATATGAAGGACGAGTGTAAGCCTGCAGAGTTTACTGTGTGTCACTCTCATCCACTCACAACAACCCAAAAGACGAGAAGCAGGGGAAATCAAATAGGCACGTAATTTCATTTTCTAAAGACATGTTTATCTCATTTTTCGATTGTTGCTATTATGTGCATAAATCTGCTTATTCTCGAGAGCTGTTCAGGGCAGTTAATACTCACAGTGGAGTAGCTGACTTCTAAAAATACAGGTTGAGTTAGGTCTTGGTGTTCGGTTAGGTTAAGAAGACATGTGCGACTTTGGGTCTAGAAATTTGACTTACTCATTTTTTATTTCTACACTTTCCTATGGAATACTCATTCCAATCAACATATTACCATTATTTTTCCGTGTCACATATAGCAAGGGCCACGTCGGAGTCAATTTCCAAGCCGGCGTCGGGTTAACCAGCGGCGTAGATCTTACGTTGGACAAAAAATCTGCATGTGTGAAGATCTAACCAGTACTTAAACGCGTGAGTATCCTACGCTAGTCTCTGGGACGGGGCTGTCATCATTCGACAACTTAACACGATCATCATTTTGGTACTATAAATGACAGCGGATTAAATAAACAAAACGTGCCTCTAACAGTATGATATTCACACCTCGGTTACATGAAAGCCGTTAATTGAAGATAAATGTCTTCTCGGACTGACACCGTGTAGTCTGTAGGTATAAAAGTAAAGAGTTTTCGGAGGAACTGACTACCTCCGTCATCAGGGCTATCTGATTAAAAGGTGCCATATGCCAGAAGACAGTAAATTTCTTAGCCCCGTCCTCAGTATCTGAAATCTCGCAGAGTTCTTCTTGAGAAGCTAACTGGTTTGCAGCTAGTCAAGAAATTCCCCGCATTTCACGTAACCCGAAGGTTCATTACCGCACTCACAAGCGTCCGCCACCTGTCTCTATCCTGGACCAGCCCAATCCAGTCCATATACCCACATCCCACCTCATGAAGATCCATCCTAATATTATCCACCCATCTACGCCTAAGCCTCCCCGGTGGTCTCCTTCCCTTCGGTTTCCCCAGCAAGACCCTATACACCTACTCTCCTCACCCATACGCGCCACATGCCCAGCCTATCTCATTCTTCTCGATGTTATCACCCGCACAATATTGGGTGAGGAGTACAAATCATTTAATTTAGCTCCTCGTTGTGCAGTCTCCTCCATTCCCCCGTTACCTCGTCCCTCCTAGGTCTCGCATCCACTACCTGGTTTAAAATTTACTTAAAAGGACAAGTACTTTGATATGAATCAGCACAAGCCTACCTTTTCTCATCAGTAAAGACAGTGAATCGTGAAGTTATGTGTTTGTTACTTGAAACATTCTATCAGTAGGATTAATCAAGTAAGATTTTATGTGAAAGAATTTCTCTGTTTCCTTGGTTGTTTTAGGTGAAAGCCCTGCACACTTTACAGTCGAAGCCACTCGATATTCTTCTACTGCTTCGTCCTGAAGATGAAGACGCTATGATCATTCGAAACATTGGAAAATATTCATCCGACGACACAGCGTAACATGCCAGAAGACTTCAATCATCATCAGCACTGGTGTCACAACTTCAAAGCTCGCAGCCAGCAGCAGTCCACACTGACAACCGACATTCAAACACCGACGTCCCTCGCAGTACCACACAAAGTCCGTAAATTACTAAAGCCCAACCATGCTAAGAAAAATAACAATTGTGTGCTTCGTAGTTAAAATTATCGACACAGCCTCTCCAGGCTCGTCTTATGATTGAAGTAAGCGTTAAAAACACTCCCATTTTCGCTCATTAAAGTGGGAGATAACAACTAAAAAACGCGCTTTCAGAAAGTAGCACACGTGAAAAGAGAGGCTTCGACGTCGTTTCTTTTGAACTCCGCTGATGAGTATGCCAGTAGGAAAGACCAGCAGAATGAAGAGGGACTAGAAATGAATGGAACACGTCAGTTTCTAGTCCACACTGACATGTTTATTTGTTAGGCGAAGGCATAAACCTCACAGCAACAAACACAGGAATTTTGCTGAAGGATAGCAACGTGCTTGATGAAGGAAGCAACGCAACGAAAGGAAAATAAGAGTCCGTGTCCCGTCGCCATTATGGATCTCAAGATCATAACTAATGAAAAACGTGAAGTGAAGCAATATGAAATCAAACTATAAATTACCAATGACGTTAAAAGTGTATGAACCCTTCAATGGCGTGGACGTTGCAACTCAAATTACTGTCCGGCATTATTTAGGTGTAAATTTATAATGCCTTTAAATGCATTTACGAACGTATGGTGCACCAAGGCCAGCAGCAAGTGACGAATTTAAAGTATGAACAGTGCACCGAGGCCGGCATTAAAGGGTTAAATATGGGAAATACTTATTAATATTCAATTCAGAATTAATCCACTCACAGTATTCACGTAAACCAACTAAGGTTATAACCAACAAACCCATAATGAGTGTCAGACTTGGTCTAGGACGTCAAGGAAATAGTACAGGTCTTACCAGTTTTGGGTCCAAGTGATGGGAAGTAACAGGAGGATAAATTTATGTGATGAGAATCCTCACAATTTATGTTCACTGAGTAATATAACGTTATCCAAATGGCAAGATTCACGTAGCAAGAAGGGGGGGGGGGGACAAATAATTAATGCAAAACCTTGAAACCGCGCCCCGAAGGTTAAGCTTTGGAGATCTAGTCACAAAAGTGATATTAATAAAAATGTGGATCTTCAGATAGGGTACAAACTGATACAATCGACAAAGAATGTGTTGCTTGGGAGGGAGGGTACTGACAATGTAATGAAATTCTAAATTTCATAAAAAGTGTCGAAACGCATTCACCATCTGAGCCATCTACAAGTTTTTGTAGAATGTTCCTGCACGTGGTAGTGAGAAAGCAGAAGATCCGACCTACAGAAACCAAAAAAATAAAGGGTTACACACTGTTATAAACTTGTTGTTCGGGTCAATGTTGTCGCTGCGGTGAATATTGGGAAACATAGACTCTCCATATTCCATTAAGCTGTGTGATGATTGCCACATCCCTCCGGAATGAATTACAAAACGCAAGCACGTACATATGGACAAACGAACTGCTCGATGAAAATGGATTACATGAACTGATATCAACACTCAGTATTCATAAAATAAACACGAATTCAATTAGCCGTGTTTTAAAAGCAATGGCTGATATCACCGAAAACTGATATTGCATTTCAACTGAGTTATCAATATACAAATGTTTGAATACAAACCGCAACATTAAATAATAAACAACAAAAACAAAAACAACAATTTTAAAATTATTTGGGGTGAAAAACTAACATCCAGGTTTGGAGGAGGGCTGGGCATAATCCTCTGATCTCTATCCTAGCCAAATTGATCAGACATATGAAGGAGAGCAGATTACCTTGTTTAGCCTTATTGAATACCTGTACAATTTTACGGCTGCTGCCCAGTACTCACTTTGATAACAAACAAGATGGGCACTGTACGTACAAAGGAATACTGTGGTGCCTTCTCGTAACCATTGTTGTCATGGAAGCGCAAAAATGCATTCCATTTGTGTTGTCTGTTAACTACGTGTAGCTGCTAACGATATAAAAGCCTTCAGTGTTGCTACGGTAATGCAACAAAGCGTTCCTTTTGTATTGTTGATTGCCTAAGGTACCTGCTAACAATAAAACAAAACTTCAGTGCTACGGAAATGCAACAATTTGTTCCCTTTGCACTGTTGCTGAGCTACGAAACACTTCGTACTACTGTCAACAGGATAAAAGTACTTAGGTCTTAATGTAAAGTACCGGATATTTTTGTCCGATTCCAGCCAAATCTGGAGATTCTCGGCAGGTTTTAGTACAAAAGCCCAAAATCAAATTTCAGATAAATTCATTCAGTGGCAGCCGCGCTGGTGCAGGCGGACAGACGAACGTACGGACGCAACGAAGCCAAAAGGCGCTTTTCCCGACTTATGCGAAAGCGCCTACAAATGGCGGAGTGCACGAAGAGAGGGCTGATATTACGAACACTGCCGATTTCAATATGGTATATTGCTTTTCTGAATATTTTAATGAACAGAGCTTTCGAAGAGTTACATATTATGAATGCCGTAATTTTTCTCACACGTCAGGAATAGAAATGCCTCTACGAGCTAAAGGTCCAGTTGCTTTATACAAACTCACAACCGTAGGACACGCAATTCAACAATTTAGTCCCTTGCCTATCTTTAAACAGCACAATCATAACTAAAATAATGAACGAAAAATCGCTGTTCATATGGTCTTTAGCATAAAATGTCTCGTTCCTATGCGATCGTACGATACACTACCGTGCTTACAAACATAAGCCACTAGTCACTAGTCCCCACCTTCAGCCAGTTGAATCCTTTTGTATAAATGCCTCATTATTCTTTGTCTTGCAGACGGCCGTTCGATAAATGACTTTCACACAAAAATTCTGCATATAATTACAGTCTTTCCCAGTGGTGTACGCTTGCAAATGTCTCCCTCATAGTGTCTTGGATACGTTTCTTAATCAAATAAGGATAACATCCTACAAATTAGGACTTACGCTTTTTGTAATTAAAAATCACGAATTCCATTTCTAACTATTAACTGCTATCTTAAGATAACTGAATGAAAATAAATTTGCCAAAAGGACCTACTTCATACAATTACATAGTAAGCATTCTCGACAGCTCAGCCTATGAGTGACTTCATAACCAAGCCTAACTTGGAGAGACCAAATTGTAGGTTGCATATTAGCCCACAAAATAAAATAAAACCTTTGTCTTATAATTATATTATATATATATTCTGGTTTCTTACATATATTTTTATGATTGTCCTACTGATTAAAATGTAAGTCAAGCAGTACGAAACTTCATACTTTGACGGTCACTGCAAGTCATAAACACTCTCTGCATAACGCAATTATCAGATAAAAATTAGACGACAGATTTTGCCCATCCGCTACAGCTGGCCGAACGAAACGCTTTACCCGACCGGTAGCCTGGTAGCACAGTACCACCAAGATTATCGATTATATGCCAGACTAAATATAGAATGGGTTAAGCGATACTCTCTAGTCCACCGCAGTATGCAGGTAATAGGTAACACCGTACTTCTTTGCCTGGGGCGGGTCAAAGGTCAAACGAAGCACGCATACACAGTAATTGAGTGACGAGTAACGCAGCATAGCAAAACAGTTTGGGATCCAGGGAAAATACGGCGCGGCTGCCAAAACAAAGCTATTAGCGGAAACTGAAGTTAAGGGAACCGTGGTCGCTGACAACATTCGTCAAAGCCCAAGCTGTCTGTTCGTCCACTAATCACGAAAAATACGGAATAACATTTTAATCATGTACCGTAATCTACCCACTTAACACTTTACAATTCCTCTGCCCAATATTATTTTTGGATTCAATGTTGTTTGTTTTTTAAAATCTCCTGCTCCATTTATTTTTGTACATGTCACAAAAAAAACGTACCCCAGTGGTAAATTGGAAGCTATAAAACGTTATTCAAATAGCGGCAAATGTTTTATCTTAGTACGGGAAGCTGCCACATTTTCCTTTCACACGTAAATTAAGAATCGTAAATACAAAAAACCAAATACTAAGCCTGGCGGAAAATGGACACAAATGGATATCCACTGACACTTTAATCACCTTTAGACAGACGTAAGCTCCGACACTCCAAATCAAATTTATACAGGATGTTCAAAAAAAGTTAAAGACTTTGAAGGGTGTGTAGTACTCAAACGATATAAGAATTTCCAATCAACCTACGTCCCAACACAAACCCTGCTGAGATATGGCTGATGATCGTGTTATTTCCACACTACATGCTCTATGTGGTTACCACGTATGTCAACACACCTTTCAGCACTTCGTCTCACAAAAGTGCGTACTCTTTCAACAGTCACTCGTTTCACTCATATCTCCCGACAAGCATTCTCTGCTCGTTGCTGTAATACCTCCAAGTCATTTATCGGCTCTATATACACCAAAGACTTTAGATGTCCGCCCAGCCAAAAATCCAGGAGATTGAGGTCAAAGGATCTTCTTGGTCAATTGCCTGAACTTTTGGAAGATAAGCCAACCGAAATTCTAGTTCAGGTGCCGCCCGGTAATGCGGAGAGAATAACGCTGCGCCCGATTGTGCATAAACCACATGTACTGTCATTGAAGAATAGGTACGTCTGCCATGAGTACTGGTAAATTATGAAACAAAAACTGTCGGCAAACTACATCTGTTAGTTTGTTAAGTAGTGCAACTAGTCCTAAGAGCTGATATCCTAAGACGCCAACCTTCTCTTCAAGCGTACTGCAGTGTTATACTACCCAGCAGTCAAATACACACATCGCCCTACCTTGGAATGTACTGGTGTTTGGAAATATGTTGACCGACATCTTTCTTTTATTTCAATGAATGCTACACACCATTAAATTCCGCAAACCTTTTTTTAATAACCGGTGTGCATTGGTCTTTTTTCTAAATACAGATTTCTGCTGAAGAATGGGAGCAAATCAATACTTCTAGTTGGCACAGAGGGACACGATACTATTACGACTACCCCAAACTATCTGACATTCAGCAATGATTCCTAGGACACCAGCCGTCTCTCTGCTGCTCGAAATATTCTCCAACTTTCACGAATTCTGAAATTTCATTACCATGTTTACGAGAGTCAGGTGAATTCAGTCCACTTCCATTTTTGTGCTCTACTTCGTTGAGATTAATTTTAATACAGTGTTTCTTTTAGAGTCTCTGGTCACGGCAGCTGTCCCGGAATGTGTTGGCTTACTATGCAATATATTTTCAATATTAAGATGCAGCTTCAGGAAATGAGATGTGGGGGCATGGACTGGATAGATCTGGCTCAGGATAGGGACAGGTGGCGGGCACTTGAAAGTGCGGTAATGAAACTTCGGCTTCCAAAAATGCGGGGAATTTCTTGACTAGTTGAGAACCGGTTAGCTTCTCCAGAAGAACTCTGCTCTATGGAGTAAGTACTACCATAAATTATTACGTCTTCTAAGTAGTATCCGCAAGTTTTCGGGCCTAAAATCTGCTGAAATGAGACTTTCGGCTCCCGAGTGTAAACTGTTTTACTCTTCTTCTTCTATGCTAAATTATTTTGCAGTTGATACACAGCAACCAAATTATGTCTGCAGCAAAAAAAAAAAATAGGCAGCAGCTGCTAGTGTTTTAAAATTATAAAAACAGTGTTTCCAATACTCAAGGTCTACTGCAGCTGCAGCCTGTGACAATATGTCCGCGTGTCTGCTAAGTATATGTCAGACTTTCGTTTATTTACCTGAAACTGAACCAAAGAAAATTCAGAACTGCGAACTCTATTACTGTTCTGAAGCACTTTAACCAGTAACTAGATTAGTGTTTCACAGAGAAAGATGTCTCAAGCGGTTGCGTTCGGGAGGTGCACGTTTCGAATCTCAGCTGTGGCATGATATACTGAGGTTTCCATGGTTCTGCTCAGTGTTTTCAGGATAATACCGGGTTTATGCCTTAAGTTATGTTACGGCTTCTTCCACGTCGTTATCAATATATAATTCAATCCTATCCTATCATTCGAGGACTGTGAGCATAGCCGAATAAATAATGGCAGAATTAGTGCTAGATGGACGCCAACGAGGCTATTGCCACAGTTTGATGAGCTACCAGGTAAAGCCTCCCTTCTGATTAAAGGACATGATAGTACCAGCCACCCCATTCACTCGCTGGTTATGCAGTATTGATCCTGTCTCGAACAATACAGCCCCACCTGCAACCTTGGTAGACTGTTCAGACAGTCGTATGTACCGTGTAGCTTCGATGCCAGTTTAAATAATAATAATATTTATTAATTGCAATTGGGTTGTCACCCGGTGGCAGTGGTTACTTTACATGTATACAAAATATGAAATTGGTTACTAATAAATTTAAGTCGGGAGGGCTACATGAGAAGCATGTAGTGGCAACTTGGAATCT
>Ga0131853_10015649_pt1 | contig 13864 bp, 8 predicted proteins | sample TergutLab28metaG_FD_92764 | JGI IMG/M metagenome (GOLD analysis project Ga0131853, IMG submission 92764) | Labiotermes labralis P1 segment gut microbial communities from Petit-Saut dam, French Guiana - Lab288 P1 (version 2) (version 2) | ecosystem: Host-associated > Arthropoda: Insects >... | reverse complement strand
CACCCTTCTCCACCAATTATTCTTCCATCCTCTCTCACCTCATCTTGCCATCTATTTCTTGGTCTACCTCTCTTTCTTCTTGTTCCCAAATTCATATATAGCACCCTTTTGGGAATTCTATTTTCTTCCATTCTCTGTACATGCCCAAACCAACGTAATCTATTTAACCTTATTGTCCCTGTTATGGTAACACTTGCATAAATTTCTTTATTGGTTAATACCCTTCAATTTTCGTTTTCATTGTCATATACTGGGCCTAAAATTCTTCTATACACTTTCTTTTCAAAAATGTTCAATTACTTTCTATCTGTCTTTTTTAGTGTCCAACTTTCTGATGCATATGTTAACGTTTTGTCTATTATTCTGTACTTTAGTCTTAATTTTATTTTCTTTGATATTTCTTTATGAGCAAGATGATGGCATTTATACACCCTATTAAGAAACAGAAAAGAAGATTATAAAGTAAGGCATTAGGCATGATCTAATGCTACAAGCACTAAACGAAGTGGTGAAATTATAAACACAGCTTGAAAGCTTAAGGAGTAAAGATCAAAACCATGGAGATAACAAGACACGGACAATGTTGATAAGGAAATGCAGGAAGACTGACAGAGATAAAAGAGGCATACAAAGTATCAAAAATGGAGTAGGTCTTGTCACAGCTCGTCTGCCCTAATAAAATATCAATGAATTATGAGGAATATAAATCTGCAGCTACGAAATAAGTGTCTTCATTTTAAAATAAATTTGATCAAAGACGAAAAGAATAACCATGGAATCCTAGCTTTGTGACACTAGATAGGATATGGACACTCAGGGTCTTTTGTTTCCATCCACTTGTGCATCAAAATATTATGAAAACTGTATAGCAAATCAATCCCTGCTAATAAAACAGGTATCAAAAAAAGAATGGTGGGGTTTCAAGAGCTTATATTTGGAAAATGATAAAATGAATCAAGAAATTAAAATCACAAAATCATAGAGTAGGTCAAATCATTTATAATGTACATTAGTACATTGCCACGTGTCCACTGTTGGTGGCTCTGCACATGTCCACAGGATATTCCACTTCCTACCATTTACGCTGTCTAACATAACCCAAGCTACCTGCTCAGTTGCTTCCTGAATTCCTTCTTTCAAATGGACCAGATTTCAAATTTTACCTTGCAAACATAATCCTTTACAAATCCCCAAAAGAAGAAATCAAGAGCTGTCACAGTGAGGCTCCTAGGTGGTCATGGAACTGAATATTCCCTGCCAATCCATCCCCCAGGAAATTATAAACAGTGTTTGTAATGATCATTTAAAACTAAACTCTGACATCTGCAGCTGTCTGTGAAGCTATTTGAGTGGAAGAATCTAGGGATACAATAGTTACTGTGATGCCTCTTGAGTATTTCCAAGAAAGAGCATCCCCAAACCCCACCCCTCTCTTTTGAACACTGTAAAAGAGGAATACCTGTTTGACTTCCGGAGCAGGGACATTCTCTGATAGCATCTCTAATGCCCAGCTAACTATCTCACTGCCTGTACGTCCACCACTGTACTCAGAAGCAGAGCTGGCATCCTTCTTTCCAGGAGGAAAGTATTTGATGGTTGGGTAACCTTGAACACCATACTGGCCGGATTTGACAGTATGGACAGTAGCATCCAAAGCACCAAGTTTAACCTGTAACAAGTAACACATCATAAGCTCCTTGCAGTTCTGTGCTTTCATTAAAAACTTGTCCCATTTTGTATAATATACTATATACCGTCAGTACACAAGAACATCAATATACTAATATAATGTATGCAATAGGTTACACTGTGGCTACATGTTTCGACCGTAAATGGTCATCATAAAGCCGATAAAGAACATTTTGTTTAACGTACAGAAAGGTAGTACTCAATGGGGTGCCATTTTGTTTACAGTGGAATATAAAATAATGTATAAAGATATTCTTATTTACAATTAAAACAATTAAAATTAAACTGTAAACAAGTAGATAAAGATCAAAATGTTATGTTGTTGTGGGCATCAATCTGGTTGCTAAAACAATAGTATTTTATCTATGTATCGGTATTGGTAGAATACTATTGTTTTAGCAACCAGATTGATGCCCACAATAACAAAGCATTTAGAAGATCTTCATCTAATTGTTTACTGCTTAATTTTAATTGTTTTAATTGTAAATAAGGATTTCTTTATATATTATTTTATATTCCACTGTAAACAAAATGGCACCCCATTGAGTACTACCTTTCTGTACCTTAAACAAAATGTTCTTTATTGGCCTGATGATGACCATTTACGGTCGAAACATGTTGCCACAGTGTAACCTATTGCATACATTATATTACTATATTGATGTTGTTGTGTACTGACGGTATATAATACATTATACAATTGCTATTGCACAACGGGATGGCTTCTGTCAAATTGTCCCATTTTATTTGTTCATAATATGCACATTAAACCCTTAAGTATGGATGCATTTAAATGACTAGTCATGCTGTGGGGTGGTATCCTGTCTCTGTGTATCTGAATTTCATCTTTATGACGTTCAGTTTTATTTCCACCCAAAAGGACGACAGAGCAACCTGCACAATAAGAACTTCAAAATCTGTATTCTTCACATGTTACTGAACTGACCAAAAGATGAGGACGAGATGTGCTGGCATGCAGCACACATGGACGAGATAAAAAATACACATAATATTTCAGTTTGGAAAGGAAGAGCCACTTGTTAGACCAAGGCAGTACAAAATCAGAATGGATGTTAAAGAAATGTGATGTGAGGACACAGATTCATCTGGCTTAGGACCTGGGTATGGCATCAAGCCCTGCACACATGGTAACCCAACTCCAGGTTTCATAAACAACAGATTTTTCAAACAGCCAAATGATTCGAAGCCACAGTTCTGATACAGATGTACTGGAATATGCACTGAACTTCACTATATGCACCTGTCATATATGGCACAGGCACTGCAATATGGTAGCTGTGTACGCGACAACTGACAATGGCAGCAACTGCCAAAACAAGCAGCACATTTAAGTGCATAAAGTTGTATTACTATGCAACAAAGCCTGACTTTGCCACATAAAATACAACCTGATGCAGATGTACGTACAGCTGAATGATTACTGCCTTCTCAAGGACTACAGTATTATTACTTCTCCTTACCTTCCCTTTAAGATCACTAGCTGCTTGGGCCCAATGAGGGGCTAAGTTCTTACAATGGCCACACCATGGTGCATAAAATTCCACCAACCACATGTCTTCTGAATTTAACACCAATGAATCAAAGTTTGAATCTGTCAATTCTATCACATCCTTCGGATCACCCTGGAACACGAGAAAACAAACAGATTCAACATGAGGGTACTTAATTATATTGTGCAATTGTTGTTTACAATGTATCCAGGTGAAAACTTCTGTAATTATGCAGACTTAATCAGAGTCAGCTATGTCACAACCAAATTCCTACATTCTCTCACTTTAACATATTATGTTTCAGGTGTGCTGAGCTGACAGCATAACATAATACACCTTTCCCACTTAACACTAACTTTTAGCTTACTGAGGTGGCTGTTTAAATTTTAGCACAAGATTTACAAAAAAGACTACATTATTTGAAGAGAAAAAGATAAAATTATGAAATAAATGGCATTTTGTGGAAAACAAAACAGAGATTACATAGCATGTCTTAAAAATGCAGCCACTTTAAATTTCTGAAGTATGTAGCCACTCTTTGGACTGCAACTAGTGTGGTAATAAGAATCTAACAGATGGAGTACTAACTTCCCAAAGCAGCTCACCTTTTTGTTGCCATCTGAACTCGAACCTCCACTCTTCTTACCAGACATCTGACCTGATACTTTGCCTCTCAAAGCATCAAAACCGGCATCCACCAGCCCCTGTGCTGTTCTTGGTCCATTATATTCATCAGGCTTATTCTTATTTGCACCAAAGACCTTAATGGTTGGGAAACCTTTCACACCATACTGTCCACCAAGTGATTTATGTTCATCAACATTTACAGCTCCAACTTTGATAACACCCTACAAGAAAAATAAAACTTTATGAATTCAGATTTAAAACAGGCGCAGTGTACAAAAACTGGAAGTTTAGTTAATTATCATTCTTAAGGTGATTCATCACTGCTATGTTTACAGTATAACATGAAATTCAAGTATACACAGTATAGTGCCATGGATAAAGGAACGTGAAGCTATACTTTCACCTCCCAAAATGCCTTCATGGTACAGTGATTAATCAATCACAGAGAAAACTTTACCCTCTTACATGATGTGGATCAACAGCTGTAACAAACAACTCCATTAATTGTAGTATACAATATATTGGTTTGGTCCTACAACAGATCATGAAACTGCATTTTCATGAAACAATGCCACAAAAAAGAAACAGGAGAACACCGTTGAAATTGCATGTGTGCGTGTATGTGTGTAAAATCCACATGTGTCATGGGGGTGGGCAGGCTTCGACATGTAAACCACTTAACACATGTTTAACTTCTTGATAAACACATTTTACCTTCAGTGCTGTCGCGGCTTTCGAATATTCCGGCACGAACTGCTGACAGTGACCACACCAAGGTGCATAAAATTCTACTATCCAAACGGCATCACTTTGCATGACTAGACGATCAAAATTAGCCGGATTTAAATCGACCACTTCAGAACTTGATGGATACAAGGCATAACAGGCGGACATAAAAACTGTCAGGACACCTGGAACACAATATGTAACATTAAAATAAACAGAACACCCAACACAAGTTACAATAATATCCCAAAGCAGAACACAACTGTGTTGTTGGCAGTTAAAGCGGCATCCTTCATTCTGTAAAATTATAAACAGTACTCACCAAACAACGCAATCATGACTGACAATGTATTGGTGAAGTGTATCTACAGTTTATAAATAATACTTCACTACTGTCGCAAACAAATACCACATTAACACTTGCCACTTCTCTCGATATCCCTCTACTCAACCTAGCACCTCAACCCCAACATCTCGGCTACCTCATGTGTCACACAATATGGCTAGTAATCCGTGACCGTTACTAAATTTCGTGGTAAAATTTCATTGGTTGGTGTAATGGGATACTGTAAGAATGAGAAATGCAGCAGAACACATTGCAATTCAAAATGTCCGGATCATGCATAGAAATACTTTCTCTTCCAGGTAGCGTGCCGCGTAGGGAAAACTAACCCTGAAAACTATTTATTTCCATATAACTCTTTATCCTGATCACGAATACTTCTGATTCCAATGAACTCCAATCGTACCAGTACATCGTGTCATTTCATACCATATCAATCTTGAAATAAACCAGTCACAAGTAACCAAATTCGATTAGCAAATTTGATCTCTGTATTAAAATATTCTATTTCTAATTAAAGCAAATTGTACAGACTACCCGTAGCAAATGTTTCATAGAATTATATTAGAACCCTTACGACAGAAATAGCCACGGATTACAACTACGATGCTGCTTTCTGTAGAAATTCCGTGACGTCCTTGAATAGTGGTGGTAATACCTTACACCAAAGCGATACAGCGAAATTGTTGTATCTGACAATGTATGTCGCCGTTTGCTCTGACCGTCTCGCATTGCAGTATGCAATACACCACTCGCCGCTATTCCGATCTCTCGTTATTTGGGGACCAACACGTTTTATTGAAAGCAGGCCCATGTAACATAATGGCCCGCGGGACACATGCAACGCAATGCACGGCCCGTGACAACGTTCGGAAATAATGTATACATATTTTTAAATTCTCCGCTATGAACATAAGAACATGCAACAATCTCCTGTACGAAACGACCGTTTGGAAGACTTGAAATATCCACTTCGTATATGATTCCCGAATGACACACTTGTTACCGAAAAGAGATGTAACATTTGTCATTAAGATTACAAGTGATTAGGAAAAACAAATGTTTTCTTTTAACAAGACGTGTATTTTTTTTTTTCGTTTTCCTACGATTTATAATTAAGAATACAAACAAAATCATTTATTTAATTAGATAATTATGAATAAATTATCCCCCCCTGGGAATGTACCCATAACCTAGAGCCGTTTTCTTTGGAGCAGTATGGCCCTCAGCGCTTTTTGAGTCATGCAAGCCTAATTTCAATGTGTTGCAATTAATATTTGGTTTCAATTCACCACACTTAAATGAATTATTGGAAATGTTTTCTTTCAATGTGCAAGCACATGCCATACCCAGAGAACACGTTCATTGCACATTTAAGGTGTGTGTATTCAGTGAGCTGGCGACAGTTGCCTAGCATAAGTTGTCATATAAAATACTATCCCTATACACAGTTCATTCCAAAGCTTACTCTGCAGTATAAATCATTAGGATGAAGAGATTATGGATGCACAAGGAAACATTCAATACAAACTACACATTAAGGATATGGGTACAGTAAAAGCAAATTAACAGTCCACTCCAGTTTAGTTCATGAAAATAAATAAATAGGTGGAGGATGAGGATTAGGGTGTGTAGGAATGTTTTAACCTACTACAGATGGAAAATGAACAAAATTACACCTCAAAATTGGACATACTGACAGGACACAGTCATAGTTAAAATGTATTACAATGGGCACATTGGCAACACGAGAACTGGACTGAACTGAATTAACACAGGATCCGGTACCAAACTTTTGTAACAATGGTCGTGATTTTTCAACTTAATAATTACTTGGAAATGGCAAAAGGTAAAGGTCACCCTATAACATGTCCTGAAGGTACACAAAAGGGAGCACAGTATCCCTTAGTGCTACATTAGGGGTGGGTTGTCAAGGCCACACTGTGGCCACTTTTTGCATGGGAAGGGCTCAGTGCACATTGTACAGGAAGCTGGCTGGACCTTAGGTGGTCTGGACAGGAATGAAAAATCTCATCCCAACAGGGGTTCAAACTGTGGTATGCCCAGATGTAGCGAGTCTCTGTACCAACAAGTGATTACTAAGTGCCCAAAGGAAATTCACAGCTTACCATGGGGGTAGATATATCTTTTACTGACTTTATTTACAAACAAGAGAAAATGTCTTGTTGGAAAATTTCAATAACAATTACATTTCAGTATGCTTCTTAACAATGGTAATTCCATTATGCTAGGAAAGATAGCAGTAAGCACTGATAGGCAGAAAGATTTTGTGTATAAATTCCTTACATATGTCTCTGCAGGCCCCTACGTATAGCTCACTTCTTACCCCATTTAATGTATTTACAGTATTTTCTCTTTCCATCTCCCACTTAAGTAAGTCCTATTTACATAAAGAAATAAGGTATGCTTTGTTGTTTCTCAGTTTCCAGGTTGGAACTTGTCTTACTTTTGTAGTTTTTAAACAGACAGCAGATAAAATACCTGCAACTACAAAACACCAACAAACAAATAAGACATAACTGTCACTACTCAATGCATTAAAAGTTACAGCAATATGATTTAACATTTCATATTGTGTTCTTTTCACCATACCGGAAATGAAATAAGAAACAAGGCCCGCAGGATAGCACAGTCAAACTAAGTGCCCACCTGCGGCAGCAACATTTTATGGACGGCACATTTCACAACCTTCTTTCAATTGGCATTGTTACAAGAAAATTAATTCTGCTGATCTTATCTTTGTATGATGACCATTAATCTAAACACATTTTGCAACAACATAAACAAACATGTTGTAATACTCATGACTCACACAACAGTCTTTGAATTTCATGTTATTAATTAGATCAAACTTAATTGTTTATAACTAAGGAGGAGCAGAATTTCATCTTGCCAAGTGCAGCATTTGGGCATCTGCTGGCCCTGATAAGAATGAGATCCAATGTAAAAATAAACCACCCACTTGTATAAATTAAAAATGAATTAGCAATAAATTACTTTTAAGTTAATTAATAAAAAAACTTCATTAGTGTCAGAGGTGGTTTACATTTGAACAGGGCCATGACACAGTGGGCAGCTTCGACGCACAGTCATGTCTTGTTCTGATGCACTGTGCTTACAGACCGTACATGTCCATGTGAGAGACATGTCCATGAGAGGGCGTCCGGTGGCAACGCAGATTGGGAATCGATTGCCACAACTTGGGCACACTCCACACCTGAAGCACAAACAGGACATTTTCTTCATATTTCAATACTCTCACGTCCTCCAAATACCATTACTTCTTCCACTTATATCCCTTCAAAAACGGAAACACAGGATAATTTAAACAGAAGGGATGGTACTCTACCACAATAGCTGAAAAAAACATCAATATACAAACATGCTGTCTTTCATTCAATACTGATCTCCACATGAAAACTTAAATAACCCCACAAACCTAACAACCATTCACATAAATGACAAGAATATATCTCAAGTCATTGCTTCCTTGGATGATGGACCATTTTGGTTATCCACAGTACGTCAAGGAACAAGAGAGATCCACTGTGCCATCATAGAGTGGTAGTATCAGAAGCAATGATCTGCCAAATTTTGAATGCTGAAACCCATAATAAACAGATGTGACCGACACAACTGTTTCATAGATGTGCCATGAATGTGCACCGCAACTTAGGACGGTCATTTGGAATATATTTTGTAGATGCAGTAAGGGTACATGTTTGCTTATTCTTATCATTGTATTTTCATGGAATGATAAATCCACAACTCTCAAGAAACAGACACATGTTTATTTGACATGTACCACTGAGAATTACCTCAGGAATAAGACTGTCAAGTTAAAAAGCTAAGTTATGGATCTCCTTGTACACATCCCTACTGAAAATTAAAAAAGTAAAAAAGAAAATTATTTTTCTTAAACGGGTCTCTTGAAGTTACTGATTTCTAGGACAATATTTCTAACAATATCACATTTTTTTAAAGTAGTTGCTCATTTCTCTAAACTTCAGTATTTTAAAACCTTCAGTTAATAATTATTAGTTTTCTTAATTACTTTGTTGTCTTGTAAGGTATTTATGCAGGCAACTCCCAAAAACTTTTCTGTCACAGATGATCTGGCATTTCTCCTAGGCTGTCAAAAGTGGAGAAGTAACAGTTTCAGACCTGGTTATGAATTTCACTGACTTTTAACATTCTTTGCAAGCATCTAGAATCATGTTGAAACTACTATGTAACATCTTGCATCTCCATTCATAAATGTAATGTTCTTTGCTTTGTAAATAATCCCTCACAGCCAATTATAGGACCAAAAAAAAAAAAAAAAGGGGGGTAAACAGGTAACAGGCCAAGAAGACCCAGATGGGGAGAGAAGTATAGTTACTAATTTTACATGCCTGTTAATGCTGACATATTGAACTTATAACATTGGTTCTCACATCACAACACTAATAATGCAAAGCAGATTATGTTCACATAAAATCATATTGTAGGATGTACTGTGCATCCAGTACAATTTGCAGAGGGGGGGAATTGAGATTATTCATAACTGCAGTCAACACTTCTTCAGTGTTTTCCACAGTGCCATGATTTCAGGCTTCAATTCTTCAACCCACTAACTAGTACAACTAACCAATAATAAATTCCCAGCCATTACGTTTTCTGTGACACCAAATTCATTAACTCCAGTGTGTTTACCGCATCCTCTCTTGATCTTGTATATAACAATGTATCAAACTATAAACTCACAACAATGAAACAGTGATGAACATAGACAATGGTTTGCCCTACAGTAACTGTCTGCAGTTACACAACAGACATGGGGAGATATTGAATAAAAAATATTCATGTACAGATTAATAAATATCGTATTCATATAAGTAAAAGAAAGTAACAAGGCACAGTTCCACAGACATGGAGCACTCCTGGTGACCAGGCCAAAAGGGTTCAAACAGATGATATGAACGTTCAGCCACAGACCAGCAAAGAGTTTGAGCATGTACATATGAAACAAGCTCACACCCTTAAAAAACAAGATAGGATCTCATATTTTACCACAGCAATATAAAAACCCGCTCATCTCATAAGCGTGTGCAAGCCTGCTTTATAAGCAAGTGGTCTCTTCCAGCAGTGTGGAGACCTCATGTTAAGCATATGAGTTCTGCTATCAAGACTACCACAAATACTCCATCCCTGCAGTTAACACAGATGTACAGAGTAACTAGTAAAATCAGTACTGACTTCAAAGTACATATTCACCTGCTTATCTACCCTGTCAGTAACACTCTACAATAATTTATTATGTGGACTGCCCTCTTGAAACCAAGATGCGTGGTACTGTACTTACCAATCAGGTATGATAGTCTCACAGCTTGTGCATTCAGAACGATTACCACGTGCATCTTTTGGCGTGTATTTGGTGAAAATATCCATTGCCAGGGTTTCATATTCCAGTCTTTTACTTTCAGAAATCTGTCAAAAAGAAATATATTTGCAGTAGGTAAGTTTATATTGCACACTTCCTTTTTTTAAATAAGCCATATACCGTTAATGTTGTCAGTTCAACTAAAGCCCATTTAATGCTATGGTTACAGATGAGTTGAGTTATACCTTCACACTCCATAAGCCACAACGGTGTGCACAGGAACAGTCTTTTATCAGTAACCAATATGGGTTGTCCTGAACCCTAGATTTAGAATTACTAGCCAAGAGTGTTTGAATATTCTAAGAAATTTTACTTTGCATATGACAGAAAATGATGCACTGAAGGTCATATGAGAATGCAACTTTGCCTTGTTTTGTGCCACTTCATGTACAAAGGAGTTTAAATTATGGGAATGATGAAAAATTTAGAATTCCACTACTTATTCAGGTAGACAGTTGAGAATTCTTGAAGTTAAATAGTTATTGTTTCCGCAATAAATACTGGGCCAAATTTCATGAGTCAGCTAATGTGTGAATACCTTCCTTATGAATACCAATAAAGCCTGTGGTAAACAAATTACATTTTAATACTATTGCATATCAATTTATTACCTAACAAAACATTCCAGCAGTGATTCTGGGATCTCATTAGATTCTGTGACTAAGCTAATGGTCATAACTTACTAAGAACTAATATTTATTTTTCATACATGGTATACACTCACCAACAGAATTGCAAGGCGGAGTACAAATAATCCAAATTATCTTATTTCAAACTTACACATTACATCACAAACTAATGACTCTAATGTCATTATAAATACTTTAGCAGATGTAAGCACAGTAGCAGCTCAGTTCAGTGCCATTACAGTAGAGTTCACTCCTTACACACGTCTCTTGTCTTATCTCATTCGCTGTAAGTGTAACTGTTACCAATAGGCAGATGGGTCTAAATCAGGCCTGATCAAGTTTTCACGAGGTGCAGGAATCTTTCGCAAAATTTAGTCTGCATGCGGGCAACATGAAATAAAATATACACGTGTATAATTAGATGTGGGATTGTAGCTTTGTATTTTGCTACACATAGGTGCAAGAGAATATATATATATACTGATAATAATATAAAAAAATGTAATTCGCAACTTACTAGCACATTGTACAAAATATACAGTTTATAGGTTTTTAAAATTCCTTTGGAATTATATCTTGGCTTTGCTAGGATAAGGGCTGAAAGACATTTTCTCATTTAAAATGTCTCCACAGGCACTATGTTGCCCACCAGCTACAAGCTGAGGGTGCCTGGTCCAAATAATAATGGGAAAGCTTATAAAGAGAGAGCTTAAATAGACAGCTGTAAACTACTTTCATACATAGCATGAGACACTGCACAGCATTTCAAGGTACAGTGACAACTCAGACTAAGAAATAAAGTTATCTTTGCACCAACACACTATATCATAACGGTTATGAGAAACTGGAACAAATCTGCATGCATTTTTAATGAGGTTTTGGCTATTTCATTCCTAAGAAAAAAAAGGCCCATAACACTAATAGAACAGGATTACAGGGTGGTCCATTTTGTGAGTCTGAAAGTAAAGGCACCATGCATTTAAAAAAGGTTGGATGTTTTACATAACATAGAGGATAGAGGTACACAACATATTGAGATGACTTTAAAAGGCATAAAACTGTTGCCAAATTTAAAAAAAAAATTAATTCCTAAATACAAATGTATTTATCATTCCCAGAAAACAGCTTAAAAGTATTCATATATTTGAAATATCAATTGTGGTATTAGTTACTTTTTCAAGTGACTCAAGTCTGATAAAGGCCTTTGAGCAAGTTCCGAATGCTCTATTGGCACAGCTAGCTAATGCCAGTATGCAATAAATATCTTCGGTCTCCAAAATGTCATCATATTCCCGCAAGTGGAGAGCTGTTTTCATGGCTGCATCTACATGACCTGGAAAAGATATATATGTACAGTAAAAACATATGCACAGGGAGTGTAAACATTCTTAGGTTGATAGTTTTGTGGAAGAAAATTCACAAGATGGACAGAAAATTCCAAAAATTTACAAAAACTACTCTGTGAAATGTTGTATGCTTTCTTCTGGGTAATTCCCCGGCATCTGAATTTTATACGCCAACGTATCGGAACAATCTGTCTGTTCCACCTTCGTAGGCGGGTAGGTATTTCTTCATACCAACCCACCTATGAAAATGGAACAGACAGAGTGTTCCGATACGTTGGAATATAAAATTCAGACTCCAGAAGAAAGCATACAACATTCAGAACATGGCAAAATTTTATATACATGGGTCCGTGCATCGTGAATCGAATTTAATAACTGTCCAAAAAGATGCAACTTATTCAGTTTATTACATTTCTGTAGGCAGCTCTACATGTTTCAGGTGTTGACACCCATCATCAGGAGCTGGTACAGCTGTTATTACAGCTTCTGGTATTGATTAACTGGATCTACTACCATCTGCTCTCATTGTTGAGTTGGCACTGATTCATGTGTATTGTATGGTAGGTATTCATTTGTCATAACTACCAATGATACACATGAATCAGTTCCAACTCAACGAGAGCGGATGGTAGTAGATCTGGTTAATCAATACCAGAAGCTGTAATTACAGCTGTACCAGCTTCCTGATGATGGGTGTCAACACCCGAAACATGTAGAGAGCTGCCTACAGAAATGTAATAAACTGAATAAGTCGCATCTTGTTGTATAGTTATTAAATTCAACATGGCAAAAGTTTGAAATCAAGAATACTCTGAGAAAGAAAGGCAAGTACCTTCATACAGTTGTCGCTGAGCCAACATGAAGAAATGATAAGCCTCAGCACCTCGCCATGCATTATCTACTATCTTGGTATCCAAATCTACTCCATTATCACTTTCCAACAGATCCATCATCAGTGCACTACTTTTTCCACCTGAAAAACAAACCTTCAAATTACTCCTGTCTTAACCTTTTGTAGGCCAGGTTGGACATTTAAATTTTTTTATACCATTAATGTAAAAATGTAAATATTATTCAAATAAAAGAAGAAAAAATTATTAAATATGTGGCATTTTGTGGGAAATCACATAGCGATTAAATAGCATGTCTTAAACAATGCAATACATATCCTTACTGCAATCCTACTTGCGTCCTGTACGTAGGATGGTGGTCAGGAGAGGATGTCGATTTAAAAGTGTCATACAAAAGGACGAAGTAAGATTCATGCCTTGTGCCACCAAAATATCAGGCATAATGCAACAAGAACTTCTGGGAAGAACTCATAACATACACTGCCTTCCAAATGCTAAAATCTATATGGCACGACCAGAAGGGATGAAAAATTAATACTTATACAATTCTGTCATCCACATGCATATAATCTGATGTTATACTTACTTACTTACTCCATGGTGCAGAGTCCTTCTTGAGAAGCTAACTGGTTTGCAGCTAGTCAAGAAATTCCCCGCATTTCACGGAACCCGAAGGTTCATTACCGCACTCACAAGCGT
>Ga0131853_10015648_pt1 | contig 13865 bp, 3 predicted proteins | sample TergutLab28metaG_FD_92764 | JGI IMG/M metagenome (GOLD analysis project Ga0131853, IMG submission 92764) | Labiotermes labralis P1 segment gut microbial communities from Petit-Saut dam, French Guiana - Lab288 P1 (version 2) (version 2) | ecosystem: Host-associated > Arthropoda: Insects >... | reverse complement strand
TGACCTCCTGATGATGAGCACATGTGCTCGAAACATGTACTGGCATGAAATAAAACTTACTGTGAAACAAATTTTGTGCATAAAGTTGGTTAAATACTGAGATAAATAGAAATTATGAATTTGCCGAAAATCCTTGTTCGTTATTTTAAATGGGTTTTGTCATTTATTAGGATCCGATACAGATAACTAATTACACTGTCTTTCTGGTGTAACCCGCGAGTTTGTTACGACACGTTGAAAATGTAAGGAAAGTAACTACACAACATATCCTTTTCTGGGGTCGATCATCTCTAATTTTTGTTGTTGTGAAGTTTAAAATGAAATCTAATTAAAGAACATCATTACTTACGGAAGTCTACAATTAACCACAATAAGACGGAAGTCTACAATTAACCACAATAAGAAGCACAATCATAAGTTGTCCATGCTCCTAATTATGTCCTCATCTCTCTTCACTTATTTGCTGGCTATCAGAACGATCCTCCATTTTGCGCGCTAAACCAGATCTCGGTCCTTGTAGTCATGGAAATACACTCCTCCAGCTTTTTTCTCCCACTTTCTACGTTGGGTGACAGATAACGGTTTGTCAAAACGTCTGTGTGCAGGATGGCGGAATTATACAGCTACAATGTGTTCTTTCACACTGTCTGATGGGATCATCCATTCGTATGCCAGCCTGTCATTGAGCATGGAGTCTTATATAGATTCTGTCTTTTAGTGGTTAGGGTTTTGAAAAATGGAGCCACGTTCTGCTTTCTGACCCGCTAATGCCTGTTAGCCCAGTCATGAATATATGACAGACAAGTACTTGATAAGAAGCACGTGGTGATATCACGTAAAGTGGAGTGTAAAGATATTTACATTTGCTACTAACGTAGGCAATTTTCGCAATATGATATTAGTAGAGGAAAAAACAGGAGAAAGGGGAAAATTACTTAGCGCGGAGTTTGATCATTTGTTCTCTTCACGTGATATGATTAAGACGTTTAAAACAGGAAGAATGAGGAGAGATATCAGGCAGGGATTCGTTTTTTTTTTAAAGTGTGCTGGTACTCAGTCCTTGACTTCAAGTAAATTTTAAAGTGCCCCTTCTTCTCGTACTACAAGACATAAAGATGCTTGACATTGTTGCTTCGTATTGTGGTAGTGCTTGTGGAATAGAGACAAAAAATAGTATTTTTTGTCGTGTAACATCACGTTGTGTTATTCCATAACTTTATTTATTGAGTTACAAAAAAATATTATACGGTTTTCCAGTGTTAAGAATTCATAATATTCCGTTAGAGCATTACAGCCAGTACAGGTGCCGGTTCGCCATATCCACGCCTGCTGTCACAAGAAAGTACTCGTTTGCTCTTAGAAGTTTATGAATGGAAATAAGTTAGGAGAAGGTGTACATGTAAGGAAACTCGTTTAAGGCTATGAAATGGCTGGTAATCGGGTCTAGCGTAGTAGGGATTTTTTGAACATGTTAACGAATTATTTTCGTTGTTACACCGTGCATGTTGTTGAGTTACTCAATTATTATACCAACTACTGCACATATCACGCAACGAAGCACAGAATGCACATCCGCAGCAGGGCACTCTTCGCAACATAACATTACACAATACGGCATGCTGCCACAATACCCAACTGGTACAGCGAAATTAATATGTCTTTTAATAGTGTAACTTTAGCAAGGACGATATGGCTCCCTGATGATGGTCTTAGGAGCGAAACATGTCGGAGCGTTTTTAATGTTTTAATGTGTAAATTTTATAAATGTTATATATGTGCAGTGGTTGGTATAATAATTGAGTAATTGAGTATGTTAATGAATCTTCGAATGTTATAGAAACATGGCATATGTTGACCAGCCAAACAACTATCGTCCTCTCAAGAAATCTCTGTACCACGGAGTCACTTAACATTATTTGGTGTAGGTTTTGAAGTGCTGACTTAAAGGAGCTGTACGCTGACGCTTCGAATATCCGCCATATTACTGCACTGTCTCTCTGGCTACCGAAAGGTCAGAGATATCTAAGTTCTTTCCAAGAAGGCCGTAGTGGTCACTGCTTTAGCGTAATCTTGTGTTCCTAACATGACGAGATTCTAGTCACAGTACTCAGACACATCTACTAAGCCTGTAGCAGTAGAACTGTTGGGCAGCTTATGTTGCAGTAACACTCGCTTCTTTTACCTGTGAGTTACTCGAATCATATAATTCATTTTTCTTCCAGTCATACGCTCGGATATTCTTTCGCATCCATTTGTTTCCCGTTTTCACTAATCACGTTTTGATTACGTCAGCCGTTTAAGAAAACACCTAATAGGAATGAATTCAACTCTACGGTGCACATGTGACAGTATTATCAGAACACTGTGACGTTTAACGAAGCATTGCCACCATCTCAGTCCCTAGCTACACTTAAGCCACATTACATTATCAAAATAAGTTATACAAACTTATGTAAACACGGTATATTTTCATGTTTGAAAGCTGACGGCAATTAATTCCACCCTTTTCATGTGGACGGGGACAGTCGAAATTGGTGTGTATAGAGAGACAAAATAATTGTTAATGCAGTAATTGAAATTTGCAGTGTAGAATTTTCGGTTATAGCTAAACAGTGGCGCTGCAACCTAAGTAGGGCCGTAGCTTCATTACTGGTGTCCGTGAACCTTGGGTAGTGTTTAGCTTTAATGTTTAGTTTGGAGCTGATGGAAGGGGAGTGAAGGCGTGTAGAATGTGACCCATGTTATTTAAAGAGATATTCCAACCTCTATTGGTTTTTAGAGGAGGATGGTGTGGGAGAATGATCATGCTGGGTCAACTTAGAAGAATGTGGGAGGAAACTGCAATAGCCCAGATCACGGCACCCGTATTAATCTGGCAATTGTCTAGAGGCACTGAAGGCTTCAGACAGCATATTCTGTTAACTGAAGAATAAAACCAACCAGATGCCACTTATTATCTTATTGTACTTCTTATAGGCTCAACATGTTTCGGGCACTACTATTCCCATCACCAGGAGCTCGCGAATATAATGTTGATTACCACATTGGTCGTTTCGTTCTTGGTTTGCTGTAGGTTGGAGGTTAGGTGCGGATAGGCTGGTGTTTTTGTGAATAATGTATGGTAGACAATCATTTCTACCAGCGTCGAAGCTACTGACCAAAACTACGCACATTCTTGTCATCCCTTCGGTTTAAGATGAAAATGTGAAAAAGTAGCAACAAGTCGGTAACTGTGGTTTATTATATAATTTGGTTGGCTTTAAGACAAGTGTTTTATCCTTTGTGGATTTCTTAAAACCGCTCTGTTACCAGCAAAAGTAATTATCTTATAGCGAATTCTGTACTGAACAACTTGAGTCGGAAAAGCCGATACTCAGGATGAGGCTTCATTATAAGCGGAAAGCGTTGCTGTGCTTTGTTTACAGAAGTTAAGAGGAGTCTCTAACAGACTGACTAGGGACATGACCGTTACATTTTAATTGCAGAGTTTATACAGGGTCGAATGAGATAGAAAGATGGCCAAGAGTTGTCAGGGACAAGAATACGGAAGAGTGTTATGTAGCCTATTTCAAGATAAAGCATAAGCCGCCTCAGTCAGAGTAGCGATTTTCCAGTTGCTCTGTTCCTTATACGAGTTCACAGGCAGACGGGACAATTAGAAAACGACACTTTTTTTTTATTAAAGGCAGGGAGTAAAAAAGCAAGAGTTTGCTTCCTTCCAGCAGCGTCTCGCCGTCATTACTTGCCGTCATCACTAATTCATGCCCCATTACCATGCAGATTACAGGCTATAGAGCTGTAACTTGTGTATGCAAAGGACAAGCCAGCCTCTGCTTTCGTGTCAGCTTGCTGATACCAGTGGCCGCGCATGGTCTTAAGCCTACCGGACGGTGGTGTCACGGTTTCACATACCGGCAAGCGAATTTGCATTTCTTTAAATTGTAGCCTGTTATTCTTCTAATAATCATAACTTTTTTTCAATTTACGGGATCTATGCGAGGTTGAACTTGTCGATAAATTCCTGATATTTTATTGTGGCGTTTACGCAACCTCGCCATTAAAGTATTATTTCGGACCACCTGAATCCAGTCCACACATTCATATGTTGTTGCTGTCAGATATGTATGGATATGCTTGTAACTATTTTAGACCTTATAAAATAATACCTGCTGACTTACGGACCAAAGTTTTGTAAGTTTTCCCCACCATGCGAGCTGCTTGTTTATCTGTCCCACCTATCTCAACCGTCTTCGCTTGTGTACTATAAGAGTATCAGGTGGACAGTACAGTTTATAGAGTCCACCAGTGAATACTTTTCCACCGTTACATTATTTCACTCTTACCTTAACGGTAGGACGGGCTGTGAGGCCCATTCAGACCTTATTTAGTTAGTGTTGGCTGCTTTTCCGCGCGGGTAAACCTGGCGGTTGCCTCAAGCTGACCATTCACCACATCTAGAGCCGAGGTTGAGAATTACTGACCGTCCACCTGTTCCGTGTGTATGCCAAGAAGGCATATACACGGACAACCTTACTTTGGCACTTGTCTCAGCAATCTCCAAAACCTGCGTGATGTGCATCTGTCTGCATGAGATACCCACAGTCTTCGTGAATAGTTGATACTCATTTAATTGGTCAAGAAATACCCAGCTTTTGTGGGGGTGAATGGTATAGCAAACATAGGTGAAAACCATGGGCAGTGATTCGCATGGATCGTGAAGTTCGGGGAACCTGGCATAAAGCTCTCGTGATTTCGACTTGCCAGCTGTGGGGTTCAAAGTTAGGGCTAGGATTGTGGTAAAGTGCAGACTGGCTCAGCCTTCGTTAATGAATGGAACAGACATTCCTAGCAACTGAGGTATTCTTAGTCCGATTCAGCCTTAGCGTTATCGGTTGGATGTGCCTTTGTCTACTAGGGCAAGGTAGAGAACTCCTTGAACGGATAATCATTTCATCGCAAGGTCTTTGGCATCACAGCGCCAAGAAACTCTTTGATGTCTATCTTATTATTATTCAGTGAACACAGGGCGGACATCCCTGTATTATAGGAGCATCTGTTCACTGATGAGGACAGATCGAACAGCTCCCAGGGATAGGTCCAGTGTTGCGTATCGGATAAGCATCGGTATTGCCTGCATAGGTCTGCTGAACAGTCAGACAGTTCCACTGGTTGCACGGAAACACAGTTCGTACTACACCTGACCTCCAGTTCTCAAATTTTAGTGTAGTTGCCATGTTTTTACAAAGACTGTAGACATATTTACAACGGAAATAAACGGAGTTGGTTGCATTTTCCGTATTTCCATAGAATGTCGCAATCCGCAAAATTACTTTTCGAAACACCAAGCAAGTTTTGTCAGCGGAAGCCTTTTTCAGTGGATATTCAATTCCAATCCCGTTCGGTGTGCATGTTATCTGAACTTCTTTTTGTTGGTAGTTTTCTGCAATTCCTTCTTGACAATAGTTCTACACAGCCATGGATTAATCCATCGGCTGTAGCGTAATTTAGTCATACCCCTATTCTTCAGACCTTATATTAGGTAACGTTTTCCCGTTACAGGCCCGGTGTGGCCCAGAGCGTGGGTAGAGTTATAGTTCTACTTTTGCATGACCGCGGCACTAGAAGGAGATAGTGGTCAGCAGCACGCCCCGGCCGCACTTTACCCCCGGGAAAGACCCGGTACACATTTTACAGGGGGCTGGGTCGGCCCCAGAGCCGGTCTGGACGGACGGAAAATCTCGTCCCCACCGGGATTCGATCCCGGACCGTCCAGCCCGTAGTCAGTCGCTATACCGACTGAGCTACCCGGCCCACCCTTATATTAGGGTTGACTTAAATTGGAGGAGGGGGGGGGACCGCGGTAGCACAGTGGTTAATGTGCTGTGCCACAAACCGGACGGTCGCTGGTTCGATTCCAGATGGTGTAATTGGAATTTTTCATTGACACAATCCCTCCGATCGCACTATGGCCCTGGGGTCGACTCAGTCTCTAACAGAAATGAGTACCAGGAGTATTTCCTGGGGGTAAAAAGCGGCCGGTGCGTAAGGCTGACAACCTTACCACCATCCTGGGCCATTGTAACGTAACCTGGGAACCTTAACTTCCTGGAACCCTCTGGGCACCTCGGGCCTGTGATGGGACTGATTTACCTTTTATTTTTAAATTGGAAGGCTATTTTGAGTGATGTATAGGACGTAGGCATAGGCCTCTTATCTAAGTGTTTATCGTGGTTCATGAACGTTTAAATAGGACTTTTAGACCAGCTAACGTCGCCGCGAAAAACGTCATTAGCTGCGTCATATCCGTCTTTATGTACACCTGTCTACATGTATCAGGGCGGGTCTGGCTGGACGGTTTTCCGTGAAAATTGATAAGGGGGGCATTTTTGAAAATTTTTTGAGAAAACAAAAATTTGGTTAAAATCAGGAATTAGTGCCGGGCATTTTACATGAAGACATAAGTAAGACACGAGGGAGAGTCAAATGAAAACCTTAAAAGTGCGGTAAGAATTATATATAAATATTTAAGGTTTTCATTTGACTCGCCCTCATATATAGCTGCTGGCGACATAAAATCGTCATAAAAGCGCCGTCTTCGAGTGAAATGGCATCAGGATGTTAGGCTAGGCGAGCAGGTACAAAAATTACGCGAACGTGGCACTGTGTTGCCTTATACGTACATCGCCTATCCCGATTAGCTCTCTAATCTGCCCCAACCCCCATTTCGACGCTGTATTTTCTCTCCAATACAGCAAGTCTGTAAAATAATATACCGATTTCAATTTTTGTATCTTTGTAATCGTACACGCTTTTCAGCACGCACGGCATCGCGAAATAAATGGGGCAGAACTTCGTGTAATGTTAGCTTTAATTCATTGTTTCAGTATACATATAAGCATTTTTTTTTAAATTGGCTGAATCATTAACGAGCATAGTTGCAAATCCTGAAGGAAAGATGCCGTTTGGAGACGCCGATTTCGATTGAAGATCAATATTAAAATGACATTTTTTTGAGGGTGTCAACTCACAGAAATTTTGGCTACCACGGATTGTGTTGTTGATGGCGAAGAAAGTGCAGCGATATTGTCAACAAAGGTGTGTAAATGCATTTTTAAAAGAGTGAAATGAGATTGCTCAGAGACTTGGTTCGAGTTCTCTCGAGGTTTCATTGGCAGCAGAATCCTAGATTATCCTTTTCGTCACCACATTCTTAGCGGTTTGAAGTCCAGCCAACAAAGCCTACTGCGCATACCAAGAATAAACCTGCCGAGATGTGAGACTAAACACTCCAGTTAGGATGCTACTGAGATCTGGAAGCTGCACCTTCTGGAGTTCTTTCAGTTACTCTTAGTCACAGGTATGAACGTCACCGTACACTTGCGCGTCGGTAGGTACCAATAATCCATCGCTTCGAAATAAAAAACTGTGATTGGTTTGGAATCGCTTTGTTCACATGACGTCACCACAGCGGCAGTCAATAATTTATGAATTACGATGCGAGTCGTGGAAGAGTGGTTGCGGCGTTTCGGTATTCCAGGGGACTGAGGCTTGTAATTAGTAACTCCCAAAGTAACAGCGCAGGGATGCATTATTAACGTCAAGTGATGGTGGCTACGGCGGGAGGGCACGGCACCCAGCAAGCACGATGCATACGATTCACCGCAGCAACCACTTTTCTGAGAAAAACAATATTAATGAATCGTCTCAATGTGAGTACTTTTCTGTGAGACTATACCGGCCGTTAGGGCTGCTGCTTGACGGAAACTGATACACGTGTACCGAGTGAAAATCTTGGAGCTGGGTTACTTTTTAAACAACGCTTTGCACTCTAGCTGTCGCTGCTTCTGCTTGGTATTCGCAGTTCCACGGTTTCGGATCTCGTCTTGGGGACACATTGTTAAGGTTGAGATTTTTTTTTTCCACCTTTCTTCGGTACCTTCAGAAAAATGCTAGGACAATGCCTTGAAGCAGACCACGAGTATTTACTTCTGCTAATTTAGGCAAAATTGTCCTTTTATGCAGGCTAATCATCAACAGTCAAATCCGCACAAAAACACAACACTTTAACCTCTGTAGTTCACATTTATTCCATCATGCTACAGGGTTTCGATCAGTTATTTTGACCATCATCGGACAGCGACAAAGTGCAAGTGTCATAGAAATTTTCCTTTTGTCCTTGCACTTTGTGTCTTCCTGATGATGGTCAAAATAATTGACAGCAACCTGTAGCGGGATGGAATAAACCTGAACGTGCAGAGATTATAGTTTTGTGTTTGTGTGTGGATTTGACTGTTGATTATTACCTTCTGCGTTATATCCCATTCGTCATTCACAAATATTCTTACCACTCCATTACACATATTCGTAAGGTTCCGTATTAAAAAGTCCCCTAAATAAAACAATAACTTATCGGTCACCTGTGTCACATGGAACTAGGAGCAAAGTCCATACTAAGGATCTTCCTTCACGCTTTCAAGACTAAAATTATTTTATATTACATACGAAGATCCCGCTCGTATTTCATAGAAATCATAGTGCTTAAAGAGAAAGATCTGTTAGTTTATACAGTATAAATAATATAAGCGTCATGTCGTAAACGTAAATAAAACGTTAGGGCAAAATTTAGAATTTTTGACATTAAAACGTGGTAGCACGTAGGTCTGTAGAATCCGTTAGGATTTAACGCGTTACGCGGGCGTCATTTCTTAAAGGGGTCAACGAATTACCTCTTATAGCTACTAAAACCCGAATGTAATAATCGCCGACGCTCGATATTTCCTTTTGTGTCACAGAAGCTCAACATACTTAAGGCTACCACACTACATTGCTCGAATTATATCTCCGTTGTGCAGCGTCATTCCGGAGAAGCCAGAACCGGCTTAGGTAAGCGAGGAGTTTTCTGTCTGTTGTGGAACTTGAAGGTTCTGTACGGTGCTCAGTAAGATAAAAGGTAAAGCAGTCTAGTTACAGGTCTGGAGTGGCCCAGAGGGTTCCAGGAATTTAACGTTCCCAGATTACGTGACAACGAAACAGGATGGTGGTATGGTTGTCAGCCTTACGCACCAGCCGCTTTTACCCCCAGAAAGTACTCCTGGTACTCATTTCTGTTAGAGACTGAGTCGACCCCAGGGCTATAGTGCGATCGGAAGGATTTTATGTCCATGAAAAATCCACTGACATTAGATGGGATCGAACCAGCGACCTTCCGATGTGTAGCACAGCACCTGAACCACTGTGCTACCACGGTCCCCACGGTGCTCAGTACCATCCTAAATTTTGAGTACCTTCAGTGGGTACATAAGTTTTGCTCGTACATTGACTGCAGCACCCAATGTCTTGGAGCAACCACATAAAAAGCTGTTCGTACTAGAAGGGTGTGCTATGAAATCTCGCTGGAGAAACTGTGATTTAATTTACGATATACGAATACTTGTTTGTAGAACGGCTTTCCCACTTCCTTCTAAGAGAATGCATTGTGGTATTTGTGTATACACCTAACAAATTATCTTTATCAGTGCTTGCTAGAACTTTTAACCATTCAGTTCTGGCGCTTTCAGAATCTTTCGTACTTTTTCGATGGTACGTCCTTTTGGTTCCACATGAATATTTTAATGGGGGTGTGGTTTATAAATGAATTTTTCAAGAGTTTATATTTTCCTGCTGCAATTGACATGGCAGAGAGACACGATGACATGTTGACAAAACGCACCCAAGTTCATTCAAGTGTCCACACATCAGTAGAGTTTACACGTCATACACTGCGACTGTTCGGGTTAAAGTAATGGCTTCTGTCTACACCAGGCGCGTCTGTATGCCTCGCACTGTCCGTCTGTTTACAATTGATTTTCAGAACAGAAGCCGTGTCTGGCTCGTGCTGGAGGGGCCTTCGCCTTACACATCTTTTAACAAAACCTATGAATTTTCCCCGTTCCTACTCAACACCTCATGAAGGTGTATAGCAAGCGGTGTAAGAGCTGTACTTCGGATTGTATGAAGAATGATCGGCCACATCCTGTGGCCACCTCTATCTCCGAATAAAGTACCTGAAGTTTGCGATGAAGAGAAGAAGATGGGGGCTGCATAGTTTTTGTTTGATGCAGTGGTGTAACAAGTATGAAACGTGCTGCCACGAATATAAATGCTGTCATCCATCTCGTAGCCAGTCGACCAAGCGATTGAGGTAGGCCCAAATGAGACTTAAAACATTTAAATTCAGGGATAGGTGCTTATGCAGCATGCATGGCAAAAATGCAGAGGCAAACAGATGCATTACGCGTTTTTATTTTCCTAAATCCGCGGTAGCACAGTGGTTAAGGTGCTGTGCTACAAATCGGAAGGTTGCTGGTTCGATCCCAGCTGGTGTCATTGGAGTTTTTCATTGACATAAAATGCTTCCGATCGCACTATGGCCCTGGGGTTTACTCAGCCTCTAGTAGAAATGATTACCAAGAGCATTTCCCGGAGGTAAAGGCGGCCGGTTCGTAGGGCTGACAACCTTATCACCATCCTGTGCCGTTATCATGTAATCTGGGAACCTTAACTTCCTGGAACCCTCTGGGCCACTCCAGGCCTGTAATGGGACTGCTTTACCTTTACCTTTATTTTCCGAAATCATTTTGCAGTTTGGTAAGCTGTGAAATTACGCCTCAAGGAGGAGAATATTGTTATATTGGATCTTTGGAAGAATAGGTTACTGGAATACGAACTGGATAGTATTGGACTGTGATAGTACACTACCTCTTCATGGCACGATGCTTATTTAACTACACTGACTGGTTTTAGTGGTGTGGTACTTGATTAAACACAGGGATAAGAATTAATGGTGCGATATTTAATTACGAACAGGGTAAAATCTTTATGACGTGGTGCTTAACTAAGCAGAAAGTTTAACGTGGTGCTTAATTAAGCACAGGGCGAAGCCTTCTTGACGCGGTGCTTAATGAAATTCGGGGATTACATTGCCTTACTTTATAACACAGTGTCTGGAATTTGGGACGGTGGGGCTCCTTTGGGTTCCGTTTATTGACTGCAGAATCGCGGAATTAGTCAGTCAGTCAGTGTGTTTTCTGTGAAACAACATTTTGCTCTTTGGGAAGTGGCGCTGTGTAATTCGGCACGTAATTAAACTTTTGACGCCTAATGTCAACTATAGTGGTCGTACCGCGCCGCTAACCTCTAAAGTTGCATTTTATATATTTATTCAACAAATATAGTTACTGAATATTTTAAACATGGTATATACTCTGTGGTTTTTTCTCTTCAAAATGCAGTTTGTTTCATAATTCTAACATATTTGGTTCCTGTGTTATTCACGTTTTGTATACAGAGTGTGCTAAAATTAAAAAAAATAATTCCGGCACCAAAAGGTTAATGACATTTCGGAGGATTTTGATGTGTGTTTGGTTTGACCATGCATCATTGAGATAACTGAAGAACAAGAACCAACTAGATGCTACGTATTATTTTATTGTACTTCTTATAGGCTCAACATGTTTCGGCCACTACTATTCCCGTCACCAGGGGCTCGCGACTATAATGTTGATTACCACATTGGTCGTTTCGTTCTTGCAGAGCCTGCAGCCCGGACACTACTCCAGTCTAACCGCACCTAACCTCCAACCTACAGGAAACCAAGAACGAAACGACCAATGTGGTAATCAACATTATAGTCGCGAGCTCCTGATGATGGGCATAGTAGTGCCCGAAACATGTTGAGCCTATAAGAAGTATAATAAATAATAAGTAGCATTTAGTTGGTTCTTATTCTTCAGTTATTTTGGAGGAATCTGCAACCTTCTTGTTCATGAGCGCTGTTCTACCCTGCAGAGGTAGAGCGCAGGTTAGGCCGAATATGTGGTAGCTGTTTAAAAAAATACACAATCAAGTCCAAGAAATCGGTAACCCATAAGCTGTAGGAATCTTACATCTGACACAGTTGTGAATTGTTTTCATGCTTGCTTATATGTTTCATTTATATATTTCATTTAAGTAGCGTTTTTACGTGTGAGTTCAGCGAAATGATATGTAAGAGATGAAGTCCCAAACTTAGGACCAATAACTTGGTGGCTGGTTGGGTAATCTCACACTTAAAGGAGAATGACAGGTGAGCATAGAGCATTGGCGGAATGATCTTTGACAGAGTAATCGATAAAACGCTCTCCCCCATTGCCACTTCGTTCACCATAAATCCCACATCGACTGCGTTGGTATAGAGCTTGGACCTCTTCCGCCTAGCCGCCGTGCTACCGCAGGGCTTAGAAATTTCAGGTAAGGATTAAAGTATCTCGACCCAGCATGTTTAAAATCTCATGGATTGTGTGTCTTCCCCTAGTTGGTCAGCTTCACCCTCGCCATGATAATGCTTTAATCGGATTGGGGTGAATCTGTTCACTGTGCGTATTGTATTGTTATTCGTTGCAAAAGCAGCGACGTTTCTGAGAGTAGTGCCGTCGGTTGCAGTTCCTTTGACGAAATTGGCGATTTGTCATCCTTGGTCTTGTTTTCACAGACTAGGTGAATTTACCGGAAGTCGTAGTTGAGTGGGTGCCACTATTTCTTCGTTTTTTGGGGGGGGGGGTGTACCGGTTTTTAAATCTCGGTCAGGAAGCATGTCATAATTGACTGAGATATTCCATGATTTTCATGAGTTCTTGCAAACAAATTCTGAAGTAGTACCTCAAATTCGGCTACCCCCACTGCTTTCCACGTTTATTTAAATTCACTCTATCATTCAGCGCAGTACCGCCTGAGGCACTGACAGCGTCGTTAAAAAAGTAAATAAATAAATTAATTAATTAAAAGCAATAACGAAAAGTATAATACAGATACTTTAATTCTTAAGATCGTATTACAATAAGCATCAAGTTAAAGTAAAGTGATCCCGTTACAGGCCCAGTGTGGCCCAGAGGGTGGGTAGAGGTATAGCTCTACTCTTCCATGACCGCGGCACTAGAAGGGGGTGAGTGGTCAGCATCACGCCCCGGCTGCACTTTACCCCGGAAAGACCCGGTACCCATTTTACAGGATGCTGGGTGGGTCCCAGGGCCGGTCTAGACAGGAGAAAAATCTCGTCCCCACCGGGATTCGATCCCGGACCGTCCAGCCCATAGTCAGTCGCTATACTGACTGAGCTACCCGAAGGCATCAAGTTACAGTACGAATATTCCCCGTCCGTGAGTGAATTCGGATTATAATAGTACTGGTGACAAATTCGCAATACACTGGAGTAAAATACGTAATATTTTTGACTAATTATAATTACCCTGTATTTATTTTACAATAATTGGTTAATTGAAAAATGGTATTCATTTTGTTAAAACATGTAATATAAGCTTTCAGCATTGTTCTTTTAATCAGAAACACCCACTGAATGAAACAAGGGGGTTGAAATATGTTGGATTATATATTTATGAAATTACATTGGATTAAGGTAGGTGTATTACATGCTTGTAATGTAACTTCGTATTTGAAAATACAGCGGTGATGACCACAAGTTTTAACATAAATACATAAATGAGTAGCAGTTTGCAAATACAATACTCCTTCCTGCCTCTTAATTTTTCTCTGTCGGAAATATAATGCTGCTGCAAACCACCCGCCGTTATGAATTCCATGTACTTGGTATATTCATCTTTTAGTATAATCAATAAACTTAATCCTTGGACATGTGGCGCGTATGGGTGAGGAGGGGGGGGGTATAGGGTCTTGGTGGGGAAACCGGAGGGGAAGAGACCACTGGGGAGACGTAGGCGTAGATGGGTGGATAATATTAGGATGGATCTCCAGGAGGTGGGATGTGGGTATATGGACTGGATTGGGCTGGCCCAGGATAGGGACAGGTGGCGGACGCTTGTGAGTGCGGTAAT
>Ga0131853_10015644_pt1 | contig 13868 bp, 14 predicted proteins | sample TergutLab28metaG_FD_92764 | JGI IMG/M metagenome (GOLD analysis project Ga0131853, IMG submission 92764) | Labiotermes labralis P1 segment gut microbial communities from Petit-Saut dam, French Guiana - Lab288 P1 (version 2) (version 2) | ecosystem: Host-associated > Arthropoda: Insects >... | reverse complement strand
CATTAGATTGACAGAATGAAATTGATTATAATTTGTACTTCCTATTCTATCGCCGACTAAACTGCCCCCCGTTGGTCGTCGATAAGTGCCATTTCTGTTGGCAATCCATACCCATCTCACACCATTCCACCCACCTGCATTGATTCGTCGCATTGCACTACCTCTTGCCAAGTCTCCCATTGATCCCTCATAATCCGTGATATCAAACCGGAAAACGTGGACTGGATATGCATTTGAACCAGCTCCAGTCGTCCTATCTCTATGATTCCAAGCAAGTTCCGGATGATTATCAGCAGTTCCAAACGTACCCCAAAACTCACCTTCTGCATGGAACGGGTGCACGGCATCGTCATCTGTGTCACCATCGTCAGACACATTCGCATTCCCATGCCCAAAAACCATATCAATCGGGTCCGTCCAAATCCACGCCCGTTCAGTCTCCTCCGCTATCAACGCCATATAAAACCTATTCCGCCCACCATCAATATCCGGCTCGTCCCCAATCACTACCCTGTTCGCCGCCGCCGCCATCGCAACGAAAATTCTCCCAGATATACCCGTATCACCTCCACCAACAGCGCCTTCAAGGGCACGAAGAACAACACTTGAAAGCTGCAACCCCACAATACACGCGGCTTGAATAAACATAAAAAGCACCATAGCCTTCACCATACGGAAAACAAGCACATACGGATTACCGCCATGTTGGTCTTTGTAATGCTCTCGAATAATTTGAAGGATTGTGAAAAAAATCAACATTATCGCGGCAAACGCGGTAAGGTTAATAAAGATTTGTCGAACGCCCGGATTATTGATTATCAACGTGGCTATATCGCCGCCAGTTTCTTCTGGCAACCCACTTGGGGCCAAGCCATTCCTCGTCGGAAGTCCCGCAAACATACGAAAAACCTGCTCGATTAAATCGATAATCATAGCACCACCGAGCCAAACCCAGTAGATAACAATCATGATGCTGTTCATCAATACATCTACGAAGACCCCACCCCCCGGCCGGCTGTCCGCTTCTGACTGTTAACCATCCCCATTGTTTCCATTCACATTAAATCTATCACCCCAAAAAAATTTTGGCAAACAATTTCACACACTTTTAATAATTCCCCTTCGGGACGAAGGGGTGGCAGCCCAACGGGCTGACGGGGTAGGAGAATCCTATTTTACAATTAATTCAAACTGTGTTATTAAGGATAGTATGTACGACGATCTACCATGCAACAACAATTTAAGGAAACTAGCCTCGAAATTACGCAAAGCTGGCAACCTGTCAGAGGTTTTGTTGTGGCTTGAAGTAAAGAACAAAAAATTTCACGGACTTGATTTTTTCAGGCAAAAGATAATTGGAAATTACATCGTTGACTTCTTTTGTGCTGCGAAACGAGCAGTCATCGAAATTGACGGCGAATCGCATAACGAAAAACTGGATTATGACAAAGAGCGTGACGAGTTCATGGAGCAACTCGGTTTGAAGGTAATCCGCATTTATGATATCGAGGTGAAGAAAAATCTTGGTGGGGTGCTCCGACATTTGGAAAGAGAATTAGGGTTGATTTAATTCTCCTACCCCGTCAGCCCGTTGGGCTGCCACCCCTTCGTCCCGAAGGGGAATTTTTTTGCGAGCGAAGTGAGGCAAAAGAATTCCCCTCACCGAGGGTAAGGGGAATTACTCCCCACTCCTATCCCCATAGCCACTAAAACTCGCCCCATGCCGTTTCCGCAGCTTTTCAATATTCATCTCGGCAATTTCGCCCATATCAAACCCAAAAGCATCACACAGCGCGGCAATATACCACATGATATCGCCGACCTCGTATTTAAGTTTCTCGACCCGCTCGCCCGAATCAATCAACTTCGAGCCGCTGATATGTTTTTTCAGCATATCCGCAACCTCGCCCGCCTCGCCCGTCAACCCAAGCCCACAGTCCGCGATTTCAAGGGCCTTTTCCTCCCATGGCTTTTTTGTAACCACCGCCGCTTTTTGGTATTCCGAAAAGTGAATGATTCTCTGTCGAGAATCATTGTTCCTCACTTCGTTCGTCTTCATATCCATATATAATGATATCAGTTTTTTAGAGTTGTGCAAATAAAAAAAGTGTGATAAAGTATTTTTGTTTCGGGGTGTAGCGCAGCGGAAAGGAAACCTTGCCACCGCTCACCCCCCAACATTCATCGGGGTGTAGCGCAGCGGTAGCGCACTAGGCTGGGGGTCTAGGGGTCGCGTGTTCAATCCACGTCACCCCGACCAAAGGTCGGTTTGCCATGTCTTGCGGCTGTCGCCGACACAATCCACGTCACCCCGACCAAAACCTTGTCATTCTGAGCCTCACGGACCCAACGAGGCGAAGAATCTCAGGTGCTCACCCAAAGTTGGCACTCTCGCCCCGACCCCTCCAACACAACAATTTAATCTATTGCACAACTACCAAATCGGTGTTAAGCTTCAAAGATGAAAAAGACAGTCGCAGACGCTATCGACGAAATCAAAATCGCATATGGTGTGCCTGCTTTTCCAAAGCAAGAAGTCGAGGAAGCAAAACTGCGGAACGCGTACGTGACACGCAGTAATAGTGCCCTTAAAACCAAGGACAAGCCTATTGACGCCGAGACGCTTGCGAGGATGAAGGGGAAAGATTGACTGCCTGTATCAAGGTTTGAACATACTGATGAATCTCCTTCGCGACCCGTGCCTGCTCCCCCTGCGGAACCACAATTTTTTTGTCTATCACACAATCAAACTCGCCATTTTCAAACCTCCTAAGTTCCCGCCGAGCCTTGGTCAACCTACCACCGCCAAGGCTCCGCTGTTCACCCAACCGCCGCTCAATCTCTGAAAAAGACGTCGGCAACAAATAAACCACCCTCGCATCTGGAAAGATTTCCTTAACCCCCGCCGCATTATCAATATCAAGGTCGGAAAGAACCACCCGCCCGCCCGCCATTTTGTCCAAAACCTCCTGCTTCGGCGAGCCATAATGATTCCCATGCGTAAAGTTCGTACCCCAATAGTACCCGCCCCGCTTATTCTCCAAAAACTGCTCCTCGGTCAAGTGGCGCTTGTCTTTCTCCCCAATCCGCAAAGCCCGAGTTGTATCAACCGTGACCCGACTATATACTTCGCCAAGTTTCATCAACTCACTAAGCGTCGTAGTCTTACCCACCGTCGAAACACCCGACAAAAACAAAAACAATCCTTTGCTTTTCTTCATGGCTTATAGGAGGAATATAACACAGCGCCAGCAAGTATTCAATCACATTTTCGAAGTTTTTTGTGAGGTTTGGAGGGAGAGGTAAACGTTTGCAATAGTTAATTGCTTTATGCTAGTCTAACACTATGAAAACAAAAGAAATCGAAAAGATGGATGGCTACGAGTTTGAAAAACTCATTTGTTCATTGATTAAGAAAATGGGCTTTAATGTGAAACATACAAAACTGTCTGGTGATGGTGGAGTGGATATTATCGCAACATCACAAGAAACATTCTTCAAAGGGAAATATTTAATACAATGTAAGCGGTATTATGGAAGTATCGGAGAGCCACCTATTAGAGATTTATTTGGCGTTGTATTACACGAACGAGCCAACAAAGGTATTTTGATTACAAATTCAACATTTACAGAAAGTGCAAAAAGATTCGCAGATGGCAAAAACATCGAACTTATTGATGGCAAAGGATTAAATGAGTTATTGACAAAGTATTTTGACAATGCACCATCAACCTCAAAACTGTTACCATTCTATCGACACTCGGATTTCAACAATGAAAAATATGAATACTATAAAAATATGGTTGCGAAAGACACAGCACATTATCCAACACTAATTAATTTTTTATATAGTTATATAGAAAACAAAAACCTTGAAATTATGTTTGGTGGCTTAATTGATGAAATCTTTGGAATTGCCAAAGTAGCAAGTGAATTTTTTGATGATAACGGCATCTCTCTATTTTCGGATATTTCGTTGTGCCTTCTTCAAGGTCAAATAGAAAAGGCGTTTGAATATTGGTTAAACCTTTTAAGAGGTTGCATATCAAATGGAATGCTAAGCGAGAGTCAAGCAGGTGTGTTCGGTCGAACTGCAAATATAGTGATCGGAAGTGGTGCTACGGCGAGAACAATTCCCATCCCGCTTGACAACTGTAATTCATACGTCAAATTACAAAATCTACTTACTATGTTGAATTATCTTGGCTTTGCGGAAGCAAAGGAATACGTGCAAAAGGTACTTATTAGTGAGCCGAAACTCAAAGCGAAAATAAATACTGATATTAGGAAAAAATCAAAAATGTTAGTTGATTTAGGCAAGGAAACTGAGTTTTGTAATACAATCAGTATTGTTGTTCCGAAAATAGGATTAGTGATAGGGAAAACAAATAAGAATAAAAGATCTTATTACGGTGCAGCAGGAGATTCAAAAATTGTATCATTCGAAATAAAAGATTTAATTCCCTTTTGGTCAACGGATTTAGAAAAACAAAAACAAAGAATTAATTTTTTGTGTTCAACGCTGGAAATAAAATAGTTTATGAAAATGATGGAAATAGCAAATTCAAATATTAAAGAAAGTACAGTATTCATAATTGGTATATTTGGTATATTATGGAATAAGTTTGAAAGGCTTCTTGGTCGTAATTGCAGGGAAAGTAATATCTCTGACAACTTACACAAGATAATGCCTAGATACAATGAAGAGAGTATATTAAACCTGCATGCTGTGGTTTTACAAAGAATCGCATCCTTACGCCAAACCACAAATGATTATGTTATGAATAAACTGTGTGTTGGGAAGAATACTAGCGATAAAACTAATCAACCACTTGTAAAAAATTTCATTGATCGTTATTATGATTTAACAAGAGAACAAAAACTACAATCGGCAGTAGTAATTACATATCGGATACGTTGTAATATGTTTCATGGAGAAAAAGACACAAACGCAACAGACATAACAAGCCTAGACAATCAATTCGTACTATTCCAAACTATAAACTCATTTCTTGAAAAGTTAGTGTGAACAAATAGTACTATTCCACCTCCACCAACTTCTTCAACGCCGCCATATAAGCCGCTTGCCTCAACGACACCTTATATTCTCTGTGGATTTTATAAACACCCTCAAAAGCCTTAACCAAAACTTTCTCCAACTCGCTATTAACCTTTTCCAAATCCCACTTTTCGCCCGCAAGGTTCTGCACCCACTCGAAATACGAACACACCACCCCGCCACAGTTCGCCAAAATATCAGGCACAACAACCACTCCGCGACTTTCAAGAATCTCGTCCGCGGCAACAGTCGTCGGCCCATTCGCCCCCTCGATGATATATTTTGCCTTGATTCGAGCGGCGTTCTTCTCGGTAATCTGATTTTCAAGTGCCGCAGGAATCAATATGTCACAATCAAGTTCAAGCAACTCGGCATTACTAATTCTCGTCGCTTTCGAAACCTCCGACAAATCAAGCCCACCCGCATTAAAATACCCACCATTCACGTCACTCACCGCAATAATCTTCGCCCCAAGACCTTCAAGCAACCTCGCGGCATTACTCCCAACGTTGCCAAACCCCTGAATAACAACGCGAGCGCCCCTAATATCCCGTCCCAACTTCTTATAAACTTCTCTCGCCGCAATCATAACGCCCCTACCCGTCGCCTCGACACGCCCTAAACTCCCACCAAGTTCAACAGGCTTCCCCGTAACCACCGCGGGAGAATGCTCGCCCACAAGCCGACTGTACTCGTCCATAAACCATCCCATAATCTCGCCATTCGTATTAACATCAGGCGCAGGAATATCTTTGTGCGGACCAATAATCGGCAAAATCGCCTCAGTAAATCCACGCGTCAAACGTTCAAGTTCCGCCTTTGAAAGTTTCGTTGGGTCAACAGTAACCCCTCCCTTACCGCCTCCATAGGGGATTCCTGCGACGGCACACTTAAAAGTCATCCAAGCCGCCAACGCACGAACCTCGTCCTCATCGACATCAGGGTGATACCGAAACCCACCCTTCGCAGGCCCCCGCAAAGTACTATGCTGAACGCGATACCCCTCAAACACGCGAACACCGCCCTCATCCATCGCAACGGGAAAACTTACTTTAAGTTCCCGCTCGCAATGCAAAAACCGAACATAATCGCTCTCCGCCATCTTCATTTTCCGCGCCGCCGCAACAACTGTCTGTTTGAAATTCTCGTACATGTCAAACTCCTTTCAGGTACGCTTCAAGCCTATCCATCCCCTCGATAATATTTTCCATCGACACAGTATAACAAAACCGAATATACCCCGCCGCCCCAAACGCCTCCCCAGGCACAGTCGCAATCCGCGCATTATCAAGAAGTTCCTCCGCGCTCACCCCCATCTTCACCATCACGTAAAATGCCCCATCGGGAGAATTACACGACACCCCCCGCATCTTCGAGATTCGCTCGACCATATACTTCCTCCGCCTGTCAAACTCTGCAAGCATATCTTCAAGGAATTTCTCCCCCTCAGCCCCCTGCAAAGCAGCCAACGCGGCATATTGCGTAATCGAGTTCACGTTACTCGTCATATGACTTTGAAAATTCTCAATCGCATCGGCAACCTCCACAGAACTCGCAGAATACCCAATCCGCCACCCCGTCATCGCGTAAGTCTTCGAAAAACCATTAATCACGACCGTCTTCGGATGAACCTTGGCAATCGAGAAATGCTTCCCCCTGTATATAAGGTTCTCGTAAACCTCGTCGCTTATGACCCACACATCGCCAAGAACCCCAGCAAACGCCCGAAGTTCCGCCTCGGTATAAACCGCCCCACTCGGGTTATTGGGACTATTCAAAATCACGGCTTTGGTCTTGGAGGTAATCGCCCCCGCAAGTTGCTGAGCAGTAATTTTAAAATCCTCACCACCTTGCACGAACACAGGCACTCCGCCCGCGAGTTTCACAAGTTCAGGATATGTAATCCAAAAAGGCGCAGGAATAATAACCTCATCGCCGGGATTAACAAGCGCAAGAATCGCCCCCGCAAGTGCCTGCTTCGCCCCATTCGCAACAACAATTTGATTCGGACTGTACACAAGTCCATTATCACGCTTCAATTTCTCACAAATCGCTTTACGAAGCGCTAGGATGCCCGCAGAGGCCGTATACTTCGTATGCCCCGCATCGATAGCACGTTTGGCGGCGTCAATTATGTAATCAGGCGTATTAAAATCAGGCTCGCCAACCGTGAAGTTAATCACATTGATACCATCCTCCTGCATCCTCTTCGCCTTCGCGGAAATCGCCAAAGTAATCGACGCGGAGATGTTCTGTGCTCGTGTTGATATATCCATTCTCATATATATCATTCGAGTTGCAAATTTGTCAACTCACCCCACAAAAAAGCATGACAAGAAACCCGATTTTAGTGAATCGGGTTTTTTGTGAATGATATTTGTTAATATCGGGTTTTATAGGTTTTGTAAAATCAGGCGGTAACTTCCTTGGAAGATTCCGGTTTCATCGTGTCGGTGTCACACGGCATCGCCATTACGCGGGTACATCGCAACGAAAGAAAAATCTGGCATCATTTTGTTGCGGCATCGCCTTACTTTTACAAAACCCACGAGAGTTTAACATGGGAATTGGGAATTAAGCCAAGTATATGACATTACTGGATTGCTTCGTCGCTACACTCCTCGCAATGACGCGGCAGATGTTGTGATTAAATCGGCTGTGTAACAAGCAAGTACCCCACATAAATCGCGTAAAGCGTCAGCAACGCAATCCCCTGCCACCGAAACGTCCGCCGCCGCACAAGCATCGGCACAATCGCAACGAGGTACAACAGGAACAGGAACGGAATACTTATCAGGAACGTACTCTGCGAAACTGTAAACGTACCATTCAGGTCGCCAATAACACTTGAAATCCCAAGCAGGAGCGTACAACTGATAATATTCGACCCAATCACATTCCCAAGCGCCAACCCACTACTTTTGCGCCGAATCGAGGTTATACAAGTCACAAGCTCTGGCATACTCGTACCAACCGCAATCGCGGTCAGGCCCACAACCGTGGAACTGATGCCCAACATCGTGGCAAGACGCTCCCCGTGGTCAACAAGCAGGAACGCACCAACCCCAAGCATCGCCTGTCCCGCAAGGAATCCAAACGTAATCGCGAGGATATTCCTCCGCCTGCATGACGGAGTCGACGGAGGCACACAAATCGTCGGAGCAATCGGCTGCTCGTCCCGCGCTTCCTTGATATTAAGGAACAGGAACAACGAGAACACCACCAACAGCACCGCCCCCTCGAACCACGCCATCGTCAAGTTCGCGGTAAACAGGAACACAAGCAACGTCACCGCGAACAAGTAAATACTTTTACCATAAAGTGCGCGTCGATTAACCTTGGTCGGCAGGAACGTAATATACAACGCAAGCACCAACGCAACGTTGCAAATCATACTCCCCACCGCATTACCAACCGCAATCCCGTGATTACCCGCCGCGACGGCGAAAATCGAGATAAACACCTCGGGCAACGTCGTCGCAATCGAAACAAACGTCGCACCGATAAGGACTTGATTGATACCGCTGACCTTATTCAAGCGAAGTGCCGCATCAACCAAAAAATTCCCGCCCTTGATAATTATATAAAGCCCGCCACAAAATAATAGAATGGACAAAAATACTTCCATAATCATTTGTAATCGCGGAAGACTTGACATATACTTATGTTGTGACGATCGTCGCGACGGCTTCGACGAAGGAGAAAACGTCACAAAAGCTTCGACGAAGGAGAATTGGCATGAAGATGATTGCACTTTTGGCGGTTTGCGGACTAACCACACTAGCACCAGGGTTTATGGCCCTGACGGAAGCCCCAACGCTCCCACAGACATTTGACCGAACCCTGATTACAAGCCAACAGAACAATTGGAAGTTCGGCTTCTTGTATCTGACACAGGAACGCACGATGACTGTATCCGCGGAACACTTTGACCCAGACGGCGGGCTCGTCATCTGGCAACCTCACCCAGACCGAATAACCCGCACCCACACATCAACAAACGCCGAGAAGACCGACCTCATCGACGGCACATTCACATATTTCTTTGACCCAACCAAAGATATCGAAATTTTTGACCGCAGACCAAACACACCCATCTGGTACGGAAGTGCGATTGTGTTAACCGCAATCGGGATGGTTGTATTTTACTTAGTAGTAAAAAATAAGCGGAAGTCTAACCCAGCGGATGAATCAACACAAGGTCAGTATCCGTATCACGGTAGCTCGCATTAACGATGATGATTTCATCTTTCTCGGCGATTTTATTTTCCAAGATATAATTATTACTTATTTGAAGCATCTGTTCGGTGGTCAATACCTTGCTCTGATAAATCGGAACAATGTCGTTGTGCATAGCAAGTTGATGAAAGACCTTCGGCACACGTGCAAATGCATATATCTTGCAAAACGGATGAAACTTCGCAACTCGAATCGCAGTCCCACCACTTTCCGTGAACACAACGATGGCTTTGGATTTCGCCTCGAACGCAGCCCCAGCAATCGTCTTCGCAAAAGCGTGCTTAGTGCTTTGAACCCTCACCTTGTTGGTGTAGAACCGAGTCGCATAATCAATATTTGCCTCGGCCTCCTCCGCGATTCTACGCATGAACTCAACTGCTTTCAAGGGATGCTTCCCCATCGCAGTTTCCGCGGAAAGCATCAAACAACTCGTACCATCATAAACCGCGTTTGCGATATCGGTGGTCTCGGCACGCGTCGGACGAGGTTTCTCGATCATACTCTCCAACATCTCGGTCGCGGTGATAACAAGTTTCCCCTTAGAAACGGCCTTCGAGGTCAACAACTTCTGCACAGTCGGAATTTGCTCGATCGGATATTCAACCCCCAAATCCCCCCGCGCGGTCATAATACCATCGGAAACCTCCAAAATCGCCTCGATATTGGAAACGCCTTCCTTGTTCTCGATTTTGGCAAGGATAGGAATATCCATACCGCCCGCCCGCAAATACTTCTTCATTTCAAGGACGTTCTTCGCGTTACCGACGAAACTCGCGGCGATATAATCAACATTTGCCCTTATTCCCATATCCAAATCCAACTGGTCGGCCTTTGACAGGAACGGCAACCCAATCTTCGCGCCAGGGGCATACAAACTCTTGCGGTCGGTCAGCCTCCCACCGATTCTCACGGTACAAATAATCGCCGTGGAGGTCGTAAACTGGACAACCAACTTGATAAAGCCATCATTAAGCAAAATCTCCTGCCCAGGAGGTAGCGCGTTAGGCAACTTCTTGCAATCGACAAACACCCGAGCCTCATCCCCAACACACTTCTCGGTGGTAATCGTGAAGGTCTGACCCTCTTTCAAATCCACACCGCCATTCTCAAACGTACCAATACGAATATCAGGCCCCTTGGTATCAAGCATAATCGCAAGCGGCACACCAAGCCGACTACGAACACTCTGCAAACGACGAATGGTCGCCTCGTTGCTTTCAATCGTGCCATGACTGCAATTAACGCGAGCCACGCTCATCCCCGCCCGCACAAGGTCGGCAATCATCTCCTCGCTTGAACTCGCCGGCCCAATAGTACAAATTATTTTCGTTTTCATGTTTCCCCCACCTCTATATATAGAGATAATTGCTTCGTCGCTACCGCTCCTTGCAATGACCTGCTATCGCATGTTAACTGAACACCGCGTCCATAGTCAAATTGATTTTAAGTTTGCGAAAGACATTTTGTTCTTCCTCCGAAATGATATATGTCGCATGAGCCTCGGCACCAACAAGTTGGTCAAGGACGGACAAGGCATGATTCGACAACTCGCTTGTAACGGCGGACGCGGACAGGATAACAAGAATCTCGCCGATGCGGATGTGGAACTTGCGCTCGCCCAGAACTTCGGTTTTAAGTTTAATAGTCTGGCTCATAATATTTTCGGGGATGAGTTTAATCTTGCTGTCCACCTTCAAAAGTTTTTGAAGTGTGCGAAGGAGTGCCTCGCTTGACGCACTCGTAAGACCATTCGCACTTGCAGTAGTTATGTCGCCGCTTCTCAGCTTGATGCTCACACAATTCCGTCCAACTTCCGCTTGAAGTTTTCGGGCTTGGATGACGACAGGACGCTCGGCCTCTTTAAGGTTCATTTGCTCGACAAGAAAGTTAATACGTTTGACCGCGTCATCGTTAATGCTTCCCTGCTTGTACGCACATAAAGTTTGATAGTACCTGCGAAGGATCTCCTGACGACAAGCAACCTCAACCGCAGCCTCGTCCTCGATACAAAAGCCCACCATGTTAACACCCATGTCGGTCGGGCTGTGATAGACGTCCTTCTTATATATCCTGCCGAGGATACTTCGAAGAAGCGGAAATGCCTCGATGTCGCGGTTATAGGTCACGGCAACCTCGCCGTACTTTTCATAATGGTAACTGTCGATGACGTTGAAGTCGTTGATTTCCGCCGTGCTCGCCTCGTACGCAAGGTTCAACGGATGACGCAACCGCAAATTCCATACAGGGAAAGTTTCAAACTTTGCAAAACCGACGTTCTTGGTTCCATTTTTCGCTTCGTTATAAAGTTGACTTAAAACCACGGACAGTTTACCACTCCGCGCACCAGGCGCCGTCACAACCACAAGCGGTTTTGTGGTCTTGATTAACTCGTTCGCGCCAAAGCCTTGCTCCGACATAATATAATCAACGTTATATGGATAATCTTGAATCATCTTGAACGCGTATGTCTTGATGCCAAGGTTTTCAAGTTTCTGTTTGAATGCCACAGCCGAGGGTTGCCCAGTGTACTTATTTATAACCACGCCGTTAATGTTCAGGTTGACCTCCTTGAAATTTTCAATCAGGCGTATAAGGTCGCTCTCGTATGTAACACCCAAACTTGACCGGACTCTGTGTTGACCAATATCTTCGGCGTTGATGCAAAAGATAACCTCGCATTTTTCACGCAACGCAAGCAACATTTTGATTTTGGTGTCAACCTCGAACCCTGGCAAGACACGACTCGCATGATGGTCGTCGAATAATTTGCCGCCAAATTCTAGGTAGAGTTTTTTGAACTTCCCGATACGCTCCAAGATTTTTTGGCTTTGGAGCTTGATGTACTTTTCTGCGTTGAATATCATTTGCGATTTCCTGCAATCCAATATATAATGAAGTATATGGAAAAGGCAACGAAAACTTTTGAAAATTATATCGACTTTTGGGTGAGGTTTCACCCGTCAGTTTCGGACAAAATTTTGTTCTGTGTAAGCCTCGGGTTGGAAAGTCCCAAGGCTTTGATGCAGAAACTGCAAATTGCAAAAGGGAACCTGACGAACTATTGCAAAGCGTTGATTAAGGGCGGCGAACTTACAAAACAAGTCCACGGGCGAACAGTGCGATACGCACTTACTACAAAAGGACAGGCAAGCGTAAAAAAATTTTTAGAGGCGGTGGGCAAAGATGCTTCTATATAATACAAAAACCCGAAAGAAACAAGAATTCAAACCATTGGACGACAAAACCGTAAAAATGTACAGTTGCGGGCCAACGGTTTACTTCACCGCACATATCGGGAACTTGCGGGCGTATATCTTTGTGGACGTTTTGAAAAAAGCGTTGGAGTTGGCGGGTTTTGACCTGCTTGACGTTATGAACACAACGGACGTTGGACACCTGACCGACGACGCCGACGACGGCGAAGATAAAATGGAGAAGAGTGCGAGGGAGAAAAAAATCAGACCCGAAGAAATTGCAAAAATGTACACCGAAGAATTTTTCAGGGACTGCGGACTCCTTAACATTCGCAAACCCAAGATTTTGGCACCCGCGACGAAATACATTCCGCAAATGATAAAGTTCATCAAAGGGTTGGAGGCAAAAGGCTTTACCTATAACACAAGCGACGGGGTCTATTTCGATTCATCCAAATTTCCAAGATACGCCGAGTTAAGCGGTGCAAATATCGAAGGCAACAAAGCAGGGGTACGTATCGACCTTGGCGAAAAACGCAACGCACACGATTTTGCCTTGTGGAAGTTCTGCGGACCGAATGTGATTCAAAAGTGGGACTCGCCATGGGGCATCGGTTGCCCCGGTTGGCATATCGAGTGCAGTGCGATTGCCCTTGAACTCCTCGGCACAACGTTCGACATCCACACAGGCGGCATCGACCACATCCCGATTCACCACCCAAATGAAATCGCCCAAACCGAGAGCCTTACGGGCAAACAGATGTGTACATTCTGGTGCCACAACGAATTTATGATGGTCGACGGAGGCAAAATGGGCAAGAGCCTTGGCAACGCCTATACACTCGCGGATTTGCAGGCTCGCGGATACGAACCGCTTGTATTCAGGTACTTTGTGTTGCTTGCGACGTACCGCAGCATCTTGAATTTTACTTGGGAAGGACTTGACTCGGCAAAAACCGCCCTCGGAAATCTGAGGAGTGCGTTGTTAAAACACAAAAACGGCACAACAAAAGTAGATTGCACCAAATACCTGCACGATTTCAAATCCGCAATTTTGGACGACCTGAACACACCAAAAGCAATCGCCGTGTTGTGGCAGATGACAAAAGAACCCGCATCAAAAGACGTATTCACAGCCGCACTTGAAATGGACAAAGTGCTCTCATTGGATTTATGCAAAGAATTGGCACACGTTGAAATCCCGAAAGAAATAAAAGAACTTGCCGAAAAACGCTTGGAGGCAAAGAAAAACAAAGACTGGCAGGCGGCGGATGAGATACGCGAACAAATCATGCAACTTGGCTTTGAAATTATGGACACAAAAGATGGATATGTGTTAAAGTCACGTATATAGAAAGGGGAAAAAATATATGGAT
>Ga0131853_10015643_pt1 | contig 13868 bp, 5 predicted proteins | sample TergutLab28metaG_FD_92764 | JGI IMG/M metagenome (GOLD analysis project Ga0131853, IMG submission 92764) | Labiotermes labralis P1 segment gut microbial communities from Petit-Saut dam, French Guiana - Lab288 P1 (version 2) (version 2) | ecosystem: Host-associated > Arthropoda: Insects >... | reverse complement strand
TTTCAGACCGATCGCGCATGATTTGTGACCAATGTGCAAGCCTGTATTCTGCTGCTATGTATCTCGTATTCATACCACGACCCAACTCCTACTCAACTTGATTTCACACTTATGGTTCTTCAAATAATTCTGAGTCAAGGATATGACATTGCGGGGGGTTTGAAAATGTGACCGTTTATTTTACGCTACTGTTATTTTGGGGGCGTTGACTCCTTTAACTGTATTTGGCACTGTTGGCGCCGGAGTTGTGTTTTCAGTTCCCGTTGCTGCCGCTACTGGTGCTGCTGTGGAGTTTCCTTCTAGCCCGATTATTTTATCGCTCTGCGGCGGCGGTGGTATCTTAGATCGTCTGCTCATTTCTTTGTCCTTGAAATATAGCGTCTGCCGTCCCTTAATGGGTGCGTGGCCAGCGGGGAATATCAAAACCTCTCCTGGCTCAATGATGTCGCCACTGTGGTCTTTTATACTTGCAGGTAACCTCCTGCATTCGTCCGGCGTAAGTAAGAAGCGCTCGATTTCCTGTTCGGCAACGTTTTTAGAGCGTTTGCCGTCTTGGTAGTTGTAACTGATATTATCTTTGATGATTGTCGTTTTGCCTGTGAGCTTCGACAGATACTCTGCCGTTTCGTCTTCGTTCGGCGCGAAGGCTATTTGGAGGTGGCAGCCGACACGTATAGACTCTTCTTTTCCGTAAAGCGCTTGGATCTGTGATAATCCTTGACAGACTATAAAAGCTTTGACTCCATAACCACCGATGAATCCAAGGGCCTTCTGGAACAAATCAAGCCGCCCGAGGGCGGGGAATTCGTCAAGCAGTAGTAATAATCTGTGGTCAAAAGAATCATCTGATCGTCCGTCTTTGAAATCCATGCGTTCAACTAAGCTGAAAAGAAGCTGAGTTACGAATAAGCGAGTTAAAGGCATCAATCTTGTCTGGTCGTTTGGATTAACGACAAGGTAAAGGCTTACAGCGCTTTCGTGCCCGATAGCTTTATCGTGACGCATTAAATGACTGATTTTAAACGTGCTCCTGCTTGTGTTCCTCTTAACAACGGGGTCGCGCAATAGGGCAAGGTTTGATACAGCGGTAGAAATAACGCTGCCTGCCTCTTTTTCCGGTTTTTCGATGATTGTTTGCGCTTCGTGGGCAACTATGGGGTGCACAGAGTCATGCTTGCTCTTGTTTTTGTAAGAGGTAACGTTCCCATTTGCGTCATAGTTAGCTTGAAGACCTCCATAATGCGGGTAGTTTTGCCAAGCGATATAACGCGCTTTCCACACGTCATCAGGGTGGAAATACCCTCCTCCTTTACCGCCTGATATTTGTTCAAAGCCTGCTTCTTTCCCTATTTTTGCAAGTTCGGCTTCTTCAATTGGGCGTGTAAGTTCGTCAAGTACATCGCCGAGGCCTGGGCATGGCAAACCTTCGGCTTGATGTGCATAGAGCAAATGTGTTACTGCTCCAAGCATAAGGCTTGATGCTGTCTTGCCCCAATGGTCGAGTTTGCCTTCGCCTCTCGGATCCATTATTATTGCAACAATCTGTTGAATGGTAGATGTTTCTCTGTTGGTCTTTGTTTCTTTCAACTCATGGAAAGGGTATTGTCTTGAATCTACAGGCATACGGTCAAGCTGTACCTCGTTCAATGGGTTAAAAGTTGCGCTTGTGCCGAACTCAATGGCCTCTGGGTCTGAAAAATCAAGTTTGATTATTTTCTGCCCAAGCTCTTTTTGACGATAACCCGCCGTAAGAGCGTAGTTTTCGCCTTTGATATCGAAGACAAATACGCTGTCTTTGAGCCAACCATAAAGAAGCGTTGGCAGAACAAGGCTTACACCTTTTCCCGCACGTGTTGGGGCAAAGCATAAGATGTGTTCTTTTCCGTAGTGGAGCAGAGGTGTTATTACCTTGCCATTAAACCAGCCGCCAACCACAACCCCAATGTCGTGCGCTTTCCCTTTGGCGGTTAAAAGACCTGCGGCAATAACCTCCTCTATATTCGCCCAATGCGCTGAACCGTAGAGCTTGTCTATTGACGTTTTTTTGTTCGCTGCCTTGTAGCAAATAAATGACAACATGAAGCTTATTGAAAGTCCTGCGAATAAGATACGGACAGCCCCTCCCGCTCGCTCCCATCCGCCTCCTCTTATAAGAGCGTGCGTCCATATGATTCCACGATGAGACGGGTATAAGCGAATACCATTTTGCATAGTAACGCGCGAACCTAAAGATGGGTGGTGATTAAGTTCATGGGCGATGTATTGAGTTGTGCCTTGCAAGGTAAGCAAGAAAAGAAAGAAAAAGAGAAAAATCGCTCTTACGCGCCCTTTTCCTCCGCTCTTGCGTAAATCTCTGATTGAAAAATCGTCTTTAGAGCGAATTACATTGGCCATGATTTATTCCTGCGCAGAGCCTGAATCCAGAGGGATAGCAGCGTCTTTTTTGTGTGTCATTGGTTCTTTTGGCTTTCTGCCTGCTCGTTTTTTAGGTTCCGCCGATTTCTCTTTGCTTCTGCGCCCTTCGGATAGTACTTTTCTTATTTCCAGCACGCTGATTTTAAACACTTCTTGCTCACTATTAAGGTAATCGGCAATTGCGCTGTGGGAATAACCTTTATCGAAGAGCTTTATAATTCCATCCTTGAGGAATTCAAGCACTTTTTTCTTGCTGTCGATGATTTTCTGCTCCGGCGGCAACTCCGGCGTTGCATCGATTTTATCAAGCAAAGCGTTGATATCCCTTTGAGAAAGCGATTTGTTATCCACCGATCCCTTCATGCCTGAAACTCCTCCGTCTAATTTCTTTGATGGCGATGATGAGCCTGTATATCTGCTTTTTTTTTGCACTTAATAGTCAGTCCCTTCCGATGTTGCCTGTTTCTCGCCGCGCCGTTTTCCCTGGTTCTTTGGCGGCCTCGGCCTCTTTGTCTTGTGTGTTTTCGCCGCGAGAAAATACGTCGCTTACTGAGTCCAATGAACCGTTTTTGATAGTAAAGTCTAGCTCCTGTTTGTTGTCTACGTTTAATCTGCTGTCGATTTCTTCAAGTCTTACGATGATTGCTTCTTTGTCTTGCACTCTCAATACTGCAAATTTAACCTCGCCCGTGACGCTTATACCTACAAGACTACCTCTAAATTTCCCGGCCTCCGCTTCCATGATGATAGATTGTTCAACCCCTGCTTCGTTCATAAAAGTCATGGCATCTTGGAAAGCATTGGCTTCTGCTGTAGCTTCAGCATAAAGTTCATTAACCTTAACTTTGGCATTGTTGAGCGCGGCTGAAATTTCGCCGGTTCTGCCAGCTTTCGCAGCCTCTGCCGAAGCGTTGCTAATTTCAAATTCGGCCTTAAGCGCTTGCGCTCTCTTTCTTTGCGATGAATCTGCGCCCTGTGCCGCCTCTACGGAAGTATCTACGGAAACCGCCTGACCAGGTTTTTCTGTACTATAGGCAATATCTTTTCCCAGTGACATGTTTTTTACCATATCGTTAGCTGTTTTACTGCTGTCGCGTATGGTGCGATAATAATTGCTCATGTCCTTAAATTCATCAGTCCAATTAACCGCGAATTCCATATTTGTGTTCTGTGAACGCGGAGGCTGTATCCCAAGACTTTGAAGAACGGTATTTGAGGCCATATCGCTTTGCAGGAGCTTCATAGACTCTTTCAAATTAGGATATTTCTGAGCCGTTTGTTCTTTAACTGCCGCCGAAACAGCGTCATAAATATCGGTCATATTCTCAGGACTGATTTCTGGTTTGCCGTTGGACTTAAGGAAAACATTTACCTTGCTGGTAATCTCCGAGAAGTTATCAACCAGCTTTTCTTTATACCATTGTATTTTCTCTTGAAGTTCTTTCTTTAAGTCGAGATTGTTAGAGGTTAGCTGTTGAATGTTGAAAACAGCATAAGGGGTAGCCGTCATAATTCTTTTGCCGTCATGCTCTTCGAGCGTCCATTGCTCTATGATAGTGCCTTTTTCTCCAATTTTGACAACATAACCTGCTTTAAACGCGTCTTGGTAGGTAATCCAGACTGGGCAATGATACCCCTCCTGTATGGCCTTTGTTTCAAGGATATGCGCATTTACTCCCGAGTATGGCCTTCCGCTGTTCATGCTCTCTTGAAGATGCGCGGGCTTTCCTGGCATGTTGTGGGCCGGAATTCCGTTATTGTATTTTCTTACGGCATCGTCACGAATAGTTTCCCTGTTCACCATTACCGTAGTTTTGATAGGTTTAGACTTCGGTTCTTTCGTCTCTGCACCCGTTACTGTTGACGTTGTTTTTTGTCCTTCTTTTTCATTGTCCATTTCAGTACCTCCTTAGAGTCTTTAGTGTTTCTTTAAGTTTCTGTTTCGTCCTTCTCCTTCGTTTCCATGTTTCCTATAACTGCGCCAGTTTCATCTTAATCATGCGCAGGAGACCCTCACCTTAAGGTGTTAGTAGCTGACACTTCCGCTGTTTTTTCGTAACTAATTACAAATCCTCCGGTTTCGGTATGAAAAGCTCTATTTCTTCTTTAGACACAACTGTATTGCTTCCGTATTTGTAAATATCTGTTGGCGTGATGGTATCATTTGTTGTTTCGGCGCACATGAGATGTAGTAATTCTTCTTTGTCAAATAAATTTAGTGTGCTCATGTTCAATCTCCTTGCGAATTATTATTATCTTGAACCATCGTCTCTACCCTTTCTTATAGGTGTATCAATCTGTGCTTCTTTTTTTTGTTCTAAAACCTCTTCTCTTGTAGGAGCTGCGTTTATTGAGTCCATAGCGCCGTCTTTTACTTCTACGTCATAAATTTCACCGCTGTCTAAAATTGGTTCTTTTTCTATAACTTTTTTCGACTCCTGCGGCGTATCGTTTATTATAATTCCGCTATCTCCATTATGATTTTCAAGATACTCTATTTCTATGTTTTTTCCTTCATATTCCCTTAAATGTGGATGCTTTACAAGGTCATGTAAAATAGTTTTGCCTCCCTCAATTTGTTGCAACACATACACTTGATTATTTTAGTGAATGATACTTATTTCACCACTGTATTGTGTGTCAGTTTGGGGTATCATATGTTCAGGCACAGGTACATTGAACGATACTTCTTTTGTTGACTCTGATTCTTTTACTGGCTCATGCTTCTTTGGTATTTCTTGTGCTTTCGGCTCTGTATCCGGTATACCTCCTATCAATATCTTACCAGTAACTGCGTTATTGTGTGGTAATTTATTCTTAGAAACATTGCTTTTATCACCTGTTAAAACATCAGTTTTGGAAGCGCTATTCTGTATATTATTACTCTCTTGTTGCGGTTCTTTTTCAAGTATTGTTTTCTTAGAAAGAAGGCTATTTACTTCTGCAAGCCTTTCATGCTTTGCTTGCATCTCGTCAATTTTGTCAAAGGGTTTATTTACGTTGGCTTTTGCATATTCAAGTTTGTTTTCCCAATCTTGAATCACCGCATCCCTTGCTGTATTTAACTCTGGTATTTTCTCGAATGCATTTTTAATTCTGGTAATGCAGCCTTGTGCGGAAGCGCCAAGTTCTATTGTTCTTTCATTCTCTCCCTTGATAATGATTTTATTGTCATCATTATGAAAGCCTTTTGAAGGAATTAGTACCTCGAAGCCGTTAAAATCTCCAATAGTGACCTTTGTGATAGAAGCTTGATTTCCGGCTCCATTATGTAATTCCCAATGCTTCTTACATGCTTCAAGCAATGCTGATCCAGCGTCTTTTGGTTCGGTATATTCTACGCCTTCAATATTAAAAACAAATTCCTCTTTTTTGCTCGTATAACTCTCATAATCTCTCGTTTCTCTTTCAACAAAAGCCTTGTTTTTCTTTATTTGTTCAGGGTATTCAGCAATGATATCTCTGTTTCTGTAAGTCTTCCTTACATGCTCAAAATGCGCTATCTCCAGTAATTTTACATTTTTGTCAAGTTCGCATTTTTCCTTGATTAATGGATTGCCGGAACATATCATTTTCATTTCCATATAACTGGCTTCTTCTTTGCTTAATTCCTCGCATTTACGGTTAGGGTTTTTCATCAATTTACTTATAAAACCCTGCTTTACTTCAAGTAATTGATACATGTAAGCGTCGAAAGTACCTTCTGTAGAGTATCTGTAGATTTTCACATCTTCATTATTGTTTCCCTGGCGCACTATGCGGCCTATGCGCTGCTCGTAATCTGACGGCCTCCAGGGACAGTCTAAATGATGTTCTGCATACAGCAATTTCTGTACGTTTGTACCAGCCCCCATTTTGGGAGTTGTACCCAAGAGTATGCGCACTTTCCCGCTGTTCATATCATCAAATAGCTGTTTTTTCTTATTGTCAGTATCTGCATGATGAACGAAAGCTATTTCTTTTTCTGGTATTCCCCAATTGACCAATTTACGTTTAATGTCGTTGTAAAGGTCAATCTTAGCTCCCTTATCTTTGTTCGTTTGCCCTACTTCCGCCTCGGCTTCATCCTCTAAGGTTCCATCGTCAAGCTCTGCCTCTTCAAGAAATAGACTGTCTTCCTCTATCGTTTTATCTTTCTTTTTGTAGTCCGCTGGAACGCCTCTGTCCAAAAAAAGCAACTGAGTAGATTTATTATCTTTAGTTTCTTGCCATATCCTGTGCAAGTTCTCTACGCACATATTTAATTTGCTGCTTGGGTCGTCCGGCAAATTTTTGTCATATAGCCGCTGGTCAATAGCTAAATTTCGAGCGTCGTTTGTAATTTTCAACATGTTGTCCTCTTTTTTTGAAGAAGAGACAACTGCATCCGCACGTTTTGAAAACTGAGCTATTATTTCTTTCTGTTCAGGTGTCGTCTTTGCAAGAACATTTACAAATTCCGCATTAGGGCGCGGGAGGTTTAAATCCTCTTGCGTTTTTATGTCCGCGACTTCAGCCCAAAGTTTCGCAAGCTCCGGTGTGTTTGTGTAGTTAGCGAAGCGTGTTTTAGTTCTTGCGCTGTCGCCGGAAATTGATATTTCAACCCTTGTCATTGTTTCGCCGAACGTTGAAGCCCAATTATCAAAATGCCTTAGATTCAGCTCTTTTAGAGTATCGCTTTGCAAGTACCTCATCATGGTATAAAGCTCTGATATGCTGTTGCTTACCGGAGTACCTGTTGCAAAAACAATGCCCTTGCCACCCGTTCTTTCGTCCATAAATTGGCATTTCATGTACATATCCTCTGCTCTTTGAGAGTATTTTGTAGAAACGCCGGAGACGTTACCCATCCGCGTGTGAAGCTGTAAATTCTTAAAATAATGTGCTTCGTCAACAAACAATTTGTCAACGCCTAATTGTTCAAATGTCAGTACATCGTCTTTAGGCTTTGCTTCAAGAAGCTTCGTGAGTTTTACTTCAAGTTTTTTTAGCGTTTTTTCAAGGTCTTTAACCGACGCTGTTTTTTTTCTGCCTCTGCCGCTTTTATTTACTCCGTGTAAGCCTGATTCCTCCGACAATGCTTCCCTTACCATGTCTATTTGGTCTTCGACGAATTTTACTTGGCGCTCTTTTGATACGGGTATTTTTTCATACTGGCTATGCGACATTATGATTACGTCATAATCGCCAGTAGCTATTCTTGAACAAAATGTTTTACGTTTTTGCGCGTCAAACTCTCCCTGCTTGGGATATAGAATGTTAGCTCTCGGATATAATCTATTAAACTCCGCTGCCGTTTGCTGTATGAGGTGCCCTGGCACAACAACTAAGTTTTTATTGCTTAATCCAAGCCGTTTAGATTCCATAGCTGCCGCTGCCATTGTGAATGTTTTACCGGCTCCTACTTCGTGAGCCAGCAAGGTGTTATTTCCGTATAAAACCTGTGCAACGGCATTCACTTGATGCGCTTTTAGTGTTATTTCAGGGTTTTTGCCTGGGAGTGTTAAATGGCTTCCGTCATACACTCTCGTCCTTCTGTTATTGAAGTTGCGGTTATATTTGTCAACGATATCTTTCCTTCTTTCGTCGTTTTCAAAAACCCATTGTTTAAAGGAGAATTTAAGCCTTTCCATTTTGCTTTGGACAAGCGATGTCTGGTCTGAATCAACTACAGTCTGCCCGCGCTCTGTTTTTAATACGACAATAGGCTTTTTGTTTAATACTGCGTCCAGAACTGTGTACGCGTTCTTCTTGGATGTGCCGTATTCGTCATATATAACAGGGTTATTATCATCGGCCTTGCCGTCCACGTTCCAAACGCCTGAATCTTTCGAGTACGATATTTTAATAGCGTCATGTCGGTAATTTCTTACGTTAAATGTCTCAATGACGAATTGTTTTACATATTTCTCGTCTACCCATGGAGCGCCTAAATTGACGTCAATATCTGATGCCTCAACCTTCGCAGGCTGTACATTTTCAAGCTGTTCGATGTTATGTCCAAGTGATGTGTCGCCTTCGTCTGAAAGCTGTTTTGCAAACTCCAATTTCCTAACGACATTACCGGACAAATACTCGTCCTTTGGCACGTATTTTTTATACTCAGGGTCAAATAAAATCGAGTTATGCAGGTCTTTTTTAAGCTGGTTTTCTTCAATTCCTGAAAGCTCCGTCATGTAGTCAAAGTCTATTTTCCCCAGCTCAGTCATTGAAATAATAAGCGCGTCTTGTGCGTTTTCTGCAAAATCAGGGGCTTTTGCAGCTTGTATTGTGCGTTTTGTGAACATGTCGGATTTACCGACAACAACGCCCTCCGCATTTTTATTTTCAAGCGAACAAAGTAAGCTGTAGGTTGAGTCGTTTTTATAGAGTCTGCTATTTCTCTTGTCGTCTATTACTCCGTGTTTGGATTTAAAATCATCGTAGAGGTCATTAAGACTGCTTTGCGCTGATTTAATTGCATCATCGGCAGCGTTATCTATTTGAAGGTTTATTACTTCGTAGGCTGCTTTTGAAATATTTATTAACGAAGAAAAACGCGCATAATCTTTATTGGATACTTGCACTTTATACATTGTCGAGTCTTCGCGGTAGTAAATATCCTTGCCAACAAGCCCATAAGTCCAGTTTCTTATATTGGGGTCTGCTGGTATAACTTCTTTCCCGCTTATATTTTTCTGCTGCGGCGGTTCATAGGACGGGATATTTCCCTTTATGTTGCTGATTGCGCGGTCAAGCAACTGCGCAAGGTTATTTTCCTGCCCTTTGAATGGTACGCATGTTGTTTCCTTGCTATCGCCGTACATGCTCATACCCTGCTCCATAGTACCTAATACCATGTGCGGATTTTCCTTGTAATAGCTGTTTATCGGTACTCCGTTATCTGTGAGGTCAAGATGTACCCAGCTAGGCTCAACAACGGCTGGAGAATCGCGTTTTTGAAGGAAAATAATGTCTGTTGTAACCTCTGTTCCTGCAATATCTTTAAAAGCATTGTTGGGCAAGCGGACAGCCCCAAGCAAGTCAGCTCTCTCCGCTAAATACTTGCGAACGTCTGGATTTTGTTTGTCCATCGTTCCTTTGCTTGTAACAAAGGCAACAACTCCGCCTGGGCGCACTTGGTCAAGAGATTTTGCAAAAAAGTAGTCATGGATAAGGAAATTATTTTTGTTGTATTTTTCGTCTGATACCTTGTAATCTCCGAATGGCACGTTGCCAATGGCCACATCAAACGAGTTTGAAGGGTATTTCGTTTCCTGATAGCCCTTTACCTCAATAGCTGCGTTTTGATATAGCTGAGTGGATATCCTGCCTGAGATTGAATCAAGCTCGACTCCGTAAAGTTTTGATTCTGCAAGGGCTTCCGGCAAGAGGCCAAAGAAGTTACCTGTTCCCATCGCAGGCTCTAAAATATTACCCTTCGTAAATCCCAGGTTTTGTATCCCTTTGTACATCGCGCTGATAACTTCGGGGCTTGTGTAGTGCGCGTTGAGGGTGCTCGCCCTGGCAGATTTGTATTCTTCCGGTGTGAGAAGTGCTTGTAGCTCTTCATATTCACTCTTCCAGCTATCATTTTTTTCATTAAATGCGTTAGGCAAGCCGCCCCAACCAACATATTTTGACAAAACTGCCTGTTCTCCGGGAGTCGCCATGCGCTCCTCGCTCTCGATGGTTTTCAGAGTATTTATAGCTTCGACATTACGGCGGTAACGTGTTTTAGCTCCTCCGGTTATGCTGTGGTTCGCGTCGGTGATTTTGAAATTCGTTCCCTGTAGTATAAATTGTGATATGTTTTCAGGCTCTTTATTTTCAACAGCTATACGGCCTGGTTGCACATCCAAAGGATAAGGCACCCGTTTCGTTGCAACTGCTTCATCGTTTGATGATGATGACACACGGGAAGAGGCAAGGGCTTCTACTGCCTTTGGCTCAACTATACGGGGCTGTTCAGCTTTTTTATGTGATACTTCAATCCCATCTATACGTGCATTATGTTTTTCTGCTTCTTCAAGTTGGTTAGCTATTGCAGCGGAATTATAATGTATTTTCCCAACGGGGCGCTTGCCTACTGCTTGCATTTGAAGTTTTACATCGCTCCTTGCCTCTTGCATGGCGCGGTTGATAGCTTCCTCATTGAGCATAGGGCGGAAAGTCTGCCAGTTTGGGTTGTCTTCCTTCTGCTTATATATCCTGGTCAACAAACCGCTTGGAGTTGTTGTAAAGGCTTCTTGGGGCTGTTCTTTCGTGCCGCCGTAAAGATATATGGGATATTTCCCTACAGGCTTGTCTGCCGTTACTTGCCTTAATTCCTCCCCGCCCTTGTTATAGCTTCCATCCAGCTTAAACACAGTCGGCATATGTATTGCTTTGTTGCCGAGCAATATCTGGTTTTTGTCCTCTGATTTTTCAAGGAAAATCCTATACTTACCAATAGGCTCCGTTTCCGTAACTTCTCTCAGTTCTTCGCCGTCTTGGTTGTAAGTTCCATCTCTCCGGTACACAGCGGGAAGTTTGACTGCTACATCAGACCTTATTAAAGCCGTGGGCGGCTCCTGCGTTTGTGCATTCTGTTCGTTTAGTTGTTCAGTAAGCCGATAATCAGACAAAAATCTCGCAAGCCGTTCTGTGCTCGCTGCGGCGCTTTCACCAAAACGTATGTTGAGGTCGTTGCCTCCGTGGTAATCCGCATGGTCGGAAAAGCGCACTCTTAAGTCTAAAAGAGATTCGTCGCCGTCGAGTATCTCTATGTAGCGGCTTTGAGATTGATTGCTTTCTTGCACGAATGAACCTAAACCGTAGCTGTTGATTATCTCTCTGTATAGCTCTATACGGTCGGCCACAAAAACGTCGTATGCCCTGTCAATGAAGTAATGAGTGCTTTGTATTACCTCTGCATCGTCTTGCGGTATGTCAATATCTACGAAGTAATTTTCCTTAAACTCTTCGTAAGTCGGCGGCGCTCCATCGTCATTATCCCAATCATCAAGCATCCCTTGATATCGGTCTGGTATTTTGTCTTCCAGCTTATTTATTATTAGCTTGTCGTAGACCTCTTGTATTAACGCACGACTGTCTTTCGACAAGTCAATACCATAGCTTTTAGCGTCAAGTACGGCTATTTTTTCTCGTAAGTGTGCCGGGATAAGAACCGCTGGTTCCAACGGTTCATATTCTGAACGCTCCGGCGGTTCATATTTTTGCAGTATTGACAACATATTATTGGCATTGTTAATGTTTTCTTGTGTAAAAATTGTGTGATTGCCATCATTAAAACGTTCTTGGGCATATTCCCAAAAACCTTCTATATGCTTATAAAGTCCTGAATCGTTTTCGTTATAGTCTCCGATGTCGTATCTAAATTCGTATGTGGATAACTTGGTATCATTTGGGTTTTCCTTATAAAAAACAGTGCCGAAGGTCTTATCGTAGCCTTTTGAGTTGCCTGTAGCCCTTAAATCGCGCAATTCTGTTTCCGCTGCCTTGATTTTCTCGTTTGCCTCCCAAAACAGCAAACGTTCCTTGTCGCCGAAATTCTTGTTTTCACTGAAATTGAATACAACATACGGCTCCGTGTAGTTTGCCGCTTCTTCGTCAACGGAAAAATCTTCTTGTGGTTCCGCTTGGGTTGATTCCGTGTTATACGTTTTATGTGCGCCGTTATCTGCATCGTGTAACGTGATAGCTGTTATATGTAATATGGAGTCATGCTCTGGTTCGGGGGCAAGCTCTATTACTCCGTAGTTTGCCCTTGATGCTCCAATCGCTGCTAAGTGACCACGTTCTGCTTCTTCTCTTGTGGCGTAATTTTCGGAGTACAGTGTCCCTTGTTTGTCGCCGTGAAATACCTCTGTCCTGTATTCCCGGATGTCTTCGTAAGGTAAATTGAGGACGTGGGCTGTTTTTATAACAATCAAACCCTCTTCTGCCACCAGCTCGTCGCGCAGTATAAGGGCTTCGGCATTGGGTATGTGCTCCAGCTCTGCCTCTGTCGGTTCATCACTGTAATCGTATTCAGTGCCGAACATTAGCTGCTCCGGCTCGGGCATGTCGATATCATCAAAAACCAGCATTAACTGCTCTGGTCTTATGATTCCTCGCGTCTCTGCCGTGCTGCTTTGCTCCGGTCTTGTGCTTGTAGTTTCCTGTTGCTGGATATTTGAGCTGTTTACAGCGTCAAATAGGTTGTATTGTTGCGCCGCAACATTAGTTGTCCTGGTTACAAATTCATCGTATGTAAGCTCAATTCTCTTTGCATCAACGCGAGAGAGCCTTACCTCGTCGCCATTTGCACCGTGAACGTGGTAAATAACCCTATTTTCAAGCATTATAGGGTGTTTGGCACCAAAACTAAGCAAAGAGCCTTGTTCACGCTCTGATAATCCGTAATGGCGATTGCTTCGTAAATCTTTGTTCTTCCAAACAAGCTCTGATAATTGAGCTTGCGGCATAGTAAAATCAACGTATGTTTTGTCGTTGCTCTCAAAGAGCATTTTGCCGTTAATGTCACCGATGAAGCGATAACTTGTACCGTCGCTGAAAGAATAGTTATCGCCGATATGGAAAAATCTCTCTGCGCCTGGGAATGCTACGAGATTATTACTCTCTAAATACTCCTGAAACGCTTTTTTCTCTTCTTCGCTCTCCTCTTCTATACGTACAGATACTCCTTGTACATTATCTCCTCCGCTTGTGCCAGTATCGCGTTCTGATGCCCCACCCATTCCATCGGCTTCGTTCCCCTGTCCGGGCCAGGGTCTATCGCCAGCATTTCCTCTTTCAGCTTCTCCACTATCTCGTCCGCTCTCTCCTGATAGTCCGCCAGATGTTTGTTGAAACGCCCGTCCAGCTTCAGTTCGGTGTACAGCCACTTCCGGTGCTCCTTCAAGTAGCGCTCCCTCATGCGCCCGTATTTCAGAATCGGTCTGTCCTCCGGCTGCTCTGCTATCTGCTCTATCACTGGATAAAATATCCCGTTCGCGTTCACGTATGTGCGTTCCGACATTTTTTGAATCCTCCCTTGTATTCGCTTGAATTTTTGCCTGTGCCCTTGCGTCTTTTTCGATTCCTCGCAAAATCGCTCCCGAAGCGGCGGCGATATCCTCTCCAAATTGGTATTTTCCCTCAAAATCCATGATAGAAAATACTTCGAGGTCGTTTTGCGTGATTTTCATTTCGGCGGGAATTTCTATTCCGCACCTGTTTAACGCAATGTTGTTGATTGTCTTTTCGTAGAGAGTTTCAAGCGGTGAAACGTAGTCAGCATCACGAAACGTTAAAGTATCGTCATAAAAAACCGAATAATCCTTGGCTTTTTGCGCTATTTCTCTTGCTGTTTGCGCTTTGTTGTCTTCCGGCACTTGCCATAGCACCGCTTTATTCTCTATCGTTCTATCTCTTGCGTATGTGTCTTTTACATCGAATACGTAAATTATCTTCGGTGAATCAAAATTATCTATAACTGGTATTCCGTGCGC
>Ga0131853_10015642_pt1 | contig 13869 bp, 17 predicted proteins | sample TergutLab28metaG_FD_92764 | JGI IMG/M metagenome (GOLD analysis project Ga0131853, IMG submission 92764) | Labiotermes labralis P1 segment gut microbial communities from Petit-Saut dam, French Guiana - Lab288 P1 (version 2) (version 2) | ecosystem: Host-associated > Arthropoda: Insects >... | reverse complement strand
GCGTTTTATTTATCGCATTCTTTATTCCCATCATTCAGCATCACCGTTATCATTATATCACAAATCCCCTATTTCTTCAATCTTTTTAGGGGTTTTGCGTGTTGCTTGTCGACACTCTGAGATGTAAATTTTTTACACCTTTTCTTGGGGGATATTCGGGTTTCGCTACTCTTTCGGCGGGTGTTCCGCGACGTACTGCTCAATGGCTTTCTTTATGATGGACGCGCCGGAAACTCCCTGCTCGTCGATTGCTCTTTTGAAGTTCGCTACCAACTCTTTCGGCAGGTCGGCAAACACGCGGTCGTAGGTTTTCTCATTGTACCTCCGCTTGACCGCCGTTGATGTTGTGGTTTTCCGTTTCGGTTTTGTTTCCATATATTCGTACCCCGTTTTTGATTTCAATTATATCACAACACGTCCGAGTATGTCAACCCGCGCAAATAAAAAAAGCCCCTCCAACCGTTTCCAGTCAGAGGGGTAAAAGTCGTCAGCGCAATTACGCCAACGTGAGGTTGCTTATATTTATGGGAGATTTTATGTTGTTCTTCCTCAATAGTTAAACCCTTATCCCAATTCTGCTCTTTGGCAACAGGGAGATCAACTTCACTTGGTAACACCCAGCCCGATTTATAATTGGTCTTGCCGTTATCATCAACAACCGTAAAAACGGCAGACTTCATACTGTCGGCAACATCACGGAATTTTTATATAAATAAATTCCAAAATCCGTTATTGTTGGCGTAGGGTTGGAATACTTCAAGATAGTAAACAGGCGGTTGCTTGACGGTGATATATGGCATAAGCTCCTCCTTTACATAGCAAAACCGGAGGCGGTTTTCCGCTCTCCGGTTGGCAATGGTAATTCAGTTTGGAATACAATGCTAGAAATCCAGGTCGCTGTGCGATGCCGCACGCACCAGCACAAGCAACAGCTCGCCCTTGTCACTCTTACGGTACACTAACAGCCAGTCCGGTGTAATATGGCACTCGCGATGCCCCTTCCAGTTGCCGGACAAGGCGTGGTCGCGGTGTTTTTCGGGTAGCGGTATATCATCGGCAAGTTGGTCAACAACACACTCCAACAAAGCGATGTCTTTGCCTTGCTTAACCGCCAAGCGCACATCTTTTTTGAACTTAGCCGAGCGCTCAATGTCACGTTTTCGCTCATTCGTCATCATCACCCTCCAAGCAATCAGCTATGAGGTCAGCGGCATTTTTGAAGCGTTTATACGCACCCGGGTTGGCTACGATATGATTACTTTCTTCAAGTGCCGCAAGAGATTCCGGGTCATTCCAGCGCGCGCCTTTTAATTCAAAGGGAAAGCCCCCGACATGGCAGGCGTGGTTAAGAAACACCGTTATAGCATCCGGCAGAGACAGACCGTGGAAAGAAAAGACGCTTTCTGCCTCTGCTTTCAATTCAGGGTAAAGGCGCACGTTAATATTTGCTGTTTTTGTAGTTGATGGTTTGGTCATTAAGAATCACCTCCAGATTCTATTATAACCGAAAATAGTTGCAAATGCAAGCATTTTGCATAATTATTAAAGTTTCGCTTGTAATCTGCATAAGTATAGACGACCGGCGCAGCATCTCGGGCAATTGATGTGCCAGCTCTTCGGCGAAAAGTCAATATAGAAATTTATTTTATTTCTGTCTTTTCCGGGTCAAACCCCAGTAAAAGCCCAGTCGAAATCCTGACCTTTCGCAGTTTTTCCTGAGTTTTCAAATCGCTGACTCCCCTAGATGGCGACGAATCCCTTCAGACGCCTCCGTCGAATGTCCGCGTGCCGTCCCTCACTCTGACCGATTGTTACTTCGGGTATTACCGCGAAGCATCCTGTTTTCCAACAAGATTATTCATTACAAGCTGCTAAAACGCATCCAATATAAACTTGAAAGCGTCTATTTGAATAAATTTCTTTAATCCGTCACCCTTAACAAAGTTGACGAAATTGGTAACGCCCAACGCGCAAATCATTCTGATCGTTGGCGCGACAGACAGTATTACGTTGCACGCCGACACAGGTGTTTCCGCCGCGTAGTGCTGGGCATCGGTCAAGCGTGTGCGGAAATCAAACATCGCCTTGATATAGGGATTGTTTTTATTTGCCTTAGCAATCTCACGCCGCAATTCGATACTGTCAACGCACAGGAAAACATAGCCGGACAGCCTTTGCGCCACATAGCCATGAGCGGCAACTTGGATAGTACCTTTAATCTCTGAGTTTATCTCGCACATCATCCGTGCCAGCGCATCGGCTTTTGCCATCCCGACATGCTCCTGCCGTAATAATTGGTTAGTAAGGTTTTTAGGCTCAACCGTATCAAAATCATACAGCGTTATATTTTCAGCCCAAACCTCGCCAACAACTCCGCAACCGTGGACCCAACCGAACCACAGCCGATAATGTGTATGCGCTCCATGACTTCCTCCGGCTTAAAGAAATCGTAGCTTTTAGATAGATTTAATGTTTCCATTTTCATCCTCCCTCGCTATGCGAGTAAATTGATTTTGCGGCATCCAATCGGCTCCAATTCATAGGCCGCGCACATACCGCACATCGAACAACATATGAGGATTTTCCCAGACCATGCCGCCGCCGCATACATTGCAAATTTTCTTCATCGGTAACATCGCTCTATTCATCCTCCGCGATGACCGATACATCCACGGCGTTCATTATATCCATAAACTTCTGCCCGAAGACCCGCGCCGTGGCGGTTTCTTCCGGACTGAGCTGCCGGACCGCCTCGAAGTTATACAGAGCATACGGCTTGCCGGTTTTGCTTACCGCTTTTTCCAGCGTGATTTTCGTTACCACACCGCAAAGCGGTATCAGACTGCCGGTTAGCCGGGTAGTATATTTAAAGAATAAAAGTTTGCTTGTTACCGGGACGCGGACAATTATAGGCATGATGTTATCCGACCGCAGCAAATAAAGTGCCACTTGTTCCTTGCACGCTTTGGCGTTGGTTTCCCCGCCATTTTTAGAGCCGAAATCGTTAAACTGACACTGGGCGCAAGCATTGCCTTCGTGTGATATTACGCTGTCTTTGCTCCGGCAGTTAGGAGCCTGCCCCTCTACAGGATCCGGCGTGTCCCAATATGCCCGCGGCGTTGTGTAATCAAGGATGATTCCGTCTAATTCTTTTTCGGCATCTTCTCCGGTCAGGCTCGGCACTGCGAATACCGTCGCGCCGCCTGAATGGGATTTTACGACGTCGAATAACGCGGGAGATAGCTACTGATTCTTCAGGTTTTCGTTGATTATACTAAGCGCATCGGATTTCAGTGCAATATAATCTGATACTATTCTCAATCAAGAGACTAAACATAGAATAAAAAAAAATGTTATAATGAAGTCGGTGATGAGAATGCAAAAACATAAGATAACAGAGCACGAATACAAAGAAGTGAAAAAGCTGTCAAAAGCAAACAAGCAAAAACGAGTTGATAAACGCTTACAAGTAATCATAATGCGATACGAAGGCAAAACAGATAAAGAGATAGCGGAGAAATTAGGATATAACCGCAAGTGGGTGAGCCAATTATGCTCAGATTTTAAGAAACAAGGATTATCCGAATATGGAAGGCATAAATTCGGAGGAAACAACCAAGTTGTATTTATATGCTCCTAGAGCGTCACGGATGGCAGATGGTAATGCCGCGCGGGAAACATCCTAAAAAAGCAAGCGACGAGGCACACCCCGCGAAGCGGTGCGACTGAAAGGAGCAGGCCGCCCGGCCAGCGCGAAGCGCGAAGAGGTACATAGAAGCCTCAAAAAAATTAACGAAACACACCGAGAACTGACTGGTAAAATTTTACATACAAAATACAAGCGTGTCCGATTAATGTTTGAGGATGAAGCCGGGTTTGGCAGAATCAACAAACCCAAACGATGCTGGGCACCGAAAGGTCTGCGCCCATGCGTACCGAGCCATCATATACGGGAGTACAGATATGCCTATGGAGCGATAGAACCTCTTACGGGAGATTCGTTTTTTCTTGTGTTACCTTGGTCAAACACTGTGTGTATGAATTTGTTCCTGCTCGAACTCTCGAAAACCTTCCCGGATGATTTCATTCTTCTGGCTCTCGACCAAGCTTCATGGCATACTACAAAAAGTCTTATTATCCCCGATAATATACAATTATTCTTTCTGCTCCCTTGCACGCCGGAGTGTGGACGCTCTTAGCGATATATTGCGGGACATTGATTTTACTGCTTTTTACTCAATAACACCGACAAAGTTATAATAAATATCAACTTGCTGGCGTGCCGGATTGCGTGGTCTGCTTCTTTCATCAATGAAAGGTGTTCGTACTTTTTCATGGACAACTATCTTTTCGATTAATTCACGCAGGATTGTGGCATTTATCTCTTGTACGGCAAGGTGCTTTTTGACAATCTTGATGAACTTGTTAATACCCGATACGGCATCGGCGTTTTGGGCTAAATCCTGCTTTAAAATCTTGATAGAAGCGGAAAGAGTTTGATACTCTTGCTCGTAAATGCCGGTCATTCTTTGATAGCGTTCTTCTGAAAGATTACCGAGCGTTCGATCTTCGTAAATCTTGTTGAGCAACTTATCAAGCTCCGCAATCCTACGCTCGGCTTTATCAAGTTCAAGCTTTTTCTTCGCTATGTCGGATTTTTGGCTTTTCGTGCCTTTTTCCATAAGTTTTTCTGCAAAAGCCTTTTCATCAACGGAAACAAGGTTTACTATCATACGCAGATGTTCGGTCACTATCTTTTCAAGCACTCCAAGCCTTATGCAGTGAATCGTACAATCTCTGCCTTTTTTACGATAACTTCCGCAAGTATATAACCAATCGTAACGGTTTGCTTTACCGCCTTTCATCAACTGGTGCTTCCTGCCGCAGTCCGGACACCACACAAGCCCTGAAAACATTACCATTTCGCCGTTTTTAGTTTCACGCCTTCTGCCTAAACGAAGATTTCTCGCTATGGTGAATGTTTCTTCGTCGATGAGTGGTTCATGCGTATTACAAACAGTTATCATATCTTCCTCTTTGTTTGCGATACGCTGTTTGTGCTTGTATGATATGGCGTATGTCTGCTTGCTTACGGTATGCCCTATGAAAACCTTGTTGTTAAGCATATCGCTGACAGTTGCGCTTGACCATTCTTCTGGTGCTGTTTCGGGGCATTTAGGGCTATGGTTTTTGTAAATAGTAGGCGATGGTATTCCATCAGCGGTTAATATCTTGGCGATTTTGGTATACCCTATGCCGCCTAGATAAAGGTCAAAGATACGCCTAACCGTAGGCGCGGTAGATTCGTCAATAATAAGCCTGTCTTGTTCTTTATCGAAGATATAACCATATGGAGCAAACCCGCCCGACCGTCTGCCTTGTCTTGCTTTCATATCCTTAACCGCTCTTACCTTTTGGCTGGTGCTTTTTACATGCCACTCGTTAAAAAGGTTGATAAGCGGCACCATATCGTTATCACCTTTGGATGAATCCACGGATTCGCCTATGGCAATAAATCTTACACCAAACTTGGGGAAAATGTACTCCATGAAAATCCCCATATAGTTACGTTCACGCCCAAGGCGGGATAAATCCTTGACGATAACCGTACCTATTTGTCCGGCTTCAACCATAGCCATCATCTGTTGAAAACCCGGACGCTTATGGAAGTCAACTCCCGTCCAGCCGTCATCCACAAATTCCATGAGGTTTGTTAAACCGTTTTCTTCGGCGTACTTTGTTACCATAGCTCTCTGATTTACGATACTGTCCGAGTCGTCTAAATTCCTGTCATCATTGGAAAGCCGTAGGTACATAGCTGTGATTCGTTGGATTCTAGCGCTGAAACTGCTTATGTTTGCGGATTGTATGCTTCCGAGGCTGTCAACACTTGCATTTTGTAAACTAAAATCATTAATTGTCTGTAGGCTCATATCATGCCCTCCTTGAAATGCCTACAGCCATGCTTTCTTGAGGTATATCCCTATTATAGCGCACAACAGCCGGACTTTCCACTTCTTTTTCCATTATCCCATAAAATTTTTCAGATATAGTTTTGCCGGAATTTTTAAAGAAGCCATTTACTGTATAGATTACCCCGCCTATGGTCATTTCTACTGTTGGTATGGATTTATGGGTATTAACTTTATTACCAGTATTTGTTATTTTTTCTATTATTTTTGTTCTATTATTCTCACTTCTGATTACGTCTGTAAATGTCAAACAATTCATTATATACGCACCTCTACTGCTCAAATTTCTCAAAATTGCTATTTTGTATAAATGAAATTTTTAAATAAATTATATTTATAATACATTGAATGTTTTATTGTAGTACATAAAATTTTACGGATGGAGAGCGTTGTTCTGCTTCCCATCCGTATCAAACGATTTAACTTTAAGTTAATTATCTTTCAAAAACTCCTGTGCAACCTGTACACGTTCATAATTAGTAATACGGTTTTCTTTAATTGCCGTCATAAGCAACTGCCTGTCATTCCATGTAAGAATTTTATGCCGCAATGCTCTTTTAAGCTCTGCCAAGCGGGGTGTTTCAAAGAAATTAACCATGCTTTCCATCGTCATAAGTTCTTGTTTATAGTTATCCGTTTCAAAACCAGCCTCGCGCCGAATGTCGGGGCAGTCTATGTACAACTCGGCATGGTGTCCTTTTTTCTCCCTGCTGTAACCGATGAACAAGGGGTTATTGGTTCGTATCTGATGCATAACTTCCTCGGTTGTAAGGGTTATTTCGCCGCGAGCGGGTATCTGAGCATCATACCGTCCGCCGATAACAGCTACGAAATGTGCGGGAATGTTCGTCACATTACGTACAACAACTTTTTTTGATAAATCCAAATTATTTATATTCATGTCCTCCCAAAATTAATATTGCGATACATACAGTATCAATGTTGTATTGTTGCGGTCAGGTAAATTAATGCGTACTGTTATGGGGTCAATAAGTGTTATTTTTGTCTTGGTGTCGGCTGTGAAGCTGTACCGATTGAAGCCTTCACGCTGATAGTCATTATGGAATGGGCTGCATGATAAGGTTATTACTGCGCTGTCTGCGTCACCAATAACCTCTTTTTTATCGAAGGCGAAATGCAGGTTGAAAAATCTGTCTTCGATGTCCAAGAGGAAATACCGACCTGTATGTATCATGGTGAGTAAATCCCCAACGCATAATTTACGGAGCGATAAAACCCACTCGCCACTACCAACTTCCACTTTAACAGGCAGATGGTAGTGGCCTGTATATTCATAAATACCGTTTTCATCAATTGTAGTCGTATCAATCATTGTTTTGTTTGTGCTGTCGCGTCTGTCAAGAACAAGCCATTCGTTTAACATGCTTGCCTTTGTTACGGGTGTTTCATCTTTGGCGGGGCTGACGCACAATAAGTTTTCACTGCTATTGATTTCTTTAATAAGATTTTGTAATGTAATTGTTCTTTTATTGCTCATCCTTTTACCTCCAATTTTATTTTACGTGGTTAAAATAAATCGCCATGATTATTCTTTTTGACCGCCGATACTCTAAATGATGATGTTTCGAGTATATTGAAAACGTCAGCTATGTTTGAATTTATCTCGGTGCTTGGTTTCTCTGCTGTACCAAACAAAGCGTTGGTTTGCATGGTTTCGTATTCATTTAATCTTTCATACCCGATTCTTATATCCCGCATAATTGCGTCTGTCGTGTATCTTTTTAGGTGACTCTGAACGCTTGCCGTATCGTCAAAGGCATACAGTTTTCGCCCATCTTCGGTAGTTGTAATATTCTTGACCGCAATGTTCTTTCCAGTTAAATATGCCGCTGTTAATACGTCAACCAAGATTGTGTCTGTTCCCATTTTTTTGTCCTTTCCGACCTATGTGTGGGGCTTGTTTAATAATTAAACATAAATTTCATTGACCATGAACTTGTCCATCATGCCCATCGCTTTTTATACGATTCGATAAAATCTAAAATCCTTTTACCATGGACAAAACTAACTTCCATGTGTTGATGAATGTACTTGCTCAAAATACTTCTGTCTATTCCAATGTTTTTTCCGATATAAGAGATTTTCAAACCGCTTGTTTCTACAAACTCCTTTAATAATAATGATATATCTTTTTTCACGTATGCACCTCCTCTCTCTGGTAACGTGATTGTGTTAATAACTCCGTAAATAAGCCGTATGGCGATGGATGGACACCATACGGCAATACGGAGAAATTTGAGAGAATTTACGCACAGTGAATCGTACCTAATTATGATTGTCGTTCTCTTGTGCGTATACCCCCTCACTATAGTTAGCATGATTGAGCGTTATAATTTGATATATTCCAGTAAAATGTTATCTTATTTTTTTTGTATGTCTCTTTAAATCACAGGCTTTACATGTAGATGTGTACCCTGATTTATTCCGTTTGTCTTTTGCAAAATCCGTTATCGGCTTCTCTGTAACGCATTTTTTACACAGTTTTTGTTCTGTAGCTTCATCGGCTTGCGCTTCCTCGGTTGATTTCAGACAAAGAAGAATCTTATCGAGATTTTTTTGTAAAATATGTTGTGATATGTTAAGCATTTCTTTTATCTCTTTTTTATTGTACCCACTTATCAGAAGCGCAGCTATCCTCTTTTCCGTGGGATTCTTAAATTTTGCCATGAGTTCTTTTTCATCATTATTCTTTTCATAAACTTCGCCTATACATTTTTCACTGCCCAAATACCCGTTTTTCATTGAAATATTTTCTATGACATCGAGCATAGTTTCTATGTTTAATAGATTATAGTTTATCAAGTAACTAAAATTTGCTTCGTTGTACTTTCTGTCCTCGTTATAATATAATCGCTGTAACCCAAAATTGTCATAAACCGTTTTTTTATCGCCGTAATCGTTGCCCTTGCAAATAACCAGATAATCCGCTAATCTGTCTAAGCGTTTCAATCTATACTGCCATAGACGAATAGTTTTATCAAGAAAATGGCTTTTCGGGTCATTATTTCCGAATTCATCATCTATTTCTATCAAATTGTCATGTAAATTTGTCATAAATTTAAAGATTTCATTTTCAGGCGATATAAGTTTATCTGCTATCTCTATTCGTTCATCCAGGGGTACGGGTATCTTACCTCGGACTTTCGGTAAGGCTTGACTATGTATGTAATTTTTAAGTATAAGCCGTCACCTCGTTTTCGTTAAGCGTAGGGTACTGATTCTTTTTGATGTCTTTTGTCATTGGAATTTTCCTTTCCACTGTTATTTTTTGTATTACATTTCTCATTCACCTTTGATTATTACAGATGGATAACCATCACATTCAATTTTATATCTCGATTTCAATTCCTTATTAAGCCGTAATGTTTTAAGCCCGTAACTGTTACATACTTCTGTAATAGAACGCTTCCATTGCTCGTACATGGCTTTGCTGGATATTATCTCATTGACTAAACAATATCCTTTGGTATTTATACGCTCAAATATTCGCTTTATTAATACCCTCGTTTTTTCGTCTGACCGCTCTGATGTTCCGCGCTTATTTTCATAAACGTATTGCGGAAATACCTTATCAGCTAACTCAACGCCCCATGTCCGTATAACAAACTCCCTTGATGAACCCGTTATCGAGAAGTTATTCTCTACCATGTCTTTTGCTATTTCTTCCGCCTCGTGCAAGGTCATATATCCGTATTGCGGGAACTGATAAAAATTAACCATCTTTTTTAGACTGTTCTTTGCGGCGATATGCTTCGCCTTATTTAATATCATATCGGGTAATTCTACGTGCGGTACTTTAATCAGTAAGCTCAACAAAGTAAACAGCGTTAGCGTTTGTGCCATTGATTTTACACTGTTGGGGTTTATTCTGCATATCTCTATCAACTTAGGATAACTTCCCCAAAATAATATCTTACCGTTTAATTCTATTCCGTCTTCTGTTACGTACTGCGAAAAATGCAACAGAAGGCTCTGAAGATGGTGTTTTCTTGTCCGTATGACTTTTGACAGATAAGGGAATGTTATCTTAAAATCATCCCTGTCAAGGTAATTTGCGTTATCAATTAATTCTTGCTGACGTTTTTTGATTTTGTCAGTCAATTCAAATGTGATATTATAAATTGATTTTATGAAGTTAATAGCCTTTCTTGTACTACATCGTGCTACCGCTTCAACTAATGATATGATTGTCCTTGATTTACCACAGCCAAAACAATGGTAAATAGGTGTCCCATCGTCTGTGTTCCATATTACGGCTGACGGCGTATTATCATCATGCCCCGGAAGAACACAAGTAACTTTTCCGTAAATACCTGTAAATTCGTTTAAATCAATCTGGTTGATAGCGTAATACACTTCCATCTGATTGCGGCAAATAATAGGTTGGGGAGTTTTTCCCACAGTGATAAAAGAATACTCTTTATATTCTTTATCACTGTGGGAAAAAACCCTCCCGAAGATTAAAGCTCGCATATCGCTTACATTTAACCTGCGTATAGCTTCTATTTTCAATAAATGGTTGGAATCATGCTGATTAGCTTTTGCAGCGGCAAAAGTGTTTGAATTTGTTTTATTGGGGTGTTGTTTTATCTGTTTAACTGTCTTAACTGGCTTTAGTTCATCAGGTATGAAATAACACTTAATAATATGATCGGGGTCAATCCTGTTCTCATAACCCTCATAAATAAGGCTTCTACCGCCATAGAACAACCTTGATGGATTCTTAGTAACTTGGTCGGATTCTTCAAACGCATTGCATAAAGCGTTTTGAAGTTTATCACGCTGGCATATATCCGTTATTGATTCATTTAATGCAAAAACAAGTCTAAACTTATGTTCCGCTTCTGTATGTGAAAATGATGTATAGCCAAAGGAAGGCAATATATTAAGTTCCACACATTTATTTAACGCTTCTGGTATAGTTATGCCGTGGTCAAAGTCTAAGGCAAACACTTGATTAGATATCCAGTCTGTGTCATTTGCACCGAAGTCATTTAACAAAGCTGGTCTAAAGGTAGCTCCGTTGCTTAACTCATACGCTAACTCCTGCGGGGTGATTGATGTTGCTTTCATTAAATGGTGTTTAACCATGTATGCCGTCTGTTTACTTGTCGGCTTTTGTGTATGTCTGGTTCTATCCAACATAACAGACAGTTTAAATGGTTCAATATTTTCAAGAGAAATGTTGTTTGATTTTTTGTATGCTTCAGAATTGTTTGTCGATAAACCCTTTATATTTATCGAAGCATTTTCATAAGATGATATAATTTTATGGTTTACATATTTAAAGGATGGCTGGGGCGGCGGTTTTGTCTGTTGGGGTATATTGTCAGACGTTCGCTTCCTTACCCCGCTGTCGTTATCCTCAATAATATTTTCAAGTATGATTTTATGTGTGTTAATATTGAAACTGTTATTCTTATCAGGGTAAAAGTCAATATTATTCTCAGGAATATGTATTGGTTCTTCATTGTGTGGTGGTTTTTTTCTAATGTTTTTTTGCTTTTCCAATAATAATATCGTTCCCATTAAAACTCCTTTCGTAATGTAAAAACATTAAGAACTATGCATTTTCTTTATTCGGTTTTCAAGGTGCAACGTTACAAAGTTGTGTATTATATCAAATTATAATATATATATTGCTTTATACACACTTTTACAAAAATGTAAAGGGATTTGAGCAAATTTGGTACATAACTTTGTACTTATTTTTTACGTATTAATTATCGTCGGCGTATACCTCTAAGATATTTTTTATCATTGTGTTTGTTTTCGTTCCAATTTATATAATATTCCATTTCTCGTTATTAATAAATCCATTCGTGATGAAAAATAACAGCTAGGTAATTTCGGCTTTGTTCTGTTACCCCCTGTCTTTTATGATTTTCCGTTGAGCGACATTATAATTAATTTCAGACAAAAATTTATGGCATAAAAATATCAATTTCTGTCTAATATTATAAATTGATATTGACAGTATAGCAGAGTTGGTTAAACAAGTCAACTGTTCATCGCGTTACAACTCTTTACAAAATCGAAACTTATGGGTGTATGTTAATGAAATTAAAGTTTTACGGCTTATTTTATTGTTGATTTATTTATCAACGCCATTGTCACCAATATGCTGGCTGTTCTATGTTATATAAGGATTTTCGGTTATTATAGCATTTTACAAGGCAAAAATAATTAGGATGCCGTTATATGTTTACACGCTTAAAGCGTGATTATTAAAGCGGTCTTCGGATGTCCGGGGAGTTTTTCCCACAGTGATAAAGAATATATAGAGTATTCTTTTATCACTGTGGGAAAAAACCCTCCTTGTTTGTCAGAACCCATTATAATGTTGGAATAATCATTTATGTAGGTTATGTAAAATAAACTACCAGTAATGATGACACTATTCGTATACATTATAAGCTGTAGCATTATCACATAGGCGTTTTTTGCTTGCGCTGTTACCCCCAGCTTTTTGCGATAAATCGTCGGGTGTCATTGTAAGCGGTTTCTATATAAATGTTTTTTCATGCATGAATTTTTATTCGTTTGTTATTTTAGTTTGATGTTGTTAAGTATAGCAGGCGTAGATTGGCAAGTCAACTGTTCTATGGGAAGACGAATAATTGACGAATAACCTATATAAATTTAGTTTTTCGCATTAACTCGAACATTGATATTATAAGGTTTGTAAGTGTTAGAGCAGTTTTTTAAACACAGCATTTAAGTGTTTGCTGTTTTTCTGTATGATATAAAAATAGGTTTTGGAAATGACATAAAAAGTGCTTTTTCTATCTACATATGTTATATAAACATATACGATAAAATCATTGCAGAAACTCAAAAGTATTACTGTTACACTGTTTTCCTCGTAAATTGTTATAACGATTTATCATAAAAAACAAATACCATAAAATGGAATATCCTTCGTTATGCGTGAGAAATTTAAAAGCTCCAAAAAAAGAGGTAGCTGTTATATGGCTACACGCTTAAAACATGATTAATTAAATCGGTCTACATATGTTCGGGGGATTTTTCCTACACTGATAAAGAAGAAATAAAGTATTCTTTTTATCAGTGTAGGAAAAATCCCCTTGACCTGTTAAAATACCATAATTATAAGGTTTTATGTTGTTCTACAAAAAAAGAAGCAACCGTTAAACGGCTACCCCTTCTTTATACTCCCTTATCAGCTTGTCAAGTGTCGGTCTGCTGATTTTCAATTCCTTTGCTAACTGTACTTTATTGACTTCTCGGTTTACATATCGCTTATAATGCTTGCCGAAATCCTTTATTGATACTTCTTTTCGCCCTTTGTACTTGCCTTGTTTTACGGCTAATGCAATTCCTTCCCGCTGTCGTTCAAGCAGATTATCACGCTCAAATTCGTTAATTGCGGCTATCATTGTAAGCATGAGTTTACCCGTCGGCGTTGAGCTGTCAAGGTTTTCTTTATTACTTACAAGGTTAATACTTTTTGCTTGCAGCTGTTCTACAATATGTAAAAGGTCTTTTACTGAACGTGCAAGGCGGCTAAAATCATGAATGTAAATTGTGTCACCATCCCGCGCATAATCCAACATGGCTTTTAACTGCGGTCTGTTAGTGTCTTTTCCGCTTACTTTTTCCATAAACCATTTATCAATTTTTCGCTGTTCTAACGCCTCAACTTGTCTCCCTTCGTTCTGTTCTATGGATGATACCCTCACATATGCTATATTTGCCATATAAAATTTGTCCTTTCTGTTATGTTTTTTTGGTGTTAAATAGGCGATACTTAAGAACCGAAAAACCTTGGAAGCATAGCAAAAGCCGGCAAAATATGATAAACTATCTGTGTAGGAAAGAACGAAAAACAGCAAAAAAGCGTACAGATGGGTGT
>Ga0131853_10015641_pt1 | contig 13869 bp, 9 predicted proteins | sample TergutLab28metaG_FD_92764 | JGI IMG/M metagenome (GOLD analysis project Ga0131853, IMG submission 92764) | Labiotermes labralis P1 segment gut microbial communities from Petit-Saut dam, French Guiana - Lab288 P1 (version 2) (version 2) | ecosystem: Host-associated > Arthropoda: Insects >... | reverse complement strand
GGGGGAGAGGGGTGAGTGGATGTGGCATACGTGTGTGGGGTGGTGGGGGCTGGGGGTGCGGGTGGCGGTGGGGGGGGGGGGGGGGGGGGGGGGGGGGGGGGGGTTGAAGCATTGGGGATCGGCGCTGCAGCCGAGGCCCGGGCTGTTTTGTTCCCCGACAGCATCCAGTTGACACCCCTCCCCCACTCTACATTTCTCCAAACGGGATGGACCGTACAGCTTTCTCGGATTATCTCTTCGTGGATGTCAGAACAATAGTTTGAATTCCGTTTGAATTTTTTTTTTTTTTACTTTGAGGCTGTGTTGTAGGATATTAAAATTTGTTAATTGTAGTGGAGGGAGGGGCTTCTTTTAGGGACCTCTTTGACACCGACGATGTAGATACTCTAGAATTCTGTGATCGGAAAATGACCATGCCATGTTTATTTTACAACGTATCAGAAGCGACTGATTTTCTATATTGAAGTCTGCACATTACGTTTTTCGCCATGTTCCACCTTCTGTTAACAGTTTCGTTTGGGATTTGTAAAAGTCATTATTTCATTTTCGTTATCTTTACAGTAAAACGTGTTAATTGTGTTTCCTAACTGAAATAGGCCTATACATACATGGTTTTAGTTTTTTCTGACTTCATCTGTAACAGAGTGTTACTGTTTATTTGATGTAGGTGTATCGCGTCTGAATCTGATAATTTATACAAATATGGAAGTATTTTTCACCGTTAGTTGTTATCCATACCGCGTAATTTTTGTGTTTTCAGAAGTGACGTCTGTTTGTATGTGTAATGCTCATATGTTGAGAGTCAGTAAAGTCTGTTAACTGATGTAGCATGTGTAATAAACTTCTTGTTGATCCATGAATGAACCCATATTGTTAATGTGCTTGGAACAAACAATTTCCAAGGAAGGGACGAATTTGGGAGTCAACATTGCCACTCGAAACAGAATTTTTTATTGTGTTTATTAAAAATGATTTCCTAAATTAATAAGTTTGAATGAAACCAAAATGTAATGTGTCAAACGTTACTGCAGTTGCATGATAATGTGGTGGGGTGCAGTAATACTTGAAAGTGAACACCAACTGTCTTGCAATCTCAGAGTCACCATCACATGCAGCCATATATCAGGTTTTGGTGACTTTGCATGTGAATGAGAGGCCTGGTGTACCACTGCTTTGGGATAATTTTATCACATGAATTTAAATAATAAATTATACATACAAATGTAATTTATATGAGTTCTGCATGTAGAGGTGTGTTTAAACTGCAAATGTGTAATATAGTGTACTCAGGTTAACCAGCTGATATGATGACCCTCAGCTAAGGTGCAGTGAAACCCTACTATGGGAATAAACATGAATTGCTGATTAGTAATACATTGGTGGTAAATGTAATTAATCAGCCAATTATGTGAAAGAGAGGCCTTCATTATTTTAATATATTGTCTAGAAATTCTTATATAGGGTCAGTTCATAAATCTGCCAGTGGTCTTATTGTACAGTTTTTAGGAGAACAATAAGATGCTGAAGTAATGTTGGTTAAAATTACTGGATTACTGTGACATATACTGATTGAGCCTTAGGTTATTTAAGGTCTTTTTACTTTTGGATGTATGGCGTTTGCATAATGATGATAGTTATTAATCATCACCACCACCACCTTCAAAATCATAATGATAATCATAATTACCACCACTATCATCACCATCAGTACCATATTATCTTTCTTCCTTTATTTACGGATTGGGCACACCTATGTGTTTGTTACATGTTCAAGTGTGTTTCCTTATCAGCATGGGCTATAGGATTGTATAGGCCTATGGAGTAATTACGTGTCGAAAATTCGTGGCTTCTGGGATGTTACACCATGTCGGGTATGTAGGTAACGATGTTTCGAAGGAGTGTAGTGCCTTTATCTTCATGCTTAAGTAGTCCATTATACTTAAGGTGGAGGCACTATGCTCCTCTGAAACTTTGGTACCTTTTTACCAGTCCATGCAGTGATAGATCCCGAATATTAGAATCTGTATCAACACTGTAGTGTAAGACCCTCAAATCTCACCTAGTTATGTCTTGTGGTATAAAAAAAGTCATTTTGACTGTTACAGCTGTTCCTTTTCTACCCATGCACACTGGTATGAACTTCCCCTTCAACATGTAGGCCTATAGATTTAGAGTGAAGGGAAGAGTGTCATGTGGGCTGTATCACTTTGGCCACCTGTATGGAGACACACTCATGGGCGGTGAAGGGCCCAGATAATGTCCTTGGCGGGAGGGTGGAGTTGCCCATACTGTGGTACAGTTAGGAAGATGGAAAAGGGTAAAGGTAGATGGTGCAGTTGTCTCTATACACGCCATGTTAGCATATATGGGGAGTAAAGCTACAGCTCCACTCATTCTTAATCTTGGCACTAGGTGCAGGTAGACCCCGGTACATATTGAATACTAGGCTGGGTGGAACCCACAGCTGGTCTGGCCATTTTGGTGACGAGAAAAGTTTCTTGCCCCTGTCGAGATTCGAATCGTGGGTCAAGTGCAATCCTGGAAAGGAAGCATACAAAATTTGGAAGGTGGACATGCTTTTTTTTCCCCAGTAGACCGATTCAGTTGGAGAGAGTACTTAAGGCACGAGTTGTGGCACAGTTTGAGATACAATAATTGCATTTCACAGAGGGGAGCTAAAAAAGACCTTGACAATACTGAAATTATTATTCTCCAGGTTAGAATTCAAATGGTGAACTTTCAGTGCACATCGGGAATTTTTCTTCACTTTGACGGTCTGAACGATGAATCTTTTGGTGGAAGTAAGACGCCCTCAATGGGGAATCAACTCATTATGAGAAACATGAGGCATGTAGCGGAGGGGAAAGAAGAATGAGGACGAAAGTACATTGTCTGAATTGATTCGAACCTCATTAGGGTGCCGCGGCGTAAGACCGATGTTTAGCTTCTTTTGTTGGAAAAGTGAAATATATTCCACAGATTTTATAGTATATTTTGACTGAGTATCTTCTGGTAATTTGCGGTAATAAATATTTCACAAATGTTGGCAATTTTGTTTCGGGCAGTATTTTAAGAGCAGGGATAAAGGCAGGTCTGCGTGTGAAAATTAACAGTACTGCAGAGAAAGTTGTTGCTTTCATCGTCATATTTATTTGTAAAGAAATTTTGACGTAAAGGCATTTTTTAGGTCCGCCTGTGTCCAACTTCCCGTCTCCAGTTTCATCGCAGTTTTCGTTCGATGCATAGGAAGGGATGCGATACGCGGTAACAAGCGTTATGAAGGATGGCAAAAATCGATGGTTGTTGGGGGTTAAAATGGTCTTCAAATAGAGAACCTATTTTTTAAAAACAAAAAATCCGAACACTAACATTCGGGTGGGGGTAGAAAAAATTTACCCCATCAAACATTGGAAAAGGCTCAATAATTTGCTAATATTGCTGCATCGCAGGAACTCAGATAAAATTATTAAAAACATATACAAGCATATGATGATCATCATGATAATTCTTTATTATTTAAGTGCTGGTACAACAGCCATAAGCCTACAGCGATAATAATAATAATATAATAATAATCATGACAGTAAACTCGGACACTCAGTTCGCTTTACATATCCGTTCCTCATCTATCGCGTTCCCATTTCAGACCAATGTACGCAACTTCCTCTATCTCTCGTGCCCCTTTATGTTAGTGGCTGCTTGTCCTGTAGATGTATTATGCCACTGGGATGGCCAACACCTTCGTACTCATTGACGGAAATCTTTTTTTATGACTTGAAAGAAGCCGGGATTTTTGGCGTCCGGAACGGAATTTGCGTGACACCTTGACAAAGCTTTTGAAAATGCGTAAAACAGGGACTGCCCCGGGAAAACCGGGACGAATGGAATCTCCGTCTGGAACACGATGTATGCACGTTAAGAAGTATACGGCCCACAGTTACCGAAGAAAGTTCTAATCGTAGTAGTCATTCTAAACGGCCGTAGTGTAGTCGTGCTGAAACACTAAGATATGTCGTACTGGACAGGCTTCATAAGAAGCAAATTATATGAATGTGACAGGCAGCTTAAACAGAAGTATCGGGCTTTAACAAGACAGCCAATGTACGTATAACTTAACATTGAGGCGCGTTCGTGCAATCATTGTTGTAGTGGAAAAGCAGTATTAAGTAACCTTAGTGTGTGCATGAAACCAGAGGTATCCAGCATGCTATGCGCATGTGGTCTACCGGGCTGTGCAATATTTTTCCACATTATCTCATAAACGGCACGATTTTCGAGATGTGTGTTTTGATATTCTCTACATCGTTTGTCCAAAATATTTTTCATTCCAGGAACTGAGCAAGGTGTGATCAAAAATGTATATCGGTCTTAATGTAAAATACCCGTTATTCTTGTCAGATTTTGATGTAACTGGAATTTGCTGGACAGATTTTCGAAAATTTTTAGATACCAGCTCTCTAGAAAATCCGTTCAGTGGGAGTCGAGTTGTTCCATGTGGACAGACGGACAGATATGACGAAGCTAATTGTCGCTTTTCGCAGTTTTGCGAGCGCACTTGAAATCGCCATCAACTGGGACGACAACGAGAGAACGCGAGAAATATGAAGGACTTTTCAACAACGTATCATGCCTGTGTTGAAGGCTTTTCCTATAATGATCATAAACCAGGGGTTGGATACCTGCTACCAAAGCGCCACGGTATTTGATATTCTTGTGGCATCCCAATCCAAAATTTGTTATTCTATGTGTGAGGTTTATTTTTAAATTTAGAACATGAAGGTTCACCTGTAAGTGCAGTGGGGTTGTTTATCCAACAGACATAGTTTTTTAGTTAGTTACATAAATTTTTGCACCATTTAATTTTGTAATTTGGAACAGGCATTTGACATGTTATTGAATAATGCAGTGCTGTCGTGTTGCTTGAGAAGGCAGCACTTTTCCTCTATTTTTAGAAATAAAACGTTAATTCCATTTCATACATTTAAATAGAAGCTTTCCAGTGTATAAAGTATATATTCTAGATATTTCTTACATTAAAGCTGTCATTATATACGGACAGGTCGTATATTTTACAGTTCTGAACTTTCTTCCAGAAGCAACCATAAAATTTGTATAGTACGAGAATGTGATCGTTTGGTTAGAAAGACGTTGGGATAAGTGCCTTTAAACATCGGGTATTTCATTTGATTAATGCTTTGTGGTCGATGTAGAACGTGTGGCAGAGTGAAGAGTTTCGTAACGTTATAACAGGTGGTACATATAGTTACCGATAGGACTTGAAATGTGAAACTGAAATTTATTGCCCATTTTTGTCATCCATTTATCGAACGACACTTTCAAAGCACAACACAAATTTCGGGAAACAGTTCTGCACGCACACTGCGTTATGTACTTCAGTTTAAGCTGTGAGCATACGTTACCGACACCTGTTCTATGCTGTACATTACTTAGCTTTTTCGACACCGAGTAAGACTTCTGTCCGTTGAGGCAGTTATGATATATGTTAACTTTTGGAAATAGACAAATTAATATGCCCCATATCAGTGATTAATTTTTTTTTTGTGGTGCGAAATTGTTGACAGAAATTTAAGTAGTGGGATTTTCTCTGTTATTACCTATTATTCTCTGGCTAGCAAGTGCTATTTTGTACACGTGAAAGTGGATGATGACGTCATTGAAGAATTTTTGTTTGGTTTTTCTGGTCGAAATTTTGTTCGTTTCATTGAAGTATTGAAGGGTTATGAGTGTAACATATGTTGTCTTGAATATAAATAAGAGAAAAGTTAAAAATTGTTTTGTCAGTAAAATGAATGTGAAACAACAAATTACAGGAAGGGAATATTCCTTATTTCTCTTGGCCGCATTTTAGCGATTTACTAGTTTCCGGACTCCGTTTCCTGCATTGGCTACTCGTGCTCCGTTGTAATCGTAGCTACAGATATTTCAGTGGGATGTGACACACAGTCTACATAGTAGTCATAACAAGATAGCACACGATGTACGCATATTCCGTGAAGCGGGCATGATATACGGACTTAACCAAGGCGTTTCTTAATCTCAGAATGCCGCATGTTTGCACGGTAACCTCCGCGCCGCTTTTCACGAAACTCGCAATGGCGAACAGAATTATGTGCAGATTTCTTATATCGACTTTCACGAAAAATCGGACAGTGAATGTGGAATGTGCAGATAGAAATTTTAATTTACGCCTCTAAGACAATGTGGCTTTCACTGTGCCCCTCCCCCCCCCCACCGTCACGAAACTCATAACTACACAATTAACGTTTTCTGCTTATGTGGTTTACCGATTATTGTCCAAATCGGGCGAAAGGGGGTTGATAATATGAAATAGGTTTTATTCGTGCTCCTACAAGTCAAGCATAACTTGTCACTGTGCCGGTTTTTGCGTTTAAATAAATTCCGATGGAGATACCCGGTACCGAATTGCGGGTTGATAAACGAATATACAGGCCCGGGGGGGATACGTTCATGCCCGTAGGGTTTGTTATACACTGTGCCGATTTTCGCAAAACTCAACCACTCGTCATCCAAACCGGGCGATAAATATGGGGAATACGGCGAAACTTTTGTGCAGATCTGTGATACCGAATTTCATCCTAATCCTGCAATAAATATGGAAAGTAATTGTGGAAATTTATTTTCGCCCGAATAAAGTGTGGCTTTTGCTGCGTCGATTTTCACGCAACTCACATCCATTTGGTATTTTTTTTTTCGGACGTCTTCTGTACACGATTGGTTCCAAACATTGGACGAAAAATGTAGAAAGTACTGCTAAAGTTTCGTTTGCTCCTTAAGTAAATTATGGCTTTCGACAAATTTTTGCGAAACTCCTAACTACCCTACAGAATTACGCGGAGCTCCTGTATCGGATTTCACCCAAATTGGTCAAGACATATGAGAAGTACGGGTAGAAATCCATTTACGCCCTTACGTAAATTGTGAGTGTTATTAAACTGATTATCGCGAAAATCGCGTTGACTTGAGAACTTTAGTACAACTCCTGAGCTAAATTTCATAGAAGCCCTGCAGACGGTTGAGTGTCTGACACTAGGTCACGGACAGACGACAGACGGACGGATGGACGTAATCTGGCCGTACAGTGTTTTTGTTACTTCGTAAAGAACCCATAAGAATGTTGCACAATTTGCAGGTATTCGTAAGCAAAGAAATACAGTAATTAAGATCTGCTAAATGCCTATACAGAAAATACCTGTTGTGGCAACATCCAACATTTATTATACGCTTGAACATACAAATAAGCGTTTTAGGTATTTTTCCCGAACATAAAAAAGAAACATATTTTTGGAGAATACGTTCGTCAGTCTCTCACTTTGTTTCCGTTTGTCCATCCGTCTGTGGCCAATATTTGAGAAAAAAACCATATGTAGGAATTTTTTTTTATTTGGTACAGGATTTTTTGGCGGAAAAAAATTTCGAGCAGGGCTGGGTTTTGTAAAAATGGACATATTGACAGCCATACTGACGGAAGTAATTAAATGTCCGTCAATGCAACTTATCTAACCAACTTTTTATGCACTTTTTGGTGCATGAAAATTTGTTTAGATAAGTTGCATTTGACATCTTACACGGTACATGCAACATTAAGATTAAAATTTCTGCCCGTTCTTTCCATTTGTTTTTATCGATTTCAGTGAAATTCTTAGTACAGGATCTCCACATAATGTTTTGTACTTGTTACTTTCGTGAAAATCGGTGCGGTGAGGGCCGTATATTACTTTAGGGCGTAATTGAAATTTTGCCCCACTTTTTACATTATTTTACCTTATTTGAAAAAGTATCGATGCATCGTGTGACCACAAAAATTTTGTAGTAATTCTGAATTTCGTGAAAATTGGCGCACTGAAAGTTATAATTTTCTTGGGGCGTAAATGAGTTTCCGTCCGTTCTCTCCACTTAAATTGCCTGCTAATGATCAAATTGTGTACAAGCGATTTGCATATTGTCTAATGCTTTTGGGCATTTGTATCTTTCATGATAAGTGGCGCTGGGAATGCCCATACTTTTATTTTTGACCTATACCGTGTAATTGTATGCAGTATTTGAAAGTAAATAACGCCTTAACGAACTTTGTATACTGCGTCATTTGGTGCACTATTTGCTGTCTTTTTACGTGTGTAATAGAAAACCCGTCGCGCGAAAAGTTATACAGGATGAAAAGTTTATATCTGAGCTTTAAATCGGTGTAATGTACCTCATTATTTTGTATTCGAGAAAGTGCTTGCTGTATGTCATCAACGCCTTCCAAATTCATATATTTGTCATTAATATTGTGTAAGTCTTCTTAGACTACCGTTTTTATTAAAACCTTTCAAATTACTCATTACTTGGTTGGCAAGACATACTTTTCTTGTCAAAATGGATTTCGTGATTTTTCGTCTAGTATACATAGCTTAAATTGAACGTTTTTTAAAGGAAAGTGTATAGAAGAATTTTAGGCCCAGTATATGGCAATGAAAAAGAAAATTGGAGGATATTAAGCAATAAAGAAATTTATGCAAGTGTTAAAAAACCTGCTATAATAGAGACGATACGGTTAAATAGATTATGTTGGTTTGGGCATGAACAGAGAATGGAAGAAAGTGGAATTCCCCAAAAGTATTATGTATGACTTTGGGAACAACAAGATTGAGTGGCAGAGCAAGAAATAGGTGGCAAAATGAGGCGAGAGAAGATGGAAGAATAGTTGGTGGAGAAGGTTGGCAGGAAAATGTACATAACAGACGGAAATGGACGAAGCTCCTGAGAACGGCAAAGAATCGTCGCATTCTGCACAGGTCAATGGAATGAATAATTGAATGAATGAATGGATATAGTTTAATGAGAGCAGGTAACCAATGCTGTAGGCGTGGTGTTTTTTTGTTGCAAACCATTGAGGTTTTAGTTCAGTAAGGTTGTATGTGATGTTTCCTGGTAACGAGTTTCCGGGTTGAGAATCGGATGGAACTTTACAGAGGGACTCCGATAAATCGACCGCAAAGAAATGAAATTGGAAATGTTAATGTTCCGAGAAAAGGGGAGTAGTGGGAAAATTATGGGCTAATTTCCGAATAGAAATTCTGCAAGTAGTGGCACACAGATATACATTGATCCATACTCCAGCAGCAAGAACTGGACTGGCCCCAGAGCAGGCTGTGACGTCAGTCGCGCGCGCCGCGACGTACGTCTCCTACCCGTTCTCCCCTACCTATCTGTTGTAGCTTCAGGAGAAGCATCAGCCATAGTATGTAACAAAGTGACACGTTACACGTGAGACCCTGGACACGTAGCTGCACTTTGGTGTTGAAACTTCTACAACATATGTAGTACATGATTACAATCCACTAGGGGGGGGGGGTAGTTTTAGGTTAGGGAGGGGGGGAGGAGGGAAGAAGGGTTTTTGTTTATGGGCGGTGGGTCTTTGTGAGGGTGTCAAAGATTGCATTCGGAAATACGGTTTGGGCGCCGTTTAGATGTTTGTTAGCAGCAAACTCTGTATAAATGTAGTAGTGTACTATTTACATGATATTGTTTATTGGGCCAAATAAGTGGTCTTCAATGAGGTGATTTCCGAAACTGGTTGTGTTGCTGTTGTTGCGAATAGCTGTCTCATGTTTTTTATATCGTGTGGAGAACTGCCTGTCAGTCTGTCCAACTTATGTCTTATTGCAATCGGGACAAGTTTGTCTACATACCCCTGAGAGTGAAAATTTATCGGGTGCGTGGTTTTGGTGGGTAAGCAGGTTACCTACTGTGTTAGTGGTGCGGAATGCTATCTTGAGATCTGTCCGTCTGAAAGTGTTTGTAATGTACGAGGTTTCTTTGTCTATGTAAGTGTAACCGACCCATTTTTTGTTGTTGTGCCGGGTGCTGCTTATTTCGATGGGTTGTGGACAAGGGGTTTGTGTGGTTTAATCAGAAAGGAATTGTTGTGTGGTGTGTTATGGATGACGTTTAGCTAAAGATAAGGCATGAATAACTAATGATACTGTTCCAGACCATGTACCCACCACTGACAACCGAGATCTCTGTCCCACTCTGTGATCGGCTACCGGCGTGTTGCTAACAATAAACGTAATAACGGGGCAGACCTTAGTTTTCACACCCCTGCTCTACGACAATAACATTCATTTTGCGAACTGTGTTTCAGCCATCTTCATGTCAGCCACAGTGTGATATTTTAAATTTCAAGTACAATAGTGAAGAAAGATAAGTATTCTTGCATTTTGTTTAAGCATCGTCATACTTGGTCCAGCCGAGGTAGCTCAGTCGGACGAGCGACTAGGCTAATGGCTGCCAATCTAGAAAGAGTGGTTCGATCCCAGGAAGTAGGGAAGAAATTCTTCTTTCCTCCAACGCGTCCAGATCAACTCTGTGGCCCACCCAACCTTCAAATCAACTGGTATAAAGGCTCTTCCCATGGGAGGTAACAATGCCAGGGCGTGAAGTTGACCACTTGCCTCCATTTAGTGCCGAGATTAATAAGTGCAGCTATACCTCCACTACACAGTATGTTCGTCAGCCGGGAGCTGACCAGACGGGCGAGTGCACAACTTGGAACTTTAAAACATCTCCGGTTCTAACCGGCCGGGCGAACGACGAAGTACGCTGTAACCAAGCAGTTGTGCATGCACTGTGATCTGCAGTGGATCGTAATTCAATAGTTGCTCTGTTCTTGTACCGTCGTCTTAAACGTGGAAGTGACAGGTTGCTTTGGGTTCATCCAGTAATTAAAGAAGGGAAGAATTCGGTGCCTTTCACACAATATTTGATGAACTACGAGATGACGCAATGTTTTAAAATTATTTTCGAATGTTAGTTTCATCTTTCGACAAGTTGCATCGCCGATTGGTGGACAGTCTTCAGTGTTGAAACACTAAAATGAGGAACTGCATTCAACCTGCAGAAATGTTGTCTGTTGCAATCAGGTAAGTAATGTTTGTGTGTGCTTTGAAAGGAAACTTTGATGATTAAATAATAGGAATGGATTTTATTGAGAGAAATTATTCATATCATCTCTGTTTTGTTCAACATGGTAACCTGAGACACCTCCATATTATCCACCAGTAAACTGTCGGCTGTTTGTCTTTCATTGATCCGTTTGGATAGGAATCCAAGTTGATCACTGTACACATATTTTCTAGCGTTTGAAGATCCCGCACCGAACTTCGTTGCCTCTTTGTTTCTTATTGACTTTACGTAGCAGTCTCGGCCGTTTTTCTACCTTTTATTGTTCTTTATCTAAAACCGCAAAATTATATCGCTAAAATTAGAAGTTAGGGACTGGACTAAGTTATAATAACAGAACAAGTGACCAAGGGAGTTATTAATTACAGGATTCCTTTTTCAAGATATCTAGCGAGTGAATGCAGTTTTCATGACCTACATTTCTCTTATCGGATTGGTATCTCAACAGCAAGCTATATAGTCAGAGCAGTATGTCTCAATAATTTGTCTATTATGCGTCCAGAACGTATTTCCAGGCCTACGAAAGAGCAGTAGAAATTGACTGCTTTGGATTTTGAAAGAAGAATTAATTTCCGCATTGCTTAGGAGTCGTCGATGGAAAACATATTCGAGTAATCAAATATAAACAAAGTGTAATATGTTTTCTTTTGGGCAATTCCCCGCCGTCTGAGTTCTAAAAGCCGACGTTTCGGAACCCTGTATCAGTTCCATCTTCATAGGCATGTGGATGAAGTATGACAAGGTATGGGATGTGTGGTGTATTTATACCTGACAGGGTTCTGGCAGGCTGGTGGAGTAGCCAATGGAGGGCGAGTGACCGGAAGTGGGTGGGTAGTTGAATAAGAGGATGTGGAAGGGGGCAGGTATATAAGTGCTAGTGCGGGTGGATTCACTGTGGTGTACTCGGTGGCTGTCTCCTCTGCTTGAGTACAGTCCTGACTTTGCAGTCATCATAGTTAAGACCAGTGTTGTTCTGCACAATTTTGTGCAGAACAACATAAGTTTGAAGACGCTTTGACAGTGAGTGACAGCTGTTTGCAAGCAAACAGCTGTCTTTAAACACGTTATCTGACACACGATTTTTTTTGCGTAACAAGTTACGAAACTTGCAATTAATACTGCGTTTTTTTATGAATTTGTTTTAGGGGTAGTATGCTAATTCATTTTATTTATTTACACACGTAATTAATTAAAACACGCGCTAATACAATTTACGCGCTTATGAAAACAGAAAATTACATTAAAACGCGGTGAAATAATTACGGGCTAATAAAAACAATATATAATAGCACTAATTATTTTGCACAGCTTAACAGCGCATATTGACACATTGTGGACGGGTGACGCAGATTTGCGTCTATACACTACAACTGTGCAAGGCGGATGACGCACATCTGCGTTTTTAACACGCGCTTGGTTTCCACGCACTATACACTTTAATTACGCAATACATGCAGCCTTTCTCGGAATGGTCCTGCTGACGGATGTTTATAGAAACGTGACCTCAGTCCGAAGTAATGATCTGTGATAAATATAGAGAACAAACAGCTCTTTTCCTCTGTTGCTCTGCACTGCATTTAGTCAGCTTTCAGACTTCAACCACTTTACACCCATGACGGAAAGAGGTAGTTCTTACGAGGAATAATATCTTACAGAAGATGAAATACCAGCGGAATTGTTGGCGGACACATTATCTGATGTTCCTGAAGACGCTGATAGTGACAGCGACTCTTCTATTATTGGAAATAGGCAAAACAAAATTGTGCATCCTTTACCGAGTTACAGTGACAGTGAACAATGTGGAAACGAAGGTGACGATGACGATGAAACACTAGATTCGGCGGTTTCCAAATGGGTAAAAACAGATAAAACACCAAATTTAGGGCCATTTACTGGAAACCCAGGGGTGAAACAAATTCCCTCTGACCCGATGAAAGTATCACAAGTAACAGGACTCTTTCTTGGAGACATATTCTTTGATATGTTGTGTGAGGAAACGAATCTATATTACTTACAAAATCAGGAAAAGTATGTTACTGGTTCTAAAGGTGTTGAAATAGTCAGATGTCACTGCAGCATAAAAAAATTTCAATAATTATTCTAATGGGGCAAGTCAGGAAAAACAAACTAAATGGTTATTGGTTTACGGATCCATTTTTAGATAATCCTATTTTCAGGAAACTTATGGGCCGTAATAGATTTGAACAAATTTGGTGGTGTTTACATTTCAATAAAAATGAACTTTTGCAACAATCAACTAACAGGCTTTTCAAAATTCAACCCTCATTGGATTTTTTCCTTGAAAGATTTCAGACTATTCATAAGCCAAATCAACAACTTTCCTTAGATGAAGCAATGATTCCTTGGAGGGGTAGGCTTCCTATACGAACATTTAACTCGGGGGAAACTTATAAAGTATGGATTGCTTGTTTGTATGGTCACTGAAAGCACCTCACGCTGTGTCTTGAATTCAGAAATTATGATGGTGAAGGAAAAATATTATAGGAAACTATTTTCACACTTTTGGAACCTAGTCTTGATCAAAATTACCATGTCTACCAAGACAACTGTTACAATCATGTGACAATTGCTGAAATTCTCCTTTCGAGACAAGTTAGAGTATGTGGAAAAGTCAGAGCGAACAGTGGTCTTCCTTCAGAAATGAAAAACGAACCACAGTCTTTGAAACGTGGCGAAACGACATTCAGGCGGAAGGGTGAAATTCTACTTCAATCCTGGAGGGATGCTCATGTTGTTAAAATGATTTCCACAATTCACGATTCAACAATGGTTGATGTTCCACGGAGAAATGAAGAAGTAAAGAAAAAACCTACTTGTATTTTTCAGTATAATATGTTCATGAAGGGTGTTGATAGGGCAGAT
>Ga0131853_10015639_pt1 | contig 13870 bp, 10 predicted proteins | sample TergutLab28metaG_FD_92764 | JGI IMG/M metagenome (GOLD analysis project Ga0131853, IMG submission 92764) | Labiotermes labralis P1 segment gut microbial communities from Petit-Saut dam, French Guiana - Lab288 P1 (version 2) (version 2) | ecosystem: Host-associated > Arthropoda: Insects >... | reverse complement strand
GGGCGACGCGCACCGCGTCATCGAGGCCAGCACGCACGTGGGCAAGGTGCTGCTCACGGTCTGAACCGTCGCCGCAGCAGGCGGACCGCCGCCGCACTTGGCGGGCCGCCGTACCGGGTGGAGTGCTGTACCGGTCGAACCGCGCTACCGGGCGGACCGCCGCAGCGGGCGGACCGCCGTACTGGTTGAACCGCCGTACCGGGCGGACCGCCGCACCGGCTGAACCCGCACTGTGCGAGAGCGCTCGGCCGGATCACCGCGCCGGTTGCACCGTCCGGTCGTTGACCGCCTGACCGCCTGACCGCCTGACCGCCTGACCGCCCGGGCCGCACGCGCACCCGAACCCGGAGGCCCACCCGAACCCGCAGGCCCGACCGGCGGCCCGGGCAACTTGATCGGCGCCGCCCGGCACCCCGCTCCGGCCCGCGCGCCCGTTGGGCCATCTGGCGCCCGGGATGCCGGAATTGCCCCCGCGTGTGAGGCTGAATCGACACCGGGTTGCGGCGGAAGGTGGAGGCGTGCGACGGGCAGCGGGCGGCGGTCGGGGCGCGAAGCGGTCCGCCGTACGGACCGCGGAACGCGGCGCCCCCGGGACGGCGCTGCGGATGGGGGTCCGGGCCGCCGCGCTCTCGCTGGTCGCCGGGTCCGTTCTGCTGCTGGGCGGTGTTCCCGCCGGTGCGGCGCAGCGGCCGCCGTCTCCTCCCGGCCCGGCCCAACTCCCGAATCCCGGCGGCCCTTTCCAAGTCCCGCCGGGATTCGGCGGGGGACCGCCGATCCACGTCCCGACGCCGCCCCCGCCGAACGCCGGCCGTCCGACGGCGCCCGAGGGGCGGCCGCCGGGGGCGGGTTCCGTGCCGGGGGCTCCCCCCTCCCCCTCCCGCCCCACCCACCCCGCCACCCCTTCTCCCGCGCGTCCTTCGGTCGCGGTGCCGGCTCCCGTGCCGGCCCGGCCGGGGCCGTCCGCCGGCGGAGGGCCGTCGCAGGCCGCGCCGCGGCCGTCGGCGGTGCCGTCCACCGCGAGTCCGTCGAAGCCGCCGGATGCCGGTCCGTCGGCGTCCGCGGCTGCGCCGCCCGGCGCCCGGCGGGGTCGTGACGGTTCGCTGTTCGAGCGGCCGTACCGGCACGGGAGCGGCGGCTCCGTGACGGCGCTGCCGCAGGTGCCCGCCGAGACCGCGCCGCTGCCGGCCGACTCGCCTGCCGCGGCGCCGTCTGCGCAGCACGATCCGGACTCGGACTCGGTGTACGGGTCGGCGAAGCGGGCGATGCGGGTGCTGCCGCTCGGCGCCGGGCTGGCGCTGGTCGGACTCGGACTGGGCTTTCTCGGACTGCGGTTGAGACGGTGATTGCCGTCCGCGGGGCGGTTCATGCGCGCCGCGGTATTCGATCACCCGTTCGTGTGAAAGGTGAGGTCGGAGGGTCTGGGGGCCTTGATGAGCCCGGCCATACTCGGTATACATACTCAGTATGTCGATCCGTCACGGCCTGCTGGCCCTCCTCGAACTGGGGCCGCGCTACGGCTACCAGCTCCGCACCGAGTTCGAGTCGCGCACCGGTTCCACCTGGCCGCTGAACGTCGGTCAGGTGTACACGACGCTCGCCCGCCTGGAGCGGGACGGCCTCGTGGTGCCCGCGGGCGAGGACGAGGGCGGGCACGCGCTGTACGCGATCACCGACGACGGGCGCTCGGAGCTGCGGCACTGGTACGCCAGTCCCGTGGACCGGGCGAGCCCGCCGCGCAACGAGCTGGCGATCAAGCTGGCCATGGCCGTCGGCGCGCCCGATGTGGACGTGCGGGCGGTCATCCAGGCGCAGCGGATGCACACCATCAAGGCCATGCAGGACTACACGCGCCTGAAGGCCCAGGCGATGGAGGCGGCCACGCGGGGGGAGTCCGTGCCGGACGCCGACGACGTGGCCTGGCAGCTCGTCCTCGACCAGCTGATCTTCCAGGCCGAGGCCGAGGCGCGCTGGCTGGACCACTGCGAGACCCGGCTGGCCCGGCTCGCCGCGTCCGGCCCCGCGCGGGTGGCGCCGCCGCCGGGCAGGCCGGAGGAACCGCCGTCCGGTGCGGCGCGCCGGGAGGCCGGATCGGCGGGCAGGACGGGCCGGAGGCGCTGAGGCGCTCGGCCACTGAGGAACTGTCCGGGCGGCTGACCACCGTCCGGACATGGAAGACGAGAGGGGGCGCCGGCCGGCGAGTGCCGGCGGGTGGCCGGGGCTCACCCGGTTTGCGGCCACCGGCGCCACGGAGTTCACGACCAGGGGGAGCACTACCGATGTCCAGCACGAGCACACCGCCCGACCAGCCCGACCGGTCCGGCCAGCCCGATCCGGGTAAGAGGCCCGACCGATCCCGCAAGTCCGAGCGGCCCGGCAAGTCCGAGCGGCCCGGAAAATCAGACCGGTCCCGCAAGTCCGAGCGGCCCGATGCGGCCGGACGGCCCGCCTCACCGGCGGTGCCGGCGCCGGCCGCGCCAGCCTCGCCGACCTCGCCGGCCGCGCCGTCCGCGCCGTCCGCGCCGGCCTCGTCCGGTTCACCGGCGTCGCCGCACTGGTCGTCCTCGCCGCCGTCCGCCGGGGTGGCGGCCCGGCCGGTGCTCCGGTTGGAGGAGCTGACCCGGGTGCACGGCAGCGGGGCCACCGAGGTGCACGCGCTGCGCGGGGTGGATCTCGACGTGTTCCCCGGTGAACTCGTCGCGGTGATGGGCCCGTCGGGCTCGGGGAAGTCGACGCTGCTGACGATCGCGGGCGGGCTGGACCTGCCGACGTCGGGCCGGGTGCTGGTCGAGGGCACGGATCTGACGACGGCGAACCGCAAGGAGCTGGCCGCGCTGCGGCGGCGCAGCATCGGCTATGTCTTCCAGGACTACAACCTGATCCCGGCGCTGACCGCCGCGGAGAACGTGGCACTCCCCCGCGAGCTGGACGGTGTCTCGGCGCGCCGGGCCCGCAAGGAGGCGCTGGCCGCGCTGGAGGAGATGGGCCTGGGGCACATCGCGGACCGGTTCCCCGACGAGGTGTCGGGCGGGCAGCAGCAGCGGGTGGCGATCGCCCGGGCGCTGGTGGGGGACCGGCGGCTGGTGCTGGCCGACGAGCCGACGGGTGCGCTGGACTCGGAGACCGGCGAGGCGGTGCTGGCGCTGCTGCGGTCGCGGTGCGACGCGGGTGCGGCCGGGGTGCTGGTGACGCATGAACCGCGGTTCGCCGCCTGGGCGGACCGGGTGGTGTTCCTGCGGGACGGGTCGGTCGTCGACATGACGCTGCGGTCGTCGGCGGAGTCGCTGCTGACCGGTGGTGCGGCGTCATGATCGGGCGGCCGGGGCGCACGGAGGCGGGCCGCTTCCACGCGTGGCGGGCGGCGATCCGGATCGCGCGGCGGGACGCGTGGCGGTCCAAGGGCCGCAGCGCGCTGGTGCTGGCGATGATCGCGCTGCCGATCGTGGGGGTGAGCGCGGCCGACATCACCGTCCGCAGCTCGCAGTTGACGAAGCAGCAGCAGATCACCCGGGACATCGGTGCCGCGGACGCCCGGGTGACCGACGGCGGGATGGGGCATCAGCCGCTGCTGCAGTCCCCGGTGGACGGTTTTGCGGTCCCCGCGAACCGGAAGGAGGCGGAGGACGACCGGTCGGAGCCGCGGGACGGGCGGGACGACGTGGTCGATCCGCGGGTCGTGCTGCCGTCGGGTGCGCGCTGGATCAGCGACCAGGACACGTACGCGCGGATCCGGACGCCGTCGGGGCTGCTGGACACCGACGTGCGGGAGTTGAAGGCGGACGATCCGATCGCCGCGGGGCTGATGGACCTGCGACGGGGGCGTTTCCCGGCGGCGCAGGACGAGGTGATCGCGACCCGGGGGTTCCTGAAGTCCAGTGGCCTGCACGTGGGTTCGCTGGTGCGGGCGCGGGGCTTCGGCCGGGCGTACCGGATCGTGGGGGCGTACGACCTGCCGGACCAGTTGCAGGCCGAGCAGGTGACGGCGCTGCCGGGGGCGTTCATCGCGGCGTACACGAGCGCGATGAAGGCGTCGGGCGGGCTGTACGACCACGGGGGTTCCTCGCCCGCGTATCTGGTGTCGGTGCCGGGCGGCTTCTCCTGGCCGATGGTGGAGCACGCGAACTCCCTTGGCCTGGTGGTGAATTCACGTCAGGTGATGCTGCGTCCGCCGGCGGACGCGGACGTGCCGTTCTACCGGGTGGCGGGGTTTCCGGGCAGCGGCGGGCTGCGCGGGGTGCGTCAGGCGGAGGCGTTCGCGGCTCCGGCGACGGTGGGCGGCCTGGCGATACTTGAGGTGTGTCTGCTGGCGGGTCCGGCGTTCGCGGTGGGGGCGCGGCGTTCGCGGCGGCAGTTGGGCCTGGTCGGGGCGAACGGCGGTGACCGCCGGCACATCCGGGCGATCGTGCTCTCCGGCGGGCTGGTCATCGGGACGGTGGCGGCGGTGGTGGGCACGCTGCTGGGCCTGTCGCTGACGGTGCTGCTGCGCGGGGTGCTGGAGGAGTACGTCGGCAAGCGGTTCGGCGGGCTGACGCTGCGGCCGCTGGAGTTGCTGGCGATCGCCGGCCTCGCGGTGCTCACCGGGGTGCTGGCGGCGGTGGTCCCGGCGGTCAACGCGTCGCGGCAGAGCGTGCTGTCGTCGCTGACCGGGCGGCGCGGGGTGCGGCGGGCGGGCCGGACGATGCCGGTGATCGGGCTGGGCGCGGTGTGCCTGGGCGGCGGCCTGGCGGTGGTCGGGTCGACGCGGACCGACAGCGTCGTGGTGGTGGGTCTCGGCTCGGGCATCGCGGAGCTGGGTGTGGTGGCGCTGACGCCGGTGCTGGTGGGCGCGTTCGGCCGGCTGGGGCGGTGGCTGCCGACGGCGCCGCGTCTCGCGCTGCGCGACGCGGTGCGCAACCGGGGCCGTACGGCGCCCGCGGTGGCCGCGGTGCTGGCGGCGGTGGCGGGCACGGTCGCGGTGGCCACGTTCGCGACGAGCCAGGACCGGCAGGACCGGGACCTCTACGAGGCGCGGGCGCCGCGCGGGGTGTACGCGATCAGCAGTGGCAGCGAGCAGGGCCGTGAGCTGGGAGCGGTGCGGGCGGCGGTGGAGAAGCACTTCCCGGTGTCGGGCCGGGCGGACGTGTGGCGCCTGGTGTACGGCGCGAAGACGTGCGACCTGCACAGTGACGGCGCGGGCTGCGGCGGGTTCCAGCTGAACGTGCCGGCGGCGAACCGGTGCCCGGCGGAGCGGGTGGACGACACTTCGCGGTTGAGCCTGGCGCAGCGCCGGTCGTTCGCGTCGGACTGGCGGTGCGCGGCGGACGGCGGGCAGGCGGCGATGGACACCGACGGCGGGGTGACGGTCGGCGGGCCCGCGGTGCTGCACGCGCTGGGGATCAGGGACGGTGCCGCGGAGCGGGCGCTGGCCCGGGGCGAGACGGTGCTGTTCGACCGGCGGTACGCCGACCACGGCTCGATGGGGCTGGTGCTGAGCGGCGACATGGGCAGGCAGCCGGTGGACGGCCCGGACGGCTCGGCAGGGCCGGTGCGGAAGGTGCCGGTGCACGTGGCCGCGGAGAGCTCGCCGTACGGGCTGGTCGCGGTGATGCCGCGGCAGGCCGCGCAGGCGGCGGGGTTCCGTACGGTGCCGCTGGGCTCGTACTACACGACGTCGCGGATGCCGACGGGGGCGCAGCAGCAGGCGCTGGCGGGTGACCTGGCGGACTTCGGGTCGGACGCGCAGACGTATCTGGAGAAGGGCTTCCAGAGCCGGAAGAACCTGGTGCTGCTGGTGCTGTCGATCTTCGCGGGGCTGGTGACGGTGGGTGCCGCGGGCATCGCGACCGGGCTGGCGCAGGCCGACGCGGAGCCGGACCTGAAGACGCTGGCGGCGATAGGCGCCGCGCCGGGGGTGCGGCGGCGGCTGTCGGGGTTCCAGTGCGGGCTGGTCGCGGCGATGGGTGTGCTGCTGGGAGCGGTGGCGGGGGTGCTGCCGGCGATCGGTCTGCGGCGGGCGCAGCTGCGGCAGGAGTGGGAGTCGTACCACGCGGCCGTCGACAGTGGCTGGGGTGCGTCGCTGAACGTGCCGCATGTGCCGGTGGTCGTGCCGTGGGGGACGCTGGCGCTGCTGCTGGTGGCGGTGCCGCTGGGGGCGGTGCTGCTGGCCGCGGCGGTGACCCGCAGCCGCCCGCAGCTGACCCGCCGCTCCGACGGCTAGCCGGGGTGCGGGACAATGGGCGCATGGAGATGCCGATGAACGAACGCTCGCCGGAGAATTCTCAGAATCCGCAGGTCCTGGTCGTGGGGCCGGACGGTATGGCCCTCGGCGGCGCCCTGTCGGGGGGCGAGGGGGAGGAGTCCCGGGAGATCCCGGTGACGGAGATGGTCGAGCAGCCGGCGAAGGTCATGCGGATCGGCAGCATGATCAAGCAGCTCCTGGAAGAGGTGCGGGCGGCTCCTCTGGACGAGGCGAGCCGGGTGCGGCTGAAGGAGATCCACGCCAGTTCGGTCAAGGAGCTGGAGCAGGGTCTGGCGCCGGAGCTGGTGGAGGAGCTGGAGCGGCTGTCGCTGCCGTTCACCGATGACAGCGTGCCCAGCGAGGCGGAGCTGCGGATCGCGCAGGCCCAGCTGGTGGGCTGGCTGGAAGGGCTGTTCCACGGCATCCAGACCGCCCTGTTCGCCCAGCAGATGGCCGCCCGGGCGCAGTTGGAGCAGATGCGCCGGGCGCTGCCGCCGGGCCTCGGCGGTCAGGACGAGGAGCAGCAGGGGCACCAGGGCCGCTCGGGCGGCCCGTACCTGTAGCAGCCGGTCCCGCGCGGGTTGCGGGGCGGCCGGCCGGGCGGACCGGTCAGGCGCCGCTCCGCCCGGGATCGAGCATCAGGCCGTGACATGCGAAGGGTGGCCGTACGGCGGGAGGGATCCCGCGGTACGGCCACCCTTTGTCGTGCGCGTCCGGAGGCCGGAACGCGTCAGGACGCGCCCTTGCCGGTGGACACCCAGATGGTGATCTTCTTGCCGGACTTGGGGTCGTAGTCGCCGAGGTACTTCGGGTTCTGGTCGGTGACCGTGCCCTGGCCCCACTGCTGCTCGTCGACGTGCTTGATCGTGTAGGGCCAGTTCGCGGCCTTGAAGCAGGCGACGACGGAGTCGACGTACAGGAACTGCACGTTGGGCATCGTCACGATGTTCGGCTTGTTGGGGTTGATCAGGTCGTTGTGGGCGTTGGTGCACTGGCTGGCGTCGATGGTGCGGCTCTGGTCGCCCTTGACGATGCTGTCCGAGCCGGTGGTGCTGGTCGGCTCCCCGCTGGTCGTGGTGGTGACCGGCGGCGTGGTGTGGTCGCCGTTCGCGTCGTTGCTGCCGCCGCCCCCGCTCATCGCCACGATGATCACGATGATGACCACGACGGCCGCGGCCGCGACGATCGATCCGATGATCACCGGCATGTTGGCGGGACGGCCGCCGCCTCCGGTGCCGCGACCGCCACCGGCGCCGCCGGGGATGCCCGGGCCGCCGGGCCGCTGCTGCGGCACGGCGGTGGGCGCCATGTTGTAGGCGGGGGTGGGCGGCGGGGTCTGCGGGCCCTGCTGCGGGTAGCCGTACGCGGACGGCGGCGGCGTCGACGGGGTGGCCGGCCCGTAGGGGCTGGGCGTCGGCGCGTACGGGGTCTGGATGTGCGGCGGCGGGGTCTGCACCTGCCCGCCCGCGGACGGGAACACCGAGGCCGCGACGCCCTCGCCGCGGCCGGTGGCGGTGGCGCCCCCGGTGATCAGCGGCATGGTGTTGCGGGCGGTGCCGCCCAGCACCCGGTCGGTCTCGTCGTGCATGGCGTCGGCGGTGGGGAAGCGTTCCGCCGGGTTCTTGCGCAGCGCGCGGGCCACCAGGGCGTCGATGCCCGGGCCCAGCGCGGAGTTGAAGGCGGACGGCGCGGGCGGCGTCTCCTGGACGTGCTGGTACGCCATCGCCAGCGGCGAGTCCGCGTCGAACGGCAGCCGCCCGGTGAGCAGTTCGAAGAGCATGCAGCCGACCGAGTACAGGTCGGAGCGCTCGTCGACGCCGCGGCCGAGGGCCTGTTCGGGCGACAGGTACTGCGGGGTGCCGACGACCATGCCGGTCTGCGTCATCGACGTGACGCCGGACTGCATGGCGCGGGCGATGCCGAAGTCCATCACCTTGACGACGCCGCGCTTGGTGACCATCACGTTGCCGGGCTTGATGTCGCGGTGGACCAGGCCCATTTCGTGGCTGACGGACAGCGCGGCCAGCACGTCGCCGGTGATCTTCAGCGCCTTGTCGGCGGGCATCGCCCCGAACTGGGCGATGTCGGCGGCCAGTACGTCGCCGAGCGGCTTGCCCTCGACGTACTCCATGACGATGTAGGGGACGAGCTGGCCGTCGATCTCGTCCTCGCCGGAGTCGAAGACGGAGACGATGTTGGTGTGGTTGAGCTTGGCGACGGACTGGGCCTCGCGGCGGAAGCGTTCGCGGAAGGACTGCTCGTTGCCGAGGTTGGTGTGGAGGGTCTTGACGGCCACCGGCCGGTCCAGCACCGTGTCATGTGCCAGGTGCACGGAGGCCATGCCGCCCTGGCCCAGCAGATCGCGCAGCACGTACCGTCCGCCGCCGACCGAGCGCCCCGTGTACCCGCCCTGCGTGGCGTCCCCGCTCATCAGTACCGCTACCCCCGTGAAAGGTGATCCGGGACAGACCCGTCCCCGAGCTTGCCCGCCAAGTCTGGCCTATAGCACCGTGACGTCAAGTTCGTTGACCATCTCGTCACCTGATGCGCATCGTGCACGCACAATGCTGTGACCTCGCCCGGATACTGCCGCCCCGGCCTGCCCGGGTGCCCCCCGGGACCGAGTCAAAGGGCCCGCCGACGTCCGGAGACGGTCGACACCCGGACACCGCCGCCCCGGTCGCCCGGGTGCCCCATGGACGTCCACCCTTCGAGCTGGGTTCACGCCGGATGTAGGCATCGAGCCAAAGGGCCCGCCGGTGTCTGGAGGGAGAACGCGCGCAGTGAGCGAAGCGAGCGAGCACGATCGACTGGCAGACACCGGGCCCAAAAGGGCCCGGAGGCGAGAGGCCGGAAAAAAAGCGGCCCCGAACGTTTGATCGGGCGGATCGCGAGCAGACGGCCCACCAGGCTGGCGCAGGGCGGCGGCCCCCACCGGGGCGTGCCCGCCCTGCGGACGCGCCGTGGCCGGTGGTCGAAACACGGTACGGTGGCGCACCAGAGACGATGACGAGCAGACCACGGCACAGCGGCCGAGGGACGGACGACGGCGAGGACTGATGGTCGACCCCAACGAGACGACCGCCGGCATCGGAGCCACCGAGACCTCCGGGCTGTGGGGTGTCGGCGCCATGGTCGGCGACGGCCGCTACCGCCTGACCGGCAAGCTCGGCCGGGGTGGCATGGCCGAGGTGTTCGCCGCCGAGGACGTGCGGCTGGGCCGGATCGTCGCGGTGAAGCTGCTGCGTACCGACCTGGCCGAGGACGCGGTGGCCAAGGCCCGCTTCACGCGCGAGGCGCAGTCGGTGGCCGGCCTCAACCACCACGCGGTCGTCGCCGTGTACGACTCCGGCGAGGACAGGACGCCCACCGGCGCCGTGCCGTACATCGTGATGGAGCTGGTCGAGGGCCACACCATCAGGGACCTGCTGAGCGGGCCCACGCCGCCGCCGGTGGACCAGGCGCTGCTGATCGTCTCCGGGGTGCTGGACGCGCTGGCGTACAGCCACCAGCACGGCATCGTGCACCGCGACATCAAGCCCGCGAACGTGATCATCACCACGACGGGCGCGGTCAAGGTGATGGACTTCGGCATCGCCCGGGCGCTGCACGGCGCGGCCAGCACCATGACGCAGACCGGCATGGTCATGGGCACGCCGCAGTACTTGTCGCCCGAGCAGGCGCTGGGCAAGACCGTCGACCACCGCAGTGACCTGTACGCGACGGGCTGTCTGCTGTACGAGCTGCTGACGCTGCGCCCGCCGTTCGTCGGCGAGACGCCGCTGTCGGTGGTGTACCAGCACGTGCAGGACGAGCCGCGGCTGCCGTCGGAGACGAACGACCGGGTGCCGCCGGAGCTGGACGGCATGGTGCTGCGGGCGCTGGCCAAGCAGCCCGAGGAGCGCTTCCAGAACGCCGAGGAGTTCCGCGGCCTGGTCGGCTACGCGCACCAGGCGCTGATGCAGCAGGGCGGCTGGACCGGTGGCGTGTGGAGCACCGGTCCGGTGACGGGCACGACGGGGTCGGCGGGCGCCGGGACCGCGCAGACCATGGTGCAGCCCGCGGGTCCCGGTGGCCGTGCGGGCACCACCGCGGAGCTCGGCCCGCCGCTGCTGGCCGGCATCGGCGGCACCGGCGGCGACGACGTGCACGGCTACGGCGAGGGGCCGGGCGGCGGGCGCGGGAACCGCTGGGTCAAGCCGGTGCTGTTCGTGGTCGCCGCGGTCGCGGCCGTCGTCCTCGGCGTGTACCTGGCGACGCACGGCAACGGCGGCGCCCACACTCCGGCGGACACCACCCCGCCGTCGGTCACGCAGACCACCGGCCAGGCGCAGGACACGCCGACCGACGAGCCGACGGACACCGGCGGCCAGGTCAGCACCGGCCCGACGGAGACGGTGACGAAGCCGACGGCCACCACGCCGACGGAGAAGCCGACCACGACGCCGCCGACCAAGCCGACGACGACGCCGCCGACCACCGCGCCCACCACCCCGCCGACGACGCCTCCCACGACGCCGCCGACCACGGCGCCCACCACCGAGCCGACGCCGAGCGACACGGCGACCACGCCGGACACCGGCTCCAACTGACCCAGCGGCCGGAAAGCCGCCGCCCCCGCGGGCGGCGGCACCTGAACCACGCCAACTGAACCGCCCCGCCGGCGGTCAGCGCGTGAACGCCTCCCGGACGGCCGCGTACTCCTCGGTCCACCACACCGCGAGCGCGGACGCGGCCGGGAACAGCGGGTCGGAGCGGTGGTCGGCGCGCCCGTAGTGCCACTGCAGCATCCAGAAGTCGTTGAGCCGCTCCCACCACACCCGGTGCACGGCGGCGGCGACCTCGTGGCGGGTGGCGCCCGCCGCCCGCCGGTAGGCCCGCGCGTACGCCCGGACCTTCGGCAGGTCGAGGCGCCCGTCGTCGGGGTCGACGAAGAAGATCGCCGCGGCGCGCACGGCCTCCTCGGTGCGCGGCTTGACCCCGAGCCGGTCCCAGTCGACGATCGCGGCCGGCTCGTCGCCGCGGTAGAGCAGGTTCAGCGGGTGGAAGTCGCCGTGCACCCAGCCGCTGACCCGGCCGTGCGCGGCGGGCGGGCGGCGGTGGGCGTGCTTGCGCAGCAGCGCCCGGCGTTCCAGCAGGCGGTGTTCGGCGAGGGCGTCGAAGTCCGGGTGGGGCCCCTGGGCCCGCCGGTGGGCGCGGACCAGGCCCAGCAGCCGGCCGATGTCGGCGTGGGTGCGGTCGGGGTCGGCGCTCGGGTGCACGACGGTCGGCGCGGGCGGCTGGACGCGGGCGAGCGCGGTGTGCACCCGGCCCAGCAGGGCGCCCAGCCGGCGCGACTGGGCCTCGGTGAGTTCGGTGCCCTCGCGGTGCCGGCCCTCGATCCACGGGAACAGCGCGTAGCCGGTGCCGCCGAGGACGCAGACGGTGCCGCCGGTGCGGTCCGGCAGCGGGGCGGCGGCGGGCACGCCGAGGCGGGCCAGGCGGCGGGTCGCGTGGTGCTGGCGGCCGATGACGGCCGGGTCGGCGGTGTCGGCGGCGACGTACTGCTTGACGAAGTACCTGCCGCGGGTGGTGGTCAGCCGCCAGCCGTGGTTCAGCAGGCCGCGGGGGACGGGGGCGCAGGTCAGCGGTTCCCCTAAGTCGCTGTAGCGGCGCAGCAGAGCGCTGAGCGCCGCAGGCGTCGTCGCCGTGCTGCCCGTCACGGGGCACAGCGTAGATCACCAAGGACCGTGGTCCTGGCGGGGTGGCGCGCCACCCACCCCGGCGCGGCACCCGGGTGGGCGCGCCCCCGGCGCACAACGCGGCGCACCGCCGCCGTCCTCCGCCGCACGGCCGTCCCGTCACCCTCGCGCGTCCGGCTGCCGCCGCCGTGTTGACGTCGTCCTCCCCCGCGCGGCGCAACCCCCCGGTGCGCCTCGCGCGGCGCATGCCATCCCCCAGCGCGGCCCACGTCGTCCCCCTGCCCGGCGCCCGCGGCCCTCGCGGCGCCCCGGGTTCACTCCACGCTGTGCCGCTCCGTGGCGAGCTTGCCGAGGATCGACGTCACGTGCTTCTTGACGGTCCGCTCCCGCTCGCCGAGCCGTTCGCCGATCTGCCGGTTGGTCAGCCCTTCGCCGATCAGGTCCAGGACCCGCTGCTCGGGGGTGGTCAACTCCGACAGGCCCAGGTCGTCCGCCTGCACCGACTCGGATCTGGTGCCTCCGCCGCGCAGCCGCTCCATCACCTTCGCGGTCGCCTTGGGGTCGAGCAGGGAGTGGCCCGCGGCCACCTCGCGCACCGCCCGGATCAGGTCGTCGCCGCGGATCACCTTCGGCACGTAGCCGGCGGCGCCCGCCATGACGGCGTCGAACAGCGCCTCGTCGTCCGCGAAGGACGTCAGCATCAGGCAGGCGACGGTCGGGGCGTGCGAGCGCACCTCGCGGCACACCTCGACGCCGCTGCCGTCCGGCAGCCTGACGTCCAGCACGGCGACGTCGGGGTGCGTGGCGGGTATGCGGTCGGGTGCCTCCGCGGCGTTCCCGGCCTCGCCGACGATCTGCACGCCCTCGGCCGCCGACAGCAGGTCGTGCACGCCGCGGCGGACCACCTCGTGGTCGTCGAGGAGGAATACTCGGATATTTCCTTCTTCGCTCACGTGCCCAGCCTTGCACCGTTGCCATGCCGATGCCTCTTACGCAGTTTCGGTATCCGGGATACGGTGCGATTGTCCCGGTGGCCTGCGGGAACGCGTATCTACTAGGAAATCCAAGCAAAACCGCAGGTGGGACGGCTTCGCACAACGGCGGAACTTATGGGTAACGTCTTGTCTTGCGAGCCATCGCCGGGGCACTGTCACGCCTGGCTCGACCATGCCGCACCCACCCCGTGCGCCATGGCGGATCAGGTGAGAGCCTTCCCCACCCCATCGGTGGGGAGACCCAGCTGGCCGCCGGCAGACCCCGGGGGCCGGACAGACGGAGGAGCGAACGTGAGCGTGAAAAGCACTGCCGCGCGGAGGACGACCCGCGGCGGCGCGAAGCGCCGTGGGGGCGAGCCCGGGCTCGTGCAACTGCTGACCCCTGAGGGCGAGCGCGTCGAGCACCCTGAGTACTCCATCGACCTGACGCCGGAAGAGCTGCGCGGCCTGTACCGGGACATGGTGCTGACCCGCCGCTTCGACGGCGAGGCGATCACCCTCCAGCGGCAGGGCGAACTGGGCCTGTGGGCCTCCCTGCTCGGCCAGGAAGCGGCCCAGATCGGCTCAGGGCGGGCCACCCGCCCGGACGACTACGTCTTCCCGACGTACCGGGAGCACGGCGTGGCCTGGACCCGCGACGTGGACCCGCTGAACCTGCTCGGCATGTTCCGCGGCGTGAACAACGGCGGCTGGGACCCGAACCAGAACAACTTCCACCTGTACACGATCGTGATCGGCTCGCAGACGCTGCACGCCACCGGGTACGCGATGGGCGTGGCCAAGGACGGCGCGGACAGCGCGGTGATCGCGTACTTCGGCGACGGTGCCTCCAGCCAGGGCGACGTGGCGGAGGCGTTCACCTTCGCCGCGGTCTACAACGCGCCGGTGGTGTTCTTCTGCCAGAACAACCAGTGGGCGATCTCCGAGCCGACCGAGAAGCAGTCGCGGGTGCCGATCTACCAGCGCGCGGCCGGGTTCGG
>Ga0131853_10015637_pt1:7500-13870 | contig 13870 bp, 4 predicted proteins | sample TergutLab28metaG_FD_92764 | JGI IMG/M metagenome (GOLD analysis project Ga0131853, IMG submission 92764) | Labiotermes labralis P1 segment gut microbial communities from Petit-Saut dam, French Guiana - Lab288 P1 (version 2) (version 2) | ecosystem: Host-associated > Arthropoda... | reverse complement strand
GCTGTGTAATACAATTTTGACCTCCTGATGATGAGCACATGTGCTCGAAACATGTAGAGGCATGAAATAAAACTTATTGTGAAACAAATTTTGTGCATCAATTTGGTTAAATACTGAGATAAATATACTGAGTTGCATGGTCAACAAAACGTCAAAATTTTAATAATCTCTGTTTTATTTTCAACAAAATACCGTTGATTTCATAATTTTACCTTTTTATGCCCAAACAAATAATTTTCCAAAACAAGCAACTAAAATTTAAATAACTATTCCTGTCAACTAAACGTTAAATGAGTTAAATGGTCTTCTTTCAAATAAAATCTTTTCTATTTTACGCACATCTTAATACACATTCTTACACACATGCATCAAAGCACAAATTAAACTACACATGCAAAACAAATACACGGTATAAATCTATTTACTGGAGGAAATAAAACCATGTTTACATTATGCATGGTTTATCTAATATCTCCTTCTGTACGTCTGCCTCAGAATATTTAGCATCGAAGGGCGACATGATAAATAATAATTTAGAAGGGTTGTGAAAAGAAGCGTTCATGGCCAAAATACATGTACTTTCTCGGTATTTTTCTAGGATAACTCGCGAAAACCGTGAATATTTTCGGTCAGGATAGTGTGAGTACCGAAATTCCAACCGGGTACCCCTGGAAAGAAAGAAGCGTTACCGTTTGAGCCAGTTTACTCTATAGTCATCATCATGATAAACATCAAGGATTGGACCCTTTGATCCGTTCCGTCTCCAGAGTTACAGCTGCTCGCGACAACGCTTCTTCGGTCTTCCAATTGTTCTCCTTCCTTGTGGTCTGTAGTGGTATGATTTCAAAGGGATTCGGTTTTGTGGCATTCTTTACAAGTGTTGAAACCAGTTCCGTATGTATTCAACTATCTTGTCTAGTATGCCTGTAATCTGTAGTTCGCGGCGTTTGTAATCGTTTGACTTGTGGTCATAAAGGGTGTAGCCTGACAGAGGTCTCAGTAACTTCATTTCTGCCGCTTCAATTCTTCGTCTTTGTGAGGCTGTTAGAGTCCAATTTTCTGACCCATATAAAAACCCTGTAGTACTCGTATTTAAATAAATTAGTAGTATTTAAATAAATTAATGCTCTACACATTTACAGATTTTCTGAACCAGGTATCTCGTCGGTAATATCCAAGGCTGTCATTCAGGAGGTTCAATTCCTGAGCTTTTATTTTTATGTGCATATTAGTCAGAAGCGAATGTAAGAATAGTAATTCGGAAGAGACTATTATAGCTTCTCGTCTCAAAACCCTTCCCATTAATAGATAACGCTGTGAGCTTCGTGACATGAACAGTCAATTCGTACGCATGTACCACAGGCACAACCTTATATGGGAATAAACAAATAAAAATTATACCTTTGGACGAAAATAGTAAAAACATGCTAATAATATAATAGAGCACTGAAATCTTTATGTTCTTGCCGTGTGTATGTGCGTGTATGGGTGCGTGCTTGTGTGTGCGTTTATTTGGAGCACTTAAAATGCCAGTATTGAAAAGTTTTCTTTAGGACAAAAGAAATTTTTCGGAAACTCTATCAAATAATAGACACCTTCGAAGAGAATGTAATAGCTTTATCCCTTTCAGCTGTATTGACTCTTGTTACGTGTTGCCAAGTGTGTACAGAACATCGAATATCACCCCTCGCCTTCTGATCCAGTCGACTCTGCCAGCCCACTGACAGTAAAATCTGCTGACCTTTTCCGTTGCCTGAGCAAACAAACTCGGCAACACTTCCAAACCCTCCCCCACCCCCACACACAAACACACACACACAAACCCCAGCCTCCAATCACAACAAATTACCAACCTATCTGTATGTTCAAGCACAAGGACTTTTTTACTATCTGACACTTTAAAGTCGGTGATTTTTAGTAAAAAAACCGTAGGTTGAAAGCATTAAATACCTTCCTACATACTTTATAAAATGGATTCTCAGACCTAGAATTTTCACTGTCACGACTTTGAAACGCACATGTATGGCGTATACAAAAAAAAAAATAGTTCGAATAAACAATTAATTTCTGCCTCTCAGTTTCTCGACCGTGACAAATTGTCTAGGCGCTCTGTCCTTCATCCCCACAGAAACAATAGCGACGTTTTACTTAGGCCAAAGCTGGTGGTCACGACTAGCTTTCTTTGATTCACAGATTCGGTATGGGTTTGTTTAGCTACGGTGCCAGCAGCTCACAAAATACACTTATAGTGTCCACTAAATAGTGCGATGATTCGTATAACGGATCTATAAGGATGCAGAAGAGATCGGCTGTGGCCTTACGCCGATCCCAGCGGCCGCATGCTTGCTGGAATTGTTGGTTCGAATCCCGCTGGGGTCGTGCATATCTGTTTCTTGTGAGTGTTGTGTATCGTCAGGCACCACTCTATGCATCGGGCTGATCACTCGTCCAGCTAAGTCTCCGAGTGTGTGTGTGTCTGATGACAGAATTAGGGGGTTCTGGCTCACTACAGGCTAGTGTGCCAAAGGGGGGGGGGGGGGGGGGGGAATATATATATATACCACCTTCTGCACAGACAGTCTGAAGAATGTAAAAACCTTAAAACAGTATTTCGGCAGGGATTCGAACCAGGCACCCCAGAACATAAAAATGCAAGCCAGAAGCTTTATTACTACAGCCAACATGCACAGTAATCTTTGTTCAAACACATCAGGGTGCCGGCTCAAAAGAATTATCTCCACGAGCTTCCACAAAATGTCCGATACTACTTTGAAAGTTTTATTTATTCGCCAACTGATGCCCTATTGAGTTGTCTTAAACAATATCAAAATTTACGTTAAAAGTTACATTAAAATAGCTCCGACATGTTTCGGTGTTACAGTTACACCACCATCAGGGAGCGCATTAATTTATTCTTACTAAAATTACAGTTGTTAAACAGTCCATTAAAATATATCGGTGTGTGGTTAATACGGTGGTGGTGTGGCTGGATCTGTTAGGTCCTTATTGCACACCACCACCACCGTATTAACCACACACCGATGTATTTTAATGGACTGTTTTAACAACTGTAACTTTAGTAAGCACAAATGAATGCACTCCTGATGGTGGTGTAACTGTAACACCGAAATATGTCGGGGATGTTTTAATGTAAATTTTAACGCAAACTTTAATATTGTTTTTTAAGACAACTCACTAGTGCACCAGTTGGCGAATAAATAAAACTTTCATAATATCAAAATGCTCGGTACGAATGTGAAAAAAGTCCGATAATACGTAAACAGCATCTGGTACTGCACAATGCAAAATAAAAGCAAACTGCTCTAAGCAACTGAGGTCACACATCCAAGTTTAACAAAGTCGAATGTAGTAATGGCAAATTTATTTTTATTTTTAAACGGTCATTTGAACAGTATGTTTAGATAACTGCGAAACACTGTGGTGACTGCAAAAGCGACGACTGTGTCCACGCAATGACACTCTCAGCACATTATCCCGACAACAACTGCATGAAAACTGCCAAAACTTCCAGAAAGCATAAATGCATTTCATCAAAAATGTGACAAGGAGGCCAAAATATTCCATAATAAAATAATATAAACAGCCAACTGAATCCAACAATAATAATTTTATTAATAATTTCAATCAGCTCAACATGTTTCGGACGCTAATTTCGTCCATCCTCAGGAGCACTAGACTGTGTTTACAGCTTGTGGTATAAAGCACTCTAAGAGTTCCACCTTATCCTGGTCACCAGCAGGCGGCATTGTCGGTGCACTATACCAACAGCTGTAAAAATCCTCTAGTGATCCTGAGGATGGGCGAAATTATCGCCCGAAACATGTTGAGCTTATTGAAATAATTTATAAAATTATTATTATTGCTTCTAGTTGGCTGTTTATATTACTGTATCAGTGATGCACGGTCACATAGAAATCAAATTCCACAATAAAACTAACATCTACTCCTTCAAACACAACTTATGTTCTTAATCGGTTTAAAAACAGCTACATGTTTCGCCTAATGTACATAATCATCATCAGGCTGTACATAAGGACGTAAAAAGCTTACTTTCTCCTGCAAGTTCTTAACTAGAGATTACTGAAGTAATACGAGCATTACAGTTGTTTAGATTCTTAAACTGGTGGACATGCTTGACTAGCATTAATTCAATTGTTTACCGTCTTATGCACAGAATGACGATGGCTATTTACTTCAGCCGAAACATGTAGCTGTTTTTAAACTTACTAAAACTATACGTCGTGTTTGATGGAGCAGAAGTTAGTTTTATTCTGATCCTGCAAACACGACAGGGATGAATCACCTATATGATAAAATATTCCACAGCGTTTAGTGTGGACTGAATGAGCCAGTTCGTGGGTTGACTAAATATAAATTTCTAAACAGAACTTAGAAGCTGCATTTTGTTCTACTCAGTTGAGCTGTTCTTGAGAAATCGCCAATTACTTTTTAAATAATAATCTATTAACAAATGTTTTATTCCTTCCGGTATTTTCTTACATTTTTCATTCCTCCTGTCCCTTCTGTTTCTTCTCCCTTTCAGTGTAATTGCATTTTACTCTATCTTCTTTCCTTTCTTCACCCCTTCAACCTATCCTTTTTTCCCCTCGTTCCGTCTTACTGAAGCATTTTACTGGCTATGGGCAGAGATTACAATACTACACAAAAGAAAAAGTTTACCCTAAAACAGGCCATGAAGACCCAGAGAGGGAGTAAAGGTATGGCTCTATTCTTCCTTTAACCTCGGCCCTAGATGCGGGTGGGAGGAAATAGACACGCCCCGGCCGCTTTACTCTTTGCAAAGAGAACCAGTACCCATTTTACAGGAAGCTGGGTGGACCCCAATGCCGGTTTCGACGGTTACGAAAAATCTCGCCCATACCGGTTTTCGATACCCGGATCGTCCAGCCTGTAGCGAGTCGCTACTAAAATGTATGGTTCGCTTTGCATAACAACTAGTCGATACCGAGTAACACCGGTAAATATCGTAAGTAACAATTATTTCTAAATGAATCACAAGTAGTACAAATACACTCTGGGCGACAACACGTACCTTCCACTGCAACAGTAAATGAAACTTCTCACCACTCTTTTTTTAACGTGAGGAAGGAAACGAAGACAGTTTTCAAAATGCTGTGTTTTGTCTACGTATCTGTAGAACATTAGACATTAGCAAGCCCTAAAGTAGCTCCCAGAGCTTACAGAACTGTAAAAAGAGTTTAATTACAGTAATACAACGAATTTAATTTTCGCAGGTTAAACTCTCAACAACACGAACAGTCCACTTAAGAATAATCTTCCTAATTTGCCGAACGAATTAATTAGGATGAGCTCTTTACTTTGGGGCTTTTATTGGGCAATTAAAATACACATTTTAAAACAATAATTTCACACATTTAAACACGAACCACAACACCCGAGTGTCAGTTTATGTCTGTCTGCCACAAGGAATTCAACTTAGATTAATTAAATAACTGAAGATGTGTCGGATAGGAACATTGCCAAACAACAGTAGCGGGTCTGAGTAGAGTAATATTCTGTCTAAACTTCGTATTATTGCCACACTTCTACACTGTTGTATGGACACAAGACAGGCAATGTACTTATACGTAACAATGAGGCGCGTTCGTGCAACCATTGTTGCAGCGAAAAAGCAGTAAGTATTACATATTCTGTGTGTGTGTGTGTGTGTGTGTGTGTGTGTGTCTGTGTGTGTATCCTTATGTATCCAGCATGCAATGCGCATGCGCCATATTGTCGAACTGTGGCCTGCCTGGCTGTACAGTATTATTCCTAATTATCTCCTAAACGGCACGAAATTCTAAAAAAAAAAAAAAGTTATTGCACACAAAATGTGTGTTTTGAGTTTCTCCACAACTTTTATCTGAAACATTTCTCAATGTACGTACGTCTTCATGTAAAATACCAGCAATTCTTGTCACATTCCAATGAAACTTGAATTATATGAACAGATTTTCGAAAAATGCTCAAACATCAAATTTCATTTTAAAAAATCCGCCCAGTGGCAGCCGAGTTGTTTCATGCGGACGGACAGATGAACAGACGAACAGACAGATATGACGAAGCTAACAAGTCACTTTTCGCAGTTTTGCGAACGCGCCTAAAGATCAATACACAAAAGAACTTTCATTTAAACTGAAACGTTACTTCGTAGGCTGTAAATATAATTGAGCCGCGTATTCAGTTGCAGATTGTACTGAGTAAAGCTATTTGGGCCCATAAGTGAAAGTGTAATAAGAGTCTGGAAAAACCTGCATGAGGAAATTCCTTGTTCGTATTCTTAGCGTAATCAAATGAGATCGGTGAGGTAGGCGTCGCATGTGGCACT
>Ga0131853_10015637_pt1:0-2500 | contig 13870 bp, 4 predicted proteins | sample TergutLab28metaG_FD_92764 | JGI IMG/M metagenome (GOLD analysis project Ga0131853, IMG submission 92764) | Labiotermes labralis P1 segment gut microbial communities from Petit-Saut dam, French Guiana - Lab288 P1 (version 2) (version 2) | ecosystem: Host-associated > Arthropoda: Insects >... | reverse complement strand
GGAACTGGGGTCTATACGAGGAGAAAACTGAAAGGAATCTTCAGAAAAGAGTGTGTTAAAATGTGTCATTGATTTGACTGGTTCAGTATATGAACGTGAAGACGGTAATGGGCACTCGGTTTACGGAAGTCTAAATACGAGAAGTTTCTAATTGTAGGTATACAAGCTTGTGCTGCCCATTAACAACTAAAGTCTGAGAGCCTACACATCAGCAAAGCCATTCATTCTTGATTTCAAACTGTCTCTGTGTTCTAAATGTTGTATTCTCTCTTTTGGGTGATTTCTCGATGTCTGAATTTTATGTGCCGACGTTTCGGAATACTCTGTCTGTTCCCTCGCCATAGGTGGTGTAAGCAGGAAGATTTCTCCTAGCTTACACCACCCAAAAGAAAAAATACAACGCCATCTTTAACCATACTACATAATATTACATCTTTTAAAGCTCAATGTATTTACAAGTTTTATCACAACTCGTACTCAATTTTAATAATATACTTTTAATAATGTAAAACTTTAGGTAAACGAGATCTCGTCCATTTTATTGCATTGTATTATATACTCCATTATATTCTGCCTGAAAATGGCTTTTAAGAGCCAAAATATGTTGCTGTAAATTATTTAAAATGGTAGTTAACTAAAGTTATGTTAGACTTCATTTATTATTGTTTTATTTACGAGGAGTTTGCTGACAAGCCGGGTGATGATTACCTTCTCAGGGTCACTGGTTCTTCCGTTGCGAGATAGGATCAGGTAAACAATTCCAAGAATGAAAGAAAGTTTGAAGGGGACTTAGGTAAGTGAGGGAAACACTCCGTTTGTTACGGAACATGTCTGACATGACACGTTGGGAGGCAATGTGTTAAATTAAATAAGATCCTGTACTAACTGGTAATGTTATCTTTACGCTCAGGTTTACAGTCTTACATTAACAACACACAATAGAGATCAATTTTCTCTTCCCTCTTTATATCGCCACATACTGCGCTGTTATCACACAATATCACGTGACTCAGCAGCCCTGATAACAACACCGGAGATGCACTACCGTCAACTGCAGGGTACTCTAACCGATTCTGTTCCTCCTTGCGCCATAATTTATCGGAAGCTGCACTTTTCCAATTGTAAAACAAGAAAGAAAAATCTGCTCAATTCACGAAGGGTACATTAAGATCATTGTAAAACGAAACACTGAAATTACATCGCAAAGACACTACTGGTCAGTTCTAGGTGCGTTCGCCAACTTGCGAACGGCTTCGTCAAGGTTTTTTTAATACTGTTTCTGTCCGTCTGTTCATCCGAATGGAAAAGCTCGCATCCCACTGGAAGGATTTTCACGAAAGTTTATATACGAGCATTTTTCGAAAATCTGTCGAGGAAATTCAAGTTTCGTTAAAAATCTGACATGACAAAAAAAGTACACGTTTTATGAAGCTCACTGTATATTTACGATAATATGTCGCTGAATTCTCCTTAGGATGAGATGTTTCAGACAAAAGTTGTAGAGAAAATCAGAACACATATTTCATGCTCAGTATTTTTTTTTTCGAAAATCGTGCCGTTGGTGAGATAATGTGGACAAATATGGTACAGCCAGTCAGGCCACAGATGACAATATAATATGGCGCATGCACATTGAATGCTGGATAAATGAAGCAACAGTCACACACTCATGACATCTAATATTTATTGATTTTCTATGGCAACAATGGTTATGTGAACGCACATCAATTTTACGCTTATACGTACATTGCGTGTCTTGTGAATGTCTAGTGCCAACCGAAAAACACAAACGTATTAGCTCGCATGTTAATAATATAAACTATGTTTGTGATAGTTCAATTCTAGTTTACTTATGTGCTGCCTCAACAGCCCAATTCATGAGCGACTATAAAATCAGCACTAATAAACAAATCTAGGTAAAGTAAATGCAAAAAAAAAACAAATGGAAAAGAACATAAACAAAATGGCAGCTCATAACGAAAATGAGAGAACTATACATTACTATATTTATGGATATATTTCTTTTATTGTCCTCGAACCTTCTTTTTTTGTAATAACGACGTAATAATATAAATAAAACAATATACGATCAGTCACCACAACTAAAATATTATATTTCATTATATTACATTTAAAAAATACTTTAGGCTACTTAATTCCCTACAGCGTATAAGTTTATTCATTCATTCGTTGTCTGACAAAATTTTAAATTAATCATTAACCAATGTGAGCGAATTGAGAGCACTTGTTAACTACAGTTTTGAACCAATTATTGTCAAACTTGTAACACGCTTCAAACAAACAAAAACTACCACTACTAATATTGACTACTACTGCTGCTACTACTACTATTACCAATACCACTACTACTGCTACTACTACTACTACCACTACTACTACTGCTACTACCACAACCACCACCACTACTACTCCTACTACTGCTACTACTACTACTACTACCACCACCACCACCACCACCACTACTACTACTACTACTACT
>Ga0131853_10015636_pt1 | contig 13872 bp, 11 predicted proteins | sample TergutLab28metaG_FD_92764 | JGI IMG/M metagenome (GOLD analysis project Ga0131853, IMG submission 92764) | Labiotermes labralis P1 segment gut microbial communities from Petit-Saut dam, French Guiana - Lab288 P1 (version 2) (version 2) | ecosystem: Host-associated > Arthropoda: Insects >... | reverse complement strand
CATCCCGCACTTTTATCTCGCCCTTAAGATCTGGCAGGTGCACAGGGTTTTCTGGCTCTGTAATATCTGCATGGGCGTCTATTACTTCAAATACACGTTGCGCCGCGTCCATACAGCGGGCCCACCAGTTGCTTACATTGGATAAGAAGTCCAGGGGGCCAAAAAGCATATTAAGGTATGCAAGGAAGGCAAGAAGTACACCCAGGGACATTTCCCCCCGGATAACCATCATGCCGCCGATAAGCATTACAATTGTCTGCCCCAGGAACATACAAAGCCCTATAAGGGGGAATGCCGTAAAGCCTAAATTGAAACGGGCAACCTGCACATCCATCTGCTTGGTACTTAGGTTGGAAAAGCGTTTTGCTTCCTGGTTTTCCCGGGCAAAGGCCTTAATAACACGCTGGCCGTTTACAGAGTCGCTTACCATATTATTTAGCTGGGAGTTGATAACCCAAAATTTATGGTGGTAGCGCCTGAAAATACGCATAAGCAACCTGTACATAATTGTTAGGATGGGGATTATCGCCACACATACAATGGCAAGCCGCCATTCCATTAAAAACATAACAATGATAATGCCTACAAATGTAATTGCGTTGACCACAATAAAAGGCATACCGTCTACAAAGAACCAGTAAATATTCCTGGAATCCCGGCTTACACGGTTCATAAGCGCGCCTGTGCGCTTAGACATATAAAAGCCCACGCTAAGGCGCTGCATAGCTTCAAAGATACGCAGCTGCAAGTCGTAAATAATCCAAGGCATGGTTTTAGAAAGTACAAACCCCTGAAGCATTTCAAAGCCAGTGTTAACGAGGCGTATAGCCACAATTATAAGTACAGCCATACCCACCATGCTATACCAGTTACTTTCTGGGTTAAGCACATCATCTATAAAGAAGGCTGTGCCCACATATGGCGCAAGTATAGAAAGGCTGGTAATCGCAAGCATTACCGCCATAACCGCGGCAACCTTGCCTTTGTAAAACTTAAAGAAACCAAGCAGCCTGAAGAAAATAGACATCTTATCTGTGCATTTTGGGCAAAGCTTTCGCTCTGGCTCTGGATATCTTGTTCCGCATTTTAGGCAGAAAAGGCTGTCGTCTATTGCAACTTCCCTTAGTGGGTCTACACCTTCGCGTATATTTTTTACAACCTTAATCAGCCTGTCGGCAAAGCCAAGCAGGCCCAGGGAAAATAGTAATATTAATTGTTTTTCCAGAGGTTTTTCTGTTTGGTTTTCTTTATCGCCTTTTACGGATACAATCCGGCATGTAGAAAGTAATTTGTCTGTCTCCAGCTCCCCTAAATCTGCCAGGGGGTAGGTTTCTAGTTTATGGGTTGTGTACTGGGCCACGATGCGGCGGGCTTTTTCTATTTTTACAATCTCCTCTAACCCATACAATATGTATAGATTAATTTTGTCCACGGCTACGTATACATCAGAAAAATCGCCTTCAATGGTTAAGTCGGTGTGGATGGCATAAATAAGAGTATCCGCTTTTACACCATTGGCCTGGAAGGCAGCCTTCATATAACCAGGTACAGGCTCTTTTATTTGCGGGACTTCATCGCCTTCCCGGGATGGCACTCTTTTAGAGCCAGTTTTTTCTTTCATAAATTATGACCTCCTATTTACAGCCCGAGGATGATACACGACTTTTGTAAAGGGTTCAATGAAATTTTGTGAATTATGCACAAAAGATGTGCTTTGCAGAATATTTACACGACCAGAAGAAAAGCCAGTAAATATATGGCATTTGCCGATATATCGAAAAAAGTTTTCTAGTGTATTTTGCATAAAAATCGATTTATAGTTAAAAAGTATCATACCTATTTCAAGCTTTAACTTGGAATAGGTATGACAAAGCTTGACAGGTAGATGCATGATGCATATTCTAGTTATAAAGAATGGAGTTGAGGCTATGTTTCTTACCAAAGAGTGTGATTATGGCGTAAGGGTTATCCGTGCTTTGGCCGACGGGACAAAAAAAACAGTAGAAGCAATCGCTATAGAAGAGGATATACCAAAGAAATATGCCTATAAAATTGTGAAGAAACTAGAAAACGGCGGCTATGTTGCCAGCATGCGCGGGCGTGGCGGCGGTTATCGTTTATGTAAGCCTCTTGATACATTCACTTTAGTCGATATAGTCCTTGCTGTAGATTCTAAGCGGTATGTTAATGAATGCATGCGTGAAGAGTCTAATTGCCAGTTTAAAAATCACCCAGAAAGGCCATGTGCAGTTCATAAAGAGCTTAATAGGCTTCAAGACTTAATCGTGGCCGAGCTTAGTATAAAAACCATGGATCAGGTTTTTATGCTGGAGGGTAATTTATAATGTTCTTAAACTCTGATAAATATTACCTCCTAGCAACGTGGCTTGGAGGTTTCATTTAAACAGAGTTTTTCCCTTTTTAAAGGGGGTAGCAATATGCGAATGAGACGTTGTCGTTTTGGTGAAAAGCGATCAAGTCTTAAGTGTGACGTTTTGGCGCAACCTTTTTATGCGGCTAAAACACTGGGTTTTAGTGCGTTAACCGAACCTATCTGAACCTATCTGAACCACAGGGGGAATTTAATGAGATATGTAAAATTTGGCCTAATATTTACAGCTGTGCTTATGGTTGCAGTGGTTGCAGCCTTTTTGGGGATGCGCTTTGCCAATTATAATGAAGGGGCAATCCCAACAGTAGCCTTGCCAGAAACGCCAGAACCAACATACCCAATAGCACTACAGCCAACCCCAACGCCGGAACCTACCCCAGAGCCAACACCAGAACCTACTCCAGAACCTACTCCAGAACCTACTCCAGAGCCTACCCCGCCAACAGTATACACCGCCCGCCTTGCCTTCGTAGGTGACCTTATGTTACATGTAGAACAGCTGAATGCCGCAAGTACTGGCCACAATACTTTTGACTTTAACTACAAATTCCGATATATAGCACCTTATTTGCAAGCTGCGGATTTTACAATTGGCAATCTTGAGACAACTTTAGTCCATACTCCAAGAGGGTACTTTGGCTGGCCATTGTTCCGCTCTCCCAGGGCCTTTGCCGAGGCATTGTTAAACGCTGGTTTTGACATGGTAACCACAGGTAATAACCACAGCTTTGATGACCTGGTTCATGGGGTGCGCTCTACAATAGAAATCTTAAACGACGTAGGCCTTGCCTTTACCGGTACATACCTTACGCCGGAATGCCGTGATGAAATAAAATTGGTAGAAATCAATGGTTTTACATTTGCCTTTGTAAACTACACCATGCACACTAACGCGATAGACTTGGGCCACTACAACTTCATGGTGCGCATTGTCTACCACGACTTGGTAGAGCAAGCTACAATTGACTACGAAATGATTGCCGAAAGCCTGGCCAGGGCCCGGGCCTTAAACCCAGACTTTGTAGTTGCGCTGCCGCATATAGGCATAGAATACTACGGGACAATGGACCGCCAAGGCGCGGGCCACCGCAATGATATCTTTAATTATAACGACACCCGGTGGTATAACTGGATGCGTACACTCCACTTTATGCTAGAATCAGGGGCCGATATTGTAATGAACCACCACCCTCACACTCTGCTGCCAGCAGAGTTTGTATATGTAACCAACCCGGACGGCACAGTGCGCCGCGGGTTTATTGCTTATTCAATGGCCAATTTTGTGTCGGCACAGTACACATGGCCCCGGGATACCAGTGCTATTTTTTACCTGGATTTTGAAAGGGTAGGGGATGGCCCTGCCCAGCTTGTAAACGCGGCATATACACCCACATGGGTGCGCCGGGTAGACACAACCCGAAGCGGTAATGGGCATGATTTTACAGTTTTCCCGGTAACAAGTACTTTGCGGCGTATCAATGAAGGTTATACAGAAGGCTTTAGGCAGTCCGCCCTTGACCGTATACGGCGGGCACAGCTGGATGTGACCCATATGCTTTCTGGCGCGCCAATCCCAGAAGAATATATGCAAGACGAATATCCTATTACCCGGTCGCGGATGATAGAAGAAGAGCCTGGGCTGCCCCTTTGGGGGACGTTGCCCTGGCGGTAAAATTAGGAGTTATGTTCATAGGCAACATTGAACCTATGAACACAGCTTCTTAATGGAGGCTATATGATTGCGTATATAAAAGGCCCGCTGGCATATGTACTTGACAACGCTGTAGTTGTTGAGGCAAATGGTGTGGGATATCACATAAATGTATCCACATCCACCCTAAGCCGTCTGCCATCCCGTGGGGCGGAAGTTCAGCTATTTACTTATATGCAGGTAAGCGAAAACGGGCAGTCCCTCCACGGTTTTATTACCCAGGAAGAAATACGCTTGTTTACACTGCTTATTTCTGTATCTGGTATTGGCCCAAGGGTGGCCAGTGCAATCCTGGCAACTATGTCCCCATCACAACTTATAATTTCAATAGTAGCCGACGATGTGGCAGCACTAAGCAAAGCCCCAGGGGTAGGCAAAAAAACTGCCCAGCGGGTGCTTTTGGAACTTCGTGACAAAATAAAAACCGCTGCCGGCTCATGGGATGACAGTCCCCAAGAATCCTTCGCGGTGGGGGGCTCCCTAGGCCAAAAAAGTGAAAAGCAAGACGCGATGGATGCCCTGCTTGCCCTAGGCTATGGCCGGGCAGAAGCAATGCAAGTGGTGCTGGAAACAGCAGAAGAAGGCATGACAGCAGACCAGATAATACGCGCATCATTAAAGAAATTTACAAGGAAAAGCCCATGACAGAAGGACGCCTAAACACAACCGGATATAACCGTGAAGAAGACGAGGATATAGAGCAGAAGCTGCGCCCAGCCCGCTTCGACGAGTATATTGGCCAGGAAAAAATCAAAGACAATATGCAGGTATTTGTCCAAGCCGCACTTAACCGGGGCGAAACCTTGGACCATGTACTGCTATACGGCCAGCCAGGCCTGGGCAAGACAACACTGTCCGGGATAATTGCGGGCGCAATGAATGCCCGCCTTAGAATAACTGCAGGCCCGGCAATAGAGCGCCCAGGTGACATGGCCGCGATACTAAACGACTTAAACGAAGGGGATTTCCTTTTCATAGACGAAATCCACCGCCTAAACCGTAATATAGAAGAAATTTTGTACCCAGCCATGGAGGACTTTGTGCTGGATATTGTAATAGGCAAAGGCCCAGGGGCAAGAAGTATACGCCTTGATTTACCGCGCTTTACCTTAGTAGGGGCAACAACCCGTATTGGCCTTTTGACTGCCCCGCTAAGAGACCGCTTTGGGGTGGTGCATCATCTGGAGCCTTATAAGGTAGAAGAGCTGGCCACAATAGTAACCCGTTCCGCAAAGGTGCTGGATGTGGGCATGACACCTGAAGGGGCAAAAGAAATAGCCCGCCGGGCCAGGGGGACCCCCCGCATAGCCAACCGGCTGCTAAAGCGGGTGCGTGACTTTGCCCAAGTGCGGTATGATGGGGTAGTTACAGAAGACGTAGCCAACGAATCCCTAAACCGTTTAGAAATTGACCGGGTGGGGTTAGACTCTGTTGATAAGAAAATTTTGTATGCGATTATAGAAAAATTTAGCGGCGGCCCTGTTGGGCTGGATACACTAGCCGCCAGTATAGATGAAGAAGCCGGTACCCTGGAGGATGTTGCAGAGCCCTATCTTCTGCAGCTGGGCTTTATACAACGTACACCAAGGGGTAGGATTGTGACCCAGCTAGGGTATAGGCATCTGGGCCTAAGGCCGCCAATGTCTGCTTTTGCAACGGGCGGGCAGATGACAATCACAGACCAGCAATAGAAGGAGGTACACATGAACCCACTAAAGCGCTTACAGTACAATGCCCCAGTTTCCCTAACATTTGCCCTAATATCAGCTGCAGCCTTAGGCCTGGCATACCTCACAGACGGCACATCCGACCGGTTGTTATTTATGGTATACCGCGCCCCGCTGACAGACCCCCTTATGTACCTGCGCCTGTTTACACATGCAATAGGCCACGCCAACATTAACCATTACCTAAACAATTTTATAATAATACTGCTGGTAGGCCCCATGCTGGAAGAAAAATACGGCACAAAGTGGATTATAATCATGATGGTGGTAACCGCCTTTGTAACCGGCCTGCTATGGGTAATCATGTCCCCATATCAGAAGCTGGGGGCCAGCGGGATAGTGTTTATGCTAATCTTGCTAAGCTCCTTCGCCAATATTCAAAAAGGCCGGGTTCCTTTGACCCTAATCCTGGCCATAATCATATACCTGGGCCGGGAAGTAGTATCTGCCGCAACCCTGGATAATAATATCGCCTACATGAGCCATATAGCTGGGGGTATTTGCGGGGCACTATTTGGGTTTATTGTAAATAATAGAAGGGGATAGCTGTATGGCCCACATCCTGATAGTGGAAGATGATAAAGACATCAATGACCTAATCGCAAGGAACCTAAAGCTGGTAAGCCACACATACCAGCAAGTCTTTGATGGGATAGCCGCAACCCAAACCGCAGCAGCCCAGGATTTTGACCTAATCCTGCTGGATGTTATGCTGCCAGGCCTTGATGGTTTTGAAGTTATAAAAAAAATAGTAAGTGCGCCAATAATATTTATAACAGCAAAAGACGGGCTGGAAGACAGGCTCACCGGCTTATCCCTAGGGGCAGATGACTATATAGTAAAACCCTTCGAAATGCTGGAGCTGCTTGCCCGTATAGAAGCAGTGCTGCGCCGTACAAAAAAGAACAATACAGCCTTCAGCCTGGACAATACCATAGTGGATATGACCACCCGCACAGTAAAAGTGCGCGGCCAAGAGGTAGATCTGTCCCCAAAAGAGTTTGACCTGCTGGAAGTGCTGATAAGAAACCAAAACATAGCCCTTTCCAGGGAAAAGCTGCTGCAACTGGCCTGGGGTTATGATTACGCGGGGGAAACCCGTACAGTAGACAACCATGTCCAAAAACTAAGAAGTAAATTGAACTGGGAAGACCGGATAAAGACTATATACAAACTTGGCTATAGGCTGGAGGTTAAGGGATATTAGTATGAGGCTAAAGATTTACCTTGCGACTTACCTGCTGTTTATAGCCATTTTATTTGCGTCGCTAGGCATTGTGTCTGCCTACATGACCAATTCCCAGATAAATATGTACACAGACAAATGTATTCGGGAATTTCACACAATTTCCAATTCCCTGTGGCGGGATATTTCCCGGCTGGCAGGGCATGACCAAGAAATAGCCATCCTGGTGGATGGCTATATTGTGTATTATAGGCAGCAAAATATTGTTATTGAAGTAACTGACATGTCCCATAGCGGGGCCATGGCTGGTTCCGGCGCAACTGTTGTGTACACTACCCGTGAAGGCAGCCAGTACATTCATATAAGCGGTATGCTTCCCACCCCTGTATCACACTTTAGGCTGGATTATTTCTATAATATTTCCGCTTATATGGAAGCAATGAGGGGTATTCAAAATATCTTGCTAATAGTGTGTATTGTTTTCTCTGTTATCACAGGTTTTGCCCTGTATTTTATTACCGCAAGTGTATTTAAGCCATTGTATGTTGTATCAAAGGCGACCCAAACCATAGCTGGCGGGCAATATAGCGAAAGAATCCACATAAAAGGAAAAAACGAGCTTTCTCAGGTAGCGGATGATTTTAACCAAATGGCCCAGCAAATCCAAAGCCAGATTAATACCCTGGAGAAAGTTGCAGCAGATAAGCAGCAGTTTATAGACAACTTTGCCCATGAAATAAGGACCCCCCTTACATCTATCTTTGGCAACGCAGAATATATGCAGCGGGCCGTGCTGGATGAAGGGGAAACCATAGAGCTTACCCAGCTAATCATGAACAACTCAACCCATATGAAGCAAATAGCCAACTCCCTGCTGCAGTTGGCTACTTTGCGTGATTACACACCAGTTATACGGGAAATTTCAATAAACCGCCTTTTTGACGAAGTGGGGAAAACCATGTACGACTCCCTTTATGAAAAGGGCGTGAGAATCACATATAAAATAGAGGCCGGGGCAATATGGGGCCAGGAAGATTTGATTAAAAGCCTGCTGCTTAACCTGTGCTATAACGCGGTAAAAGCCTGTGAAGCAGGGCGTGGCATTATAGAGCTTGGGGCCATTCAGCATGAGCAGGGTGTAGCGCTGTATGTAAGGGATAATGGCAGCGGTATTTCCCCAGAGCATTTGCCAAAACTTACAGAGCCTTTTTTCCGGGTAGACAAGGCCCGGAGCAGGGAGCATGGCGGTGTTGGCCTTGGCCTTACACTGTGCAAGCAGATTGCAGATGTCCATGGGGCAAAGCTGGCGGCAGAATCAGCCCTTGGGGTAGGGACCCAGGTAATAGTTGATTTCCCAAAAACATTTACAACTTCGTGACAACTTAGAGATAGTTTGGAGATAAACCAGTGCTAGACTTCAATCATCAAATCGAAGGTTGTGATAAATATGAAAAACAACAGGCGTAACAATGGAATCAAAGCAGCGGTTTTCTCCCTGTTGGGTATTTTGCTGCTAAGCGGTATTTTCATCACCGCCAACCGCCTAATATTCGCAAATGCCACAGAAAGAGAAATATCCCTGCCTATAACCAACCCAGATCCGCCTGTGCTTTACCGCACAGACGCCGTGCCGGTTGGGTTTCCCTTTCCGGATTTCTATATCCATGACATGAATCCTGGATCAGAAACCAGCCCAAACGCCCTGACAGCGGAGGAAGCCGCACTTCTTGGCGCGAAGTATATCTGGGAAATGTTTGAGGTGGATATCAGCGGTACAAATATGTATATGGGCTATTCCAGCTTCCCCTCCAGTACACGCACGCACTGGGGTGGGCAGGTAGCCGTATTTGGCACTTTGTATCCCGAATGGTATCCGGAGTGGTGGTTTAGTTTTGCAATAGATTCCATTACCGGCGAGCGGATAGAGATTCGGGACTATAGAAGAGGTGACTTTGAAATATTTGAGGGCAACTTTGATCAGCAGGTTGCGGCTTTAATAGAAATTGCGGAAATATATGCCTTGCGGCATTTTAATTTCACAGAGATAGAAAATATTTCATATGAAGGAATGCGCAGCCTTGATGGTTACCGCCGGTATTTGCAATGTGACGAAGGCATACAGCATCCAGTAATTACTGGTGACCCATGCTGCCACATATGGGGTGGTGAAACGCTGCTTAGTTTTTCCGCAACAGATGAAACTGGGCGTGCTGCAAATCTTGCAATATCTATGGAAACCCAGCGCTTGGCTTACCTTACCACAAGGCATAATGATATTATCCCCGGCTGGGAAGCAGCCCCTGACGGGGGGCGCTATGCTATGGAGGAGTATGGGCCACAACTTACACTATCCCTTGGGGCTAGACGGTTTGCAAGGGCAATCCAGAGAATTGATGCTGTGGATTCCCATATTTTCTGCCATGATGGAACGCCCGCAATTTTCTTAGAGCATCTGCAGAATGTATATCCTGGTGATGGTGGGTGGCAGTTCATTGTTATGGGCTTTGACAGCGAATTGTTCCCTGTGCGCACATCCATAACCCGCAGAAGGGCAGACCAAATAGGACATAATTACTCAGTGCAATTTATAGATGCTACAAATCATAATTCTGGGGGAAATGAGGACACAATCCCCATCCTTGACGATGGCTTTGACTATTTCTATTTTGTGCGCGCTTGGTGGCCAGAGGGTTATATAACCTATATTTTCCGGGTCAACAGCGGCAATCAGTGGCTGCAGGAGTATCCCCATTCAACCCCTACGCCAATGCCGGATTATGCTGGCTATACATCAGCGTCAGACCTTGTATGGTATATGCCCCCAACTTTAGAGCATAGCAGGATACGCAATATAGAATGCGGTAACTTTGTAGGTGGTGAGTACCTCGAACGTATCTGCCCGAGCACGGGGCTTTTCACTGGTGATTGGTGTGCTCATAGCGGTATTGGGCCAATGATTGTGTTTGACAATGAGCGTCAGTTAATCGGTCATCCTGGTTCAGATACTATTCCAGGTTTAATTAAAATGATTGGCATGCATCCCTTTGCCGAATTTGAAGCAATAAGGGCAGCCAACCCACATGTATGGAGCGAGCGGCATAATCCCACAAGAAGCCTTGAGACAGGGGGGCTTATGACCATAGAAAACGTGGATTCATCCATGCGGCGCTACTTTAATATCGGGCTTAATCAATATAGCAGCGACTGGGGTCTTTACCCCGAAGCCTATAGCGGGCGTTTCGCTGTAATGTACAATTTTCAGTTTGTAACAGATTTTATTTTTGATGGGGCGTCACCCCTATACTATGACTGGGGGCAGGTTACCAATATAAGCATAATACCCATGAGCCTAGAAGGGCGCTGGGGACTTGTGGATTATAATGGCAATACAGTCTTGCCTTTTATGTTTGAAAATTTGGTTCTTATAGACAGTGATACCGCCTTTGCAAAATATAATGGAAGATATGGAGTGCTGGATTTAAACAGCACGATGATTTCCCTCAGAGGTGTGTGATGAGCAAAAATAAAAAGATAATAGCAATAGTATGTATGCTGGTACTAACCATGACCGCTATCCCCTTTTTTGCAGCATATGCAAATAGGCAAACCAGTATAACTGTTAACGGGCAGATGGTGCTTTTTACAGATCAGCAGCCAATAATGGAAAGTAACAGGGTGCTAGTGCCAGTCCGTGGTGTGTTCGAGCATATGGGTTTCGAGGTAACATGGGACTCAGCAACCCGTGTAGCTCGCTTGGAAAGTGATGATATAGTTGTAATCATTCCGGCAGGTACTACTTCATTTTTTGTAATGCCTGCCGGCTCTGGGGCTGAAAGCAGCCAAATAAGAACCATTGTACCCGATGTACCCCAGCGTATGGTCAACAACCGGATGCTATTACCCCTTAGGGCAGTGGCAGAAGCTGTTGGGGCAACAGCCCAGTGGAATAATGCCAATAGGGTTGCACAGATAGTGAATACAGCAACACCGCCCCATACACCCACCCCTGCGCCTACGCCACCACCACCCGCGAGGGTAGACATCCAATATTTATTAGGCGAAGGCAGGAATCTGGAATCCTTCGACAACCAGCGTTTCCTGTTTGGTTATGAAATTGGGCAAGCCTACTTTGGCCCCCATGAAAGGATTTATACCTTTGTAAATGGGTTAGCAGTGGACATAGTTTTTACCGTACGCGGGATTAGTGGTATCCGTGTAGATTACGTTCAAGCTGCAAATATAACAGCCTTTCATTTTAATGGTATAGATGGGACGTCGACCTATAGAGATGTGCTTGAAATACTGGGTAATGACATTTACAACGTATTATATGGTGATTATTCGCCAGGTGGCTCATGGGCCTATGAATACAGGATAGGCTATTACAGAAGTCTTTTAATTGATTTTAACGCAGATGGTTATGTGTTAGGAATTTCATTTTTTATTAGAAGCGACGCATTGTTGTTTTAGCTGGCATAACTTGCAAAACAAAACAGTGAAACAATTAATAAATAAATACCAGCCAATATGCAACAAAATAATCCATCTATGTTATAATTGCAAAAAACATAAGAAAAGGATGGAAATGGCTCATGAGAAAAGCAATAAAGGCAATAACCGCACTGATGCTAGTTTTTATCATGGCAGCACTACCTGCAATGCCGTTTGCACAACAGTTAACCGTGTATGCCCAGGAGTTGTCACTGGAGGAAAGAGGCTTCGTTCCAATAAGGGATATCTTCCAAGATGACGAAGACGTAACAATTACCTGGAACAGAGCCGAGCGGAACATACATATCGCCATAGATGGCATAAGTATTGTTCTTACCCCCGGCAGCAGAACCGCCTATGTAAATAACACCGCAGTCCGCATGCAGTACGCCATAATTCTAAGCCAAGGTGTAACATATATTTATTTTTATGACCTTGTCCTGGTGCTAGAGGCTTTCTATATTGCCCATACAGCAATGGCCAACCGTTTCCAGCTGCACCTGACAGAAGAAGCCCGGGACATGATCCTTTATGACTTGGAATATCTGGTAAATATAATACGGGAAAACACAGCATGGGAAAGCGTAATAAACCGGCGCTTCGAATTCGATTTTGACGACCAGGTAGAGCACATGATATACCGGCTGGAAAATATGCATCCCATAACCTTCCGGTATACACTAGAAGAATACGAAGAGCTTTATGGTATCGCAATGTATGATGTATGGTTCCCAATAAGGGATAATGATGACCCAAGATATATCGCAGCCAACTATATCGGTTACTTCCTGTCGTCTGGGATGGGGCCGTTCCAGGGGATTGGCCACCTTATGCCACGCGATATAAGAATGTACCGTATACAATACAGCGGCTGGCGCATTTTTTATCACCAGCACGGCCTAGACCGTAACGCAGACCCAAGCGGAGCACTGCGCTTTGATTATTATACCCACCCAGATGTAAGGTGGTTTTATGGGGCAGTGGATGTTGACCTAAATGCGGAAATGACATCCGTGTTCCCAGAGATACCAGGAAACATTGTTACGGAAATCATAATCCCGGGGCAAGTTGCTTATATGCGGATCAACAGCTTTGCAACTTCTGCAGAGTTTGATGACTTAACAATAGCCCCCTTCCTTGAATCAATCAGTGGCTATAGCCATCTAATATTGGATATCAGGGGCAATGGCGGCGGGTTTATGCGCAATTTTACTCACAATATTATGGGCCGGTTAATACAAGAGCCTGTAGAAATTCTCAGTCACCAATTCTTCTCTGGTGGTGATAGGGCTGTAGAGGTAATGCAGGCCCATGTTGACAGTATGAATTTTATTTTTGACGGTATCACAAATAATGCAGTAAACCAGTGGTATACAATTGACATAAGGCCTGCCCGCCAGTTTGTTGTAGAGCAGGGCATGACATCTTTCAACCCCCAAGACCTGCTTAACCTGGAATATGTGGTGGTAGAAAGAGACTGGATTTTCCCAACCAATGACGGGATATTTTTCAATGGTAATGTGTGGCTGCTTGTAGATGAACGCTCTGCTTCTGCTTCTTCACAGGCCACATTGCTATTAATGGAAGCTGGCCTTGCAACTGTTGTAGGGGAAAATACTTCTGGGGTTATGGCTGCAGAAAGTATGTATGTAATTTTGCCAAACACCGGCCTATTATTCCGTGTAGATTTGGGGTATAGAACCGATGCACAAGGCCGCTCACTAGAGGCATATGGCATCGTACCTGATATATTTAACATGGAAGGCATGGATGCCCTGGAAACTGTGCTTGAACTGATTGCAAGTGAAGAAGCTGCGCCCGGCCCTCAAGAAAGGCACCCGCTAGTGGGTATGTGGGCCTGGGATATGGATGACTCATATATTTACATGTTCCGGCCCGACGGAACAGGGGTACGGGGTTTTCATAACAACCGGGAGAATATAAGGTGGAATGTATCTGGGAATAATCTGTTTATCGAAACAGGACACATGACAGAACATTGGACTTTCACCATTGTGGATGGTGTGCTTACAATTGTCAGCGCTCAAGTGTCCGGGCTTACATGGAGTTATATCCGGCAATAAATATTACTATTGTTTTTATAAAGCGGAAAATGCGGATTATCACGGATAAGAAATTTAAAATCTGTGCTAATCCGCTTTTTTTTTGCTAATTATTCTTAACCTTTATCGCAGATAATATGGGTAAATTCGTTGAAAATTGTGGGGTAAAACAATAATAAAAAATATTTTAAAAAAAGGTGTTGACAATACAAAAAATAAGGCCTATAATAGCGTTCGTCTCTCCCGACGGGGGGACAACAAAGCAAGTAAAACAAAGGGCTCGACAAGAAAAGATAAGTGTT
>Ga0131853_10015635_pt1 | contig 13872 bp, 8 predicted proteins | sample TergutLab28metaG_FD_92764 | JGI IMG/M metagenome (GOLD analysis project Ga0131853, IMG submission 92764) | Labiotermes labralis P1 segment gut microbial communities from Petit-Saut dam, French Guiana - Lab288 P1 (version 2) (version 2) | ecosystem: Host-associated > Arthropoda: Insects >... | reverse complement strand
AGGTAATGTAAATAGACATCGTATTTTTAACAATTTTAACAACCGGACAAACATAACCTTATAGACACAACAACTAATCAGCAATTTATACGATTTTATGACTAGATAGACTCAGCAAACATAGTAGACATAGTATTTTTAATAAGTTTAATGACTGGATAAACATAACCTCTACATGACATAGTATGTTTATAGTAAGTAATACACAGTAATCACAGCCGAAAAATTCACACATAAATTTTACTACTATTTGCTCATATTTATAGAATTGTGTTTTAGTAATTTTGGACCACCCACTTGTTTCAGTATGATGATACCAGAGGCTGTGTAATGCAATTTTGACCTCCTGATGATGAGCACATGTGCTCGAAACATGTAGAGGCATGAAATAAAATTGTAAAACGAAAAAATTTGTGCATCAAGTTGGTTAATTACTAAGATAAATATACTGAGATGCATGATCAGCAAAACATCAAACCTTTTTAAGATGCTAACATTACTTAAGAAAATTTGTACTTATTGTTGAGTGACGCAGCAGATCTTAGTTTATACTTCTGTACGTTTATTGCTTAGGGGCCGGGATAGCCCAGTCGAGTATAGCGACTGCGCTAGGGGCTGGACGGTCCGGGGATCGAATCCCAGTGGAGGCAAAATTTTCCGCACCCGTCCAGACCGGCCCTGGGGCCCACCCAGCTTCCTATACAATGGGTACCGGGTCTTTCCCGGGGGTAAAGCGGCCGGGGCGTGGGGTTAACCACCCACCCCATCTAGCGCCGAGTTTAAAAAAAGAGTAGAGCTACACCTCTACCCCCCTTCTGGGCCTTCGTGACCTGTTCTAGTTGTATGGTACAGGGCCATACATGGCCATAATATTCAGGTCTCAGACTTAGGACACACTTCAGCGTGTAGTATAGGCTAAATAATTCTTGTAGTGCCTTGAAGATGGTCCACTGGACGAAACGAAATGTGTAGTCTCTTGAGCGTATAAAACTTCTATAAGTTGGTAGAAATAAGGGCTCTGTCAGGCGGAAGCTTTCCAATTTAAGATATTTTCTGGACAATTTCGCATTCGTTAGTCGGGATAGCTCGATCAGTATAGTGACTATGCTACGGGCTGGACGATCCGGAGCTCGATTCCCTGGAGGGGCAACAGATTTTTCTCTTCTCCAAAACGTCCTTACCGACTCTGGGGTTCTGCACCGTACCTCCTGTTCAACGGGTCTTTCATCTAGTTCTGAGATGAAGAATGAGTGGGACTGTACTTGTTTTTGCTTGTGTGTTTTCGTGGCATGCAGACGGAAATCTCTCTCTTTCCTGTAAGCGTTACGTTTCGCATTTATCGAGATAGTGTGGTCATTAGTTCTTCTGGAATAGCATATACATGATTTAAGTGGTCTTATATAGTAACAAAACCTTAAACAATACCCTGTCATCTACACTGATATTGTTCTGAGATGTATTCGCATTTCCATAAACACGAAATTTGATTTCGCAATCACGTGAGACATGTATTGTTCCTTGACCTTTAGATGGGAGGAATGTGTGCTACATGTGTCACTTACATAAACATTAAACAATACTGCATTTTGCTAACAGATTGTAGGTACTTCCATATTATTCTCGCAATAAACAGCGATTATTTCCATAAACAGCTCTAACTGGTTTGGTTTTTACAATGAAAACTGAGTGTTTACTGTGAATTAGCAACGGAATCTTCAATCAGATTCTGAATTGATACCCATATTCCACGTTGCACCGAATGCTTCTCCTGCAGCCTTACCAATATTAACATCAAAATTCCTCCCCACTGCAGTCCTCCCAGCGTTATCAAAATGTCTCCATAATGCAGCCCTTCAAATACACATAAAAAAACCCAGTCCGAGTACCCCATCTGTTTATATCCTCCGCTACTTATTCTGAGAGTCAACTTCGTATCGTCCTACCTTCTTTTTAACCTTACAACGCTTTACCTTGCCTACAATCCTCCTTTACCTGAAGGACGATTGATCACTGCCTCCTTCATCTGTCTTTATTCTTTAAAGTATCAATGTTTTCAGTTTTGCATTGATTTCGGCATTCTTTCCTCTCTGGTAGCTTTCTAAAATGAAGTTCTCGAAATAGCCTTCCAGACATTTCCTCCCACACAACACCCACAGTAACCAGACCTTTCCAGTAATTCTGGCAAAGGTTCGCTCTTGTGCACAAATGTTGCTACGTAATGTACAAAGTAGAGCAAAGATAATATTTCAGTACAGTATTTCATTGCATTTAATTGCTTAACCCTCTGAATAACGGAATTCCTTTAAATTCTACGTAAAAATGTGATTCCAACAGCGTAGAAAACGTATATTCGTTACAAAGGCAAATCATAAAATGCCGTTACGGAGATGATTGTTGTTTATTCTGAAAATTATGCGATGTCCTAGAAATCGTCTCTGCGTGTGAATTCGAGAGTTTTTCCATGCTGACGCGGGTAGTACATAATGGTACTTTGCCGTCAAGGCTTAATGATCGAAGGAGTTCGTGGACTTGATCAAATATGAAAACGGACGGAGACGGTATGAGACATTTTGATCCAGTTGAGCAGCTTAGAAATGGGTCGGCATTCTGCCATGACCTATGTGTCCCTCAGGGTGAGTGACCTGGCTCCAGTTCTGCACAGACGAGGCGGCGTTGACCTACTGCAACGACGTAAATCAGTCTAGCAGCCAATTTAATTTTCGCTGCATCGTGTCCTTCGACTTTGCGCTACAGGTTCACAGCGCCTAAGTGAGTTAACTTGAACCGTTCACACAACACAACATTAATTCATGACACGGCTTACTGACTCATACCGGTGTCTGGGTCCTAAATCCTCCAAGGACAGCGAGCCCGACTTGCGAGTTATAGGCGTTTATCGTTTTTAACCCGTATTGAAGGGTCTTTCAAAATGTGCTCTGTTTGGCATGTATAATCACACACACACACAAATAGCACAATAAATGCTATATGACTTAAAATGTAAAGTGTGAATTGTTTTGACGCTGCTTAGAACCATTAGCGCTACGTGGTGTTTCGAATGACCGTCTCTGCCTGATTAATTGCTGGCAGCACTGAGCATTGCTGTAGGTTTCTGTCACTCAAGAACTTCCTTAATTATGAGTGCCTGATGTCAGAGTGTTGAGGGGAGCTGTATAATGTGTACTGTTTACGAAATAAGGTCCATCGAGTGAGGCACGTGGGACCTGAAACATGCCTTTGGATGTGGTTAAAAAAATCAGTGGAGGAAATCTTAAGGAAAAGATCGCCTGGTGGACCCAGGAATATGTGGGATGATAATATTATGTTGTTCAGGAAACAGAGTCTGAAAGTATGGACTGGATTCACCTGACTCCGGAAAGTCTGTCTGCAGAAGGACTCGGTAACAATGAGTTACGGGCCTTTCCCACGGTATTCCACGTCTCACCTAAATATTCTGCAGTCACCCTATTCGTGAAGCTGATAACGTAACCTTACAAGCGTTACTGATGATGAGTTTTGTGCGTTCTGTACCAACCATTAATTCAAAATGTTCTCGTGCAATAGATCTGCTTAGCCTATACGAAGTACGATTTTATACATGCGTATTGGTGTGTGGGCCTACCGGCGAAGCGAAATGTTATTATTAATGTATAATGACGGTGTATTAACTACAGTGACTATCAGCGTCAAGTGATATGAGAAGATTGTCATGTTCGGTAATCATCAGAGGATTAGAGAGGATTTACCCCGACCTTGATCAAGACAGTATCATGGTATTCCCCAGCAGCAACAGCTATCAATGTGTGGTCCGCCCGTCGCTTTATTATGGCCCTCGAAACGAACATCTTTAATTCATTTCAGTAAAATTTTTGTCTATCTGAGGGGTAAGGTGCAATTAAAGTTCTTGTCAACGTCATGAAGACGGATGGGTGTGGGGGTAGAGGCATAGATCCGCTCATTCTTCACCTCCGTACTAGATGGCGGTGAATTTTCAGCTTCGCATCCCGGGCGCCCTACGTTCGGAGCAAAGAGCCCCCTGGTACCCATTCAACAGGAGGCTGAGTCAGCCCCCAGAGCCTGCCCCTGCGCTTTAAGACAAGAATGTTCTCGCCGGGAATCGAGTATGGATTCCCCGGTCATCTGTCCTGTAGCCTAGTTACTGTATGCACTGAGCTATAACCCTACACTTACCAGAAATGCAACCCCTGTCCGCCCTCAGACCCATAGCCATTAATTTTACTACAAAAACTGATTTATATCAGGACGTGGAAGGAGTTTGTATTCATTCGGTCGGACCCGTTCCGGGTTTTTGGCCGTGGGTGCTTCAGCCGAGGTGTTGGGAGAACTCGTGTCCTGGTATCTCCATGCATTCCCACAGGTCCTTATCCGAAAGATCTGAATTACTTACAACTTACATCCCCAAGTACAACTAGTTGAGAGGAGGAGTGCTTAGAATTTGTAACTAAATGAGAGTAAAGAAAGGGTAACTCGACGTGACTATCTTGTATACTACGAGTGGGCTACATTCGGGGAACACTAGCAGGTTCTGCTGCAATCAGCAGGCGGAAAAACAAATTTGACGGCATGTGCTACAATTCTTCAGTCACAGCCGTCTACAGTTTTCTCTTTTTATTCCGTTTTATTTCCGTCCTTCAGAGGACAGAAGTAGCGTTTGAGATGAGTGCCGTGGGTTTGAACTCTGGCCTGCACAGTGACAAGCCGGCTGAACTGTGGCACGGCCATACATATAGTCTGTACTGTTGCACAGATATTTCCATGATTCATGAAAATAATAGGAAAATTAAAAATGAAAGAATAAAAATAGGAGTAGGTAGGAGATGTAGGCTTGTGGCAGAAGTACGGCTTTACCGCTGACGGGAGGTTATTAGTCGCTGCGACTATCGTGTTGCCCAGATGAAACGTGCAATTGTAAATGGAAGTGCTCGCACGGGCGACTAATGTAATCGTTGCGATGAAAAAACTCGCAGCATGCTCCATGTCAAGGGCGACACGATTATCGCCTGACGACTGCTTGTAGCTGAAGATGAAACACAAAGAAGTATATGGGGTCGCGCGCACGAGCGACTATCGCTCCATTCTCACCCTATGCAATAAACGCCTTTTACTTGTGATACTGCGGTTGTGTGCAAATATGCTTGCTATAATTTTACCTAAAGGGGTTCTCCTAGTAACAATACAAGATCGCAAGTGAAAAAGGTAAAGGTAAGTCAGTCCCGTTAGAGGTCTGGACAGGCCCAAAGGGTTCCAGGAAGTTAAGGTTCCCAGATTTCGTGACAACGGCACAGGATGGTGTTAGGCTGTCAGCCTTACGCACCGGCCGCCTTTACCCCCAGGAAATACTCCTGGTACTCATTTCTGTTATAGGCTGAGTCGACCCCAGGGCCATAGTGCGATCGGAAAGGTTTTATGTCAAGGAAAAATCCACTGACACCGGCTGGGATCGAACCAGCGTCCTTCCGATTTGTAGCACAGCACCTTAACCACTGTGCTACCGCGGTCCGCCGATCGCAAGTAAAGTGCCTGATATTTTCTCTACAGAATTGTAATAAAATTTCTTGGTATAAGAATCACAAAAGTCTGTCCGTCCACTGGGAAACGAGCTGTTTCACGCGGACGGGCAGAAGTGACGAAGCTAGTAGTAGATTTTCTTCGCAACTATGCGAATGCACCTAAGACATTTAATAGTTATGTCTTCATATGTTCTTGTACAGACTGTAAATTTCTCTTCAGTAATCTTTGACTCATTCTCGAAGTTCCCAATGCTGCTTTCTTTTTTCAGTTTTTCCAGGCCGCAGTAACAGCTCACACCAGTGCTGTATCCTCCCAGCCCACGGTATGACTGAATGAGGGCGCGAAACTGTCGCCCTCGCGCGCGGCCTAACATTAGAAATCGCCAGTGTCTAAAATCGCTGCTACTATTGTCGAGGCGATTGAAACTGCTCGTGCGCGCTTAGCCTTAGAGAGACAGCGTTGCATCGTTCAGCAGAAGGGGGCCCATGCGATACAAAAATGTAGGAAACAGTACAAAGATCATTATTACGTCAGAACTGGCTTAGGAAAACGATACACAAGTGATGTTAGTGAATAATAATAATAGTAAAGGTACAGGTAGAAGTAAAGTTCACTCTAGAACAGGCCACGAAGGCCCAGAGGGGGAGTAGAGCTATAGCTCTACTCTTTCTTTAATCTCGGCGCTAGATGGGGCTGGATGGTCAACGCCATGCCCCGACCGCTTTACCCCCGGGAAAGACCCGGTACCCATTGTGTAGGAGGCTGGGTGGCCCCCAGGTCCAGTCTGGACAGGTGCGGAAAATCTCGCCCTCACCGGGATTCGATCCCCGGACCTTCCAGCCCGTAGCGAGTCGCTATACCTTTCTACGCTATCTCGGCCCCAATAATAATAATAATAATAATAATAATATAATGGCGATGGTGGTGGTGTTTAAGATACGGATTGACGCAGTATTTCTTAAGGTAACGAAACGCCATGGTTTGGGACGGTTACTTCCTTTATGATAGAAATTGTCACGAACAGTTTGTTTCGTAACTGTTGTCTGATCGTTCTGCGGTGGTCCGTTACAGACGTGTCTTGTAATATGTGTAATGACAGACCATACGTCTGAGCTAACATAGGCGATGCTAGACATGTCGGATGCAGTTCCCATGCCAGCAACTGTCTGTCCAAGAAAACCGAAGAACTACGAAGGCAAGTTAAGAGAAGACGGGATTACCCTACGCGTATCTTTAAGCAGTAATGAGGTAAATGGTGAAGTTGTCGGCATACATCACTCTGTCAGAGCTTACGGACGCAAACTGTACATACTCGTGATCCTTTGCAAACGGAAAGAGTACGTAACAGTTCACTTTCTGCCTCTCACAGAACAAACGGCGTCTGTGTTATGAAAACCAGTCAGATAATGCTGTTGGGGAAAAAAGTCGCTGTTTGATCTGGGTATCATACGAAATACAAAAATGTACTATGTTGACGGAGTACAGAGTTTTGAGTGTAGAACCTGGTGCATGTAGTAAATTACTGGTGGGTTTTAAATGTTCAAACAGGGGACAGTGCTCAGATTTACGTCCTGGTCACTGCGTAACTTGGTTCAAAATGCCTTCTGTGCGCAATGACCAAGACAAAAGATTTGAGTGTAGCACCTGGTTCATGCATTTAATTACTGGTGGGTTTTAAATGTCTAAACAGGGACCGTGCTCCATTTACGTCCTGATCACTGCTTAACTTGGTTCAAAATGCCCTCTGTGCGCAGTGACCAAGACACTTAATTCAACTTCGAAGTTCTTTACGATATGCCCACATATCATATCCTTTTCTTGTTATTACAAACCTCTATTAGACCCAACTTCCAAAACTTAATGGCAAAAGTAGGTCAGATTCTATCCGATTAATACTTGAAAGTTCAGTAAAGTAACAGGTACCTGAACACTACTGGCAGGTGAACTGGAAGACCGGCGTTCTCGGTTCGTCTTTGTTTATTGTCTTCTTCGTTTCTTTTCTTATCTTTCCGTTCTTTGTTTCTCTTATTACCCTCCTACCGTATTTATTGTTCTTTCTTTACCTCCTTACTTTACCTCTCTTTCTTCTTCTTTCTCCTGCCTTCTCTATTTCACGTGTTCGTTGTGTCTTTACATTAATTCTTCGGGTTCTCAAGCCTGGTGCCACTCTGAATAGAGTCTGCTCGTAGTTTTTGGTTGCTGCAGTAGAGAGAAGCAGATTTATTTTGACTTCCAGTGGCGTGTTGTACCAGCTTGTGATGATAGATGAATGTGATCTATTGATGAAATGATAATTGGCGGGAGAAAATTGATAAAACTTGCCACTTTGTGCAGCACAAATCTCATATGGTCTACCCTGGGATTGAATTCGGGCTTGTGAGGTGGGAAGCCGGCAGCCCGACACTTATGGCGCGGCCCAAGTAGTGTGTAGTGCTGGCCTAATGAAGATCGGAGATATGCGGGTAATTCAGAGTGTAGCTATAAATCGTGTGTATGAAAATTCATGCAAGTAATTCGATATGGTTACATCTTAGAGGCTTCATAGACGGGCGGATTATATTACACTCATCTCGTGCGTGAACCCATTGTCTTTCAGCGAGCTTTCCAGTTCGAATCTCAGCAGCAGGACAGTGGCATTTCCTTGCATCTTATTGTGCACTTTGTAAACAGTCTTGTCTTGTAAACCTGTTTCTGAATGCATTCGAAACTTTAGTTCGTAAAGGCAGAGTTACACGATGTGTTCCACCAGGTGAATCTATATCAGTGCTATGGTACTTCTTATTTCTTCGGCCTCTTGTACCAATTCATAATTAGCTTCTGAAACTGTGAATCTTTTTTATACATTTTGGTACGGCTCCTTGAGCCGGTGATCGCCCCTTTTCCAAGGCTACTCAACAGGTGAACACAAATACAGATAAGATACGAACGTAGATTATGCCCATGCCGCGAGTGGAGTTCGAGCGGTCCATGACAACGTACCCTAGGGTGCTTAGAGGTGCACTGTACTCATTACTTCATTTACGGGCCTATATCTTTAGTCTGTTACTGAAACTGTGCCTTAAAATATACCACGAACAGTACCACATCATTTCGCTGCATTTCACCTATCGGCTGACACACTATCGGATACAGCTGTGTACAACAGTCAACATAAGGAGTGTATGGGACAGTCCCTAAAGGCTCCAGGACGTTGAAGCTCTCAGTATTTCAAGACAGACTGCACATGACGGTGGCACCGGCCGCCTTTACCCCTAGGAGACATCCCTGGTACTCATTTCTATTAAGAGTACACCCCAGGGCCATAGTGCGGCCGGAAAGATGAAGTTAGTGAAAAATCCCAGTAAAACCCATGACGCCGCGACATTCCGGTCTGTTTCGCAGTTTCTCAACCAACTGCGTCACCGCATACCACTTGAAGAATATATGCAGAAGTATACTGCAGTAGTTTACCGGAACGATACGGAGTTGTGTTTGGCCTGTACGTGTAGGTTTTTCTTTTGTAAGAATTGCCGTCGCGCGGTGCATTGTCGTCGCTTAGCAAATGCGTGTCTGTAGGCTACATTATTGGCCGACAAAAATACAGTAATGTGTGTGACCCGAATGCTAAATTCGTGGTTTTGCATGCAGGTAATTTGGAATCCCTCTGCGGTAATTCCGCTCATGGCTCAGGAGGGCGGGTCGGTTGAACGAGTGTCGTATGTCCGAAGGCTCGATGAAGAGGCGGGTGGATGGCTCCCAGAGCCACTTGGGACTTTGTGGCGATGAGAAGAACCACAGGACGGGCACGCCCCTAAGGACTGCATCCCTTCCAGAAATATGGAGCAAAATTAAAGCTGAATGTCTGAATAAAATTACTTTTCGGAGTCCTAACGGAAACTTTTATTCACGTATGTAATATTTCCAAAAATTTTGGAAAGACTGCAGCCTTGCAGCCCCTTATGGACGAGTCCGCCCTGGAATGTAATTTCTATTATTGTCGGGAATCGAGCTCTGCCACTGTCAGGAATCAGACTGCGATCCGCCGTTCGTCCAGGTCGCCGAGTTCCGTTGGTGTGTGTATGAGTTAGCTACAAGACCAAGTGTTTGGTCAAGAATAAGTGTATCATCTTCCAATACGGTAGGCCTACGTCTCTGCGGTAAATTCAGATTATTGATTACACAGTACAATAACCGTGTGAAGCGGAGTGTCTGCCAGACAATGTATATTCATTCTCATAAATTGCAGGTTATTGACACGTCACTCTCGGGGTGTGAACCCAAAGATACGGTCGGCCTCTTTCATTAATAATGTGATCGTTTTCTACCCTGTTGTTTCTGAAATTTTCTCAGAAATAAAGTATGGCTTTTTTTTAAACTTCTTCTTGCACGTTTTTAAGTATTCGCTGTAATTGCCAGTTGAATGTTGTAATGTAAGAACTTGATCAGCACATGGCCTGACTTTTATAATTACATGAAGTGTATGAAAACAACTGTTTTGTTATTCGTATCTGTCACTTTAAATTAAAACAAAGATTCACGAACGTTGTCATCGAACCTCGACGTATTAGTACAACCCGAGTTTTTACTGGTTGTGAGTTAACGTTGTAGTTTTGCTGTTGGTACTAGCAGTGGTCAGTACGTAGTGCCCTATATGAGGTACCAGCAGCATAAAACATGGGTTTCCACAGCCACGTAATGTCTTGTGACCTTCTTGACCGATCAGCCTTGCAAAAGTGTAATGCATTATCAGCTTTTTCGGATACTATCCCATCATCATCATCAGCTCTCAAATTGCGGAAGTTCTTTCCTTATTGAAAGGCCTGATCGTCCGTAGAACATAGATGTGCTAGTTTTATATATATATATATACAGTGCTGTTCAGGGGCGCTGGCAGCGATTTGCAAGTTGGTGCAATTGCACCACCTTTAGATTTTGACTTCTAATAATTTATTAAATGTAACAACAAAAAATGTAGAAAGACAGAACTAAATTTCGCACATTTCCTGAACTTTTAGTCTGAGGACTAATTAGAGACTTGAATTATACTACATCTGTGTTAGTGCCTTAATTAATGCATTTATCATGAAAATATTTGGGCACTACGCATGTAGGAAACGTGCATGACCCTAAGATGGAGTAATAGGAGGCTGACGAGAATTGCATTTACCTTGTACTCGTTACCAAGTATTATACTGTTTATAACACTTGGTAAGACGATGAGACAGACGCGGAATGTATCAGATGTGAGAAATGTAATAAATGAATGCAAGATTTTGGTTGTAAAACCTGAAGGAAGGGACCACTTAAAAATCTAGACGTAAATATAATAACGTAAGGGAATGGGAATCTTAACGAAATAAGGAGTAGAGGGGATTACTCTGGCTCAGGATAGTGTTAGTAACCATTGAGTGAATCTTGTAAGCATGATAAATAATCGTTGAATTTCCTTAAAAGGCAGGATATTTATTGAGTAATTTGACGTGTGATAGATATTTAAGAAATGCCTTGTTCCGCATAGGTTGGTTTTTACATCCCTGGTCACGGATGGTAATGACAATACAAGTTGTCTTCATAGCTGGAAGCGGATGGCAAACGAAACCGCCGTCTCATCATCTAACATGGCCTAAGAACCTGTTCCGAACGAATGTTCAATGTTGCAGTGCAGTTTCCAATCAGGCGGGTGGGTGACCTTGACGCCAGTAAACGTGTGCCAAGACTTTTGTCAAGTTTGCCTTGTCTTGTGTCTGCCTACCTGTCTGCCAGCGACAGTCAACTACGTCCGGTCCCACCAGGTAGACCACTGCAGGTTTCTGAATCTCGTACGTGCCTCGAGCGGCAAATCGTCTTACAGTGCAGTCATCGATGTGCGTTGCGGCATCTCTTCTGCCAGAATTGACAACAGGACAGCTCTCCTACATATACACTTGCAGGTGTAAAGGTGTTCTTCGGCCGTATGACAGCCTTGCATAGTACCGTAAAACGTGATTATAACGGATTGAAACGGACTTTAGAATTGTCCAATTCGTACATGTTTTCGTGTACGACTGGTGCCTGTAGATATGGGATGTTGTAGTTTAAAAGGTAAATTTAATCCTATAAAAGGCCATGAAGACCGAAAGGGGGAGTAGAAGTGTAGCTGTACCCTTTCTTTAACCTCGGCGCTCGATGGGAGTTGGATGGTAAACGCTACACACCGATCACTTTCACCCTTGGAAAGAGACCCGGTATTCATCGTAAAGGAGGCTGGGTGGGTCTGAGGGCAGGTCTGTACGGATGCGGAAAATCTCGCCTTCACAGGGATTCGATCTCTGGACCGTCCAGCCCATAGAGAGTCGCTATTGCAGTGTACGTATTCTGTACATGGCTGCCCGTCTGTGCATGGTCCAAATCAGAGGACGCGCATGTTGCTGCTTGCCTGTCCACTGGGCAGGGTTTCGGTTTCAGTTTGCCTTTGTCCTCCTGTTATTCTGGAGACTAGTATTGCGTTGTGAACGTATTTTGCCGGTGATGTGACAGGTCCTTCGGCCCGAACCGAGTGCCCAACAAGTTGTGGGGACGTATCTACATATATCAGCAGCAACTTTCCATTACGATATCAATTTATTTCGTTTCGCACATCAAGAAATTTTCATTTCATTTCCTTTTACTTCATTTTCTGTTGCCTCTTTCCCTACCTTCTCGAGATCGGAGAAGCTTTTCGGTACGACAGGATTCCATTTTTGACAGCTTTGTTGGTAGCATAGGTCAGTGTTCCTCAACGGCCGGGCCCTGGCATCAATTATACCGGGCCGCGAGAGATTTTCCTAGAATTGATAACTAATTTAAATGTAATTTTATATTTGTCAACATGCCACACCGTGTACGTAAGTGTACTAATACTCTTTATGATTATGCCGTAATTAATTATTAATACTTAATACTTTAATGCATGAAAAAAAATTGGAAAATTACAGACGAGTAAATCTGTTGGGACCGGGCCGTCGTCTTATGAAAAAAAGAATTAAACGGGCAGCGGTCTCACAAAGGTTGAGAAACACTGGCATAAGTGAACTAGAGAAACTTGACGTCATCAGCCCATTAGCCAACGGTTTTGAGTAGCATATATTCAGGGTGGGCTTCCCTTACCGGGCTTCTCTTGCGTCCACCTTCCAATTAGCCGTCGCGATGGAGCAGCATTTCGTATTCACAAGGTCTCAGGTTCAAAGCTTGACACGGAGAACGGTTTCTCACGGTCCTTTCAGGCATTAGGACCTGTTTCAGGCCACGACCACATCCCTTCACATCATTTTCAAATTGTCCTATCTTTCAATGTGGGGACCGCGGTAGCACAGTGGTTAAGGTGCTGTGCTACAAATCGGAAGATCGCTGGTTTGATTCCAAATGGTGTCATTGGAATTTTTCATTGACATAAAATCCTTCCGATCGCACTATGGGCCTGGGGTCGATTCAGCCTGTAACAGAAATTAGTACCAGGAGTATTTCCTGGGGGTAAAAGTGGGCTATTATCACTTAATCTGGGAACCTTTGCTTCCTGGAAACCTCTGGGCACCTCGGGCCTGTAATGGGACTCATTTACCTTTGCCTTTACCTGTCTTTCGATGCTATACAAGTTATTCTCAGTCATTCACAACACCATTAACCCTTAACCTGCCAACGTGGAGAATATGGTGAGCTTCTAATAATGCCAATAGATGGCAGATGGGATTTAACTCGGCATTTAAAGGATTGAGGAATCCGTAGGCAAGAAGTGCAGTTCGTAAATTTTTTAGTCATTTATTCCCACTCTGTGAATAAGAGTGTGTGCCATGGTGTTCTGACACATGTGCCACTAACGTGAACGTTGCCAACAAAGCGTTTAGTCTGGAAATCTTCGGTAACGTACTGGGAAAGAGTGGGGAAGAGAACTGCTAATACATATTTGTAACATGTTGTGTGTTTTGCTTGCGAGGTACATTCCATTACGGTGCGACAGGTGTGTGATGCGATCGGTTTTTCGCGAACACGTAGTACGGAACCGTGAATTATCAGATCTCGTTCATAATTCTAAAATGAACCATCCCCGTTGTGTGTATATAAACAATAGGTGTGGGTATCAGTCAACAACACAACAATATCTAAAAAAGATGTTTAATAAAGGATGAAGTAAACTACATGTTTCGGCCTAATGTGGCCATCATCAGGTTTTCATCCGAAAGTATGGTGGTAGTGCTTTACAGGATTGATATGGGTATGTCACGTGACCAATCCTGTAAAGCACTACCACCATACTTTCGGATGAAAACCTGATGATGGCCACATTAGGCCGAAACATGTAGTTTACTTCATCCTTTATTAAACATATTTTTTAGATATTGTTGTGTT
>Ga0131853_10015634_pt1 | contig 13872 bp, 8 predicted proteins | sample TergutLab28metaG_FD_92764 | JGI IMG/M metagenome (GOLD analysis project Ga0131853, IMG submission 92764) | Labiotermes labralis P1 segment gut microbial communities from Petit-Saut dam, French Guiana - Lab288 P1 (version 2) (version 2) | ecosystem: Host-associated > Arthropoda: Insects >... | reverse complement strand
GGGAGGGGACCATTCTCCGCCTTCTCTACTTTTACACATCTGTGCCTCTCGTTTTTGTGGGGAATTAAACCCCCCCCCCCCCCAACATAAGCCCTAGTTCCAAGTCTGAATTGGAAACACGTGTTTTCACCTTCATTCTCTTGCTCAGTTTTATTTCGTTACAGAAATTCCATAATAAGTAGTGATTATTGCCGCGTACAGTAGGAAATAAATTTATTTACTGTCATGCAGGAGTTTGCTGTTGGTGAAGGGGTGGGGGTTAACTTCTTGTCGTACCTACACATGAATGCTTCGCTTAATTATTTATGAATATTATTATACTAATCATATTCTTTAAATATTACGGGTAGGATAATTATGACACAAAAGTTAAATATCCACAGACGGAATAGCCTCGGAATTAATTCTAAGATCGAATCCAAATTTCGATAGTTTGAATCGATTCTACTTCATGGCGGCTTCCTTAACAGGTGGAAGAAGCTACGGCGAACATTTTTACAGACTGCATTGTGGAATTCTTAACTACAGCGCGATAAGTGCCAGAATAGACGTAATTAAGTGTGGAGTGTGGGTTTCGTAGTAAATGGAAAAATCACTGATCTGCAAATAAATGTCAACTAAGGGGTATGCAGGCCAGGCAATTGTTGCAACGAGGCGATACGTAAGCTACATTTCGGATTTTTTTTTCTTTACAGAGGCCTAACACTAATAACAAACGTAATTCACTGCTGTTCACTACACGATTCATTCTGGTTGCGATTCAGCTCGTTATGTACCATATCACATTTTTCCTGAACGTGTCCTTCATACTATTTGATTGTATTGCCCCTACTGGATTGTTCGTAGGGTTATGGTTCCGTTTCGTTTGCCATTTTGATTTCTGACTAGACTAGACATACATTTTTTTCAGTAGTCTACATTTTTGTTCCACTGATAAACTGCTTTTAGCAGTCAAATGTTACATTTTTATGGATTTAGTAACATATTTAGTTATAATCTTCAAGTTACTTAACGTTTAGTCACAGGCGTAATTAGTTACAGGAATCAACCGGTGCTTTCTTCCCACGTCAGTCAAGGAATATGGGCTACAGTACACCACGTATTCAAAATGCTGCAAATGACATTTGTGTATAAAACCTTTACGTAAATTAACAAAGCACAGCATAATAACAAATTCCCGTATTCATATACAGAATTTTGAGATACCGCCACAGTAACGTTGTGTTATAATTGTTTTTAGTCGCTGTTTGACACAAAATCACCAGAAATTGTCTACTGTTGCTAGTTTTCAGAACAACGAAATTGGTATCTATTTAATAAACTAATTCTATCGTCTTCTTGAACTTAACAAGTGATCTACTACTGCGATATTTCCAATCTAAAGTAGTCATGTATAAGTTACGAAGTATATAATTAACTTTCTACTCGTGAATTTTTGTTTCATTGGCCAGAATTCCCAGAATCAGAGCTATCAAGGTAAAGTGACCAGCTGCAGACCGTAATGATGCTACTGTGATTTTAGATTTTATTTGGAACAAGTTATTAGGAATGACCAAAAAATACTCAGATTTGAAGTTTAACCTCCAGACTGCCACTACCATGCAAGAGCATAAAAATCCAATAATAAGAGAGATTTTGGGTTAGCACAGCGGTGACCATGAAGAATGTGAATGTCACGCCGTGCAGTCTGATGTAAGTGTACTAACGTTTCATTATCGGGGTAGGTTAAATCATGGCAACTGTGATTCCACCCGTTATTTGTGTGGGTGTGAAAGGGGTCTTGCTGGGGAAATCATCAACATTGTGGGAATCTTAGAACAGGGGGCTGAGGAATTCGTAACTTGTTAGTTCCACCAGACAAAGAATCAAATGAAGGGCCATGAAATAATGGAGCACGTATTATGAACTGGAGTGAGGACAAATGAATAGGTCTGTAACAGTGTACTCGGAAAACGTGATGGGCAGAGACAGACCACTTGTATGACATAGGTGTAGATGAAGAATAATACTAAAATGCACCTTAAAGAAATAGGACGTAGGAGTTGGATGTGACTCATCTGGTTCGCAATAAGGTCCCGTGATGGCCTCGCATGAACACATACTTCGTATTTCGTAATGAACCTTCGGGTTCCATTCAAGCCAGGGAACTTCAGAACAGCATCAGTGAGTGACTGTTGGCTTGTCAAGGAGTGATCCATGTAGTTAACAGAGACACGTTGTAGTTCATTTAATTTGTGGAGGAAAGCTGGCTTAGTGTCAAGGACCAGTGTGTATGTATTTACGTGAAAACTGTTTGTATACTAATGGATATGTCCGGACGGACAAACACAGACACTATAGGTGCAAACAGACTTTTACTTCAACCAATTTTTTAAAATCGTGAAGCAGCCGGTCTATGTCCTTTCACTCCGTTCTCTATATAAGACATATTTAAATACATCATACAGTACCTGTCCTTGCAGTGCACACTTGATATACATTGTATTTTCCGTAGCGTTCTGCGTCGTGTGCGAACACGTGGTCCAACAGCAAGTAGCTTTGCCGATAGTGTTAGCTACGTGCCCTGCAGTCAACGCATATCACATGCGTTGCACAAACTGATATGTCAGCTAATTAGATATAGCTACTGCTGCCACAGCATGTTCTCGCTTGTCCTTTCCCTCTGCTGCTTGTGACCAGGTGGCGCGATGTGTTCACTGGTCAAATAAACCAGTGGTTCGCAAATTGTGTTCCACGCGAGGCTGGCAGGGTTTGTTTCTATCGGCACTACAATGGAGGATAAAAATTAAAACAAGCTTTCAGCGGGCTAATTTAAGTCCTTGGAAGACGTATAAGGAGATGGGGAATATATTAAACTGGATGCTACAGAAATAAGGACGGGAGGGCGTGAGTCGGACCTTATCTGGCTGAGGATAGGGACGATGTACGGGGTCTTGTAAACAAGGTAATGATAATTCGGGTTCCATAAAGTGCAGGGAATATGACCGCAGCCGAGGAAATGTTAGCCTCTCAAGAACGACTGTGCTCCTTGGAGTTACAATATTCACAGTATGGCCAATACTGCTTGCCGTGAACAAACTTCGAACATCTCCCAGAACTGGCCACAAGCAGCCACGTCGGCAAAGAGACGAACTGTGCGATAGACGATGGTGTTGTAATGCTGACGTCATTACTATTTCGTTTTCTAAAAGCGCTCTGTAAGCCACTTACCCTGAATGCCAATCGTCACTCCACCGGTAAACGCAGCCCCAGTCGCCCAGCCCGTAGCCAAGTCACAGCACCGAATGTGTTATACTGTACCGCTTTGCTAACGAACTGCTTCAATTAAAGAGCCTGGATTGCTCAGCACAGTAACTGGCTATGGCAGTGGTTACCAAAGTCCAATATCAGGCATAAGGGCGGGTGACCTGGAACCCGCCCATACTCCTCTATAGTGAGTATCTCGGAATATCTTCCTTCAGAGGTAAAACACCCGAAACATGACCAAAGCTAACAATACACAGAATTCTGTCTTCAGTCACACTACATATAGGCTCGTATTTCTTTCTACTATTTCTGTTCACCAGACACTCGAGGCTACCCACTACGCCTGCCGATATGTATCCCTCTAGCTCTCGCCAACCCTATGGAAACCAGCGCACAACGCTGGTCGTTAACGTAGGTCATTACGCGGACATCACTACCAACATAACTGGCTAGACAGCTGGAAGGTAGCATAGGGAAGTGAGCTGGAAGGGAAAGTTGAACAGGTCGAGGATGATGTGGAGGCGGTCGATTCATGGGACCCTTTCAGAGCCTCAGTAGGCTGCAATTGACCAACTACGTTGAATTCTGGAGAATGTACATGAAATTTAAGTCTATTAAGAAACGCGAAGGTCTTTTACCGTCTTCATAAAAACCTGGTCCTGGAGCCATTTCTGAGACATAAGATTCAAATCTACACCCCTTCCCCTATTTAAGTTCTTTAGAGGTACATTAAAACATTATCCTGACATTTACGTCTAGGTCTTGATAGTGGTCACTTTCTTCCAGTTTCTCACATCAAAAATTTTGAGGCAGCTCCCTTGTATCATGCATGCCACATTCTCTGCCCATGTCCATTTCATCATCCCAATAAAAATGGCAAGAAACAGCTGGTCAACAAATTATTTAGCTCATGAGGCTATGTAATTTACTGCAGTCTATTTTTTCCTCCCGTTTTTTATGTCCAAACATTCCGCTTGGCCTTTAGGCCTAAATCGGCTCATATTTCCAGTGTCACAACACACAGGCTTACATATCTGAGCCTGTGTAACTTTCGTTGATGACGCACAATCATGAAATAACTTAAGAAACAGTTTGTACATCCCCATTTTAATAGACATACTGAAGTACAGTCTCAAGGTTTGTCATTCATTGAGACCTATGACAATGTCAGGTAATATTGGAATCCATTTTCAATGTATAATGCATATTTGACTCACATAAAATTGCCTAAAAGGCACAAAAATCATGAAATATTTGTTTTTAATGAAACACAAACACTTTGTGGAAGTTAATATAAGGAAATTAATCAGTGAGTGTTTTTGAAAATGTGATTATAGCAAGGAACAGTGTAGCTCCCTGAAGATGATCTTAGGATTGAAACATGTTGGAGCGATTTTAAATGTTTTAATGTAAAAAAGTTTTATGTATGTGCATTAGTTGGCTTGCTAATTAGGTGACTCTGTGGAAGTGTTACATTAGGGGCTTGAAAGACAGTCTTAATCCGTAAAACATGAAAGCGATCAGCCTTAACTTGATGAGACAATGCTGGACTGAGCTGAGAGTACTCTGTTCAATACCAGGACAGAGGAGGAAGTTGAACTGCCAGACGTGTAGCCTCATCCCGATCTGTCGGAAACAGTCACAAAAGGGCCAAATGATTTACTAAAGTAGGTTGTCACGAAAGGTTGAAATCCCCTTCCTATTCTATTTAAATGCGGCAGGATCTACACGTTTGTATGTTAACTGAAAGTGCATTCTTCACGGGAAATGTAAGTTCATTCTCTTTAACGTGAACCAAACTGCACTTCATTGTTGCAGTTCATACCAGACTACAAATTTGACGTCACTTAACTATACTGGCCCAATGTCACACCCCTTTCTGCAGCCACAAAGAACTTGAGCAGATTAAAGCGGCGTACAAGCCCTGGATTGGTAGCTCATTAGGGAAGGCATTCCAAGTTCAAATCTCTGTAAAATTAACGCCTGTTCTGAGGACTTTCGAATAATCTTCACAGGAAAATAGTGAGATAGTATCTTCCAATAGATCGCGACTGCCTCCTACAAACATTACGTACAATTCATTCATCTCCACAAACGAGTATAGCCATCAGAATGTTGTTAACTGCCATATTATTAATCTCACATGCTTGCACAGAAGGCAGATTCCATGATTTTCCTCAGTCTCTGCTTTTATAGAAACATGCATGCCGTCACTATTTCACCCCATTACGTACAGGTGACGTAAAGGGAGCAAGTGACCACAATGCCACGCGAAGTGTGTAGCTGCACAAATGTCCTCGGTGGCAAAAGCTGTAGTCAGTGATATTACATGTATTTTGAACGTCTTTTAAAATGGTAATTGGTCATCAGTTGTTTTTAAACAGTGTATCATATTTTTATAATCAAGGTATTTGTTACATTAATCAATACTCGATTTTCCACCCAGGATGATATATATTACAAATGGAGGAACTATCCCATGTGTTAACTTTCAGCCCTTGTTCAATTTACATTACTCTTAGTTACATAGTCACACATTTATGTTACTTAAACATGGTAAATCTGTGTTCCTTGCATCTAGTCATTACTGTAGTGGACATGTTTGAGGTAAGTTAAAAAAATGTGCAGTAAGTTACATAAACACTTTATGTGGTTATACACATTTTTATTCCCATGTTAAGACGCGTTTGTCAGTGTGAAGCAGAAAGAGCACCATTTTGACGGATTCAAGAGTACTGAAATAAAATCAACAGGTGAATGTAGTTTACAGGGCAGTAACCTTCGTAACATTACTTACGTCATATATGAAAGTGGTTGTAATTAGGCATCAGTTGTTGATTGTAAGGAAAAAGTAATCTTTCTCACAAAGTCCAGACCTAATCTGGGGTACACCGAGGTAGACAAGTTTACCCTGGGGACAGGATAGCTAGGGCATGAAATTAACCACTCACTTCAAGTACCCAAGTTACTACTATGTGGATATATCTCCACTCCCCTTAAGCATTCATGGCATGGTGCTTAATTATGCACAGGAACAATTTTTCCTTTTAAATGCAGTGTTTGATAGTAAAGTTATTAAAAGTTTTAAAAGAACACACTATTAAATTATTTAAAACATTCCATTTGTTAAGGCCACATCCGTACTGAGCTGTGATGAAAGGTGTAAATTATCAGGTGAACAAACAGCAGCTCTGAGATGCTTAGTTAGACATACCCTTTCAGTGTGTCTCTTTTTCATCTCAAACATATGGCATCATATGGACTTACAAAAAATGACAGTTGTCCCTTTTCTTTCTTACACACCCTGTCGTGAAGTGAGAGGCAATGGGGAGTGAAGTAGACCAACTCTCACATGAGATTTCACTCTTCTGCCATGGTGTAGTTGAGGCCTTTTATCTTCTGGGATGTTACGTGGCATAGGATGGTTGGTATCCAATGTTTTGAGACCCTTCAGGATAGGAAATCAGTCAAGCTATTTGACCCTTGAAGATGGGACTAACAGAGGCTCCAAAATGTCTGTAATCAACCACCATCCTACAAGGCATAATATCCCACAAAAGTGAAGGCCATTAAGTCCTCTCATCACTGCTTTCAGTTAGCAATAAGGCCAGCATTTGATTGGCTGCATTGTGCATCTCTGCTATGTTGTGCTTTGTGTTCACTGCGCTTCATTGGCAATATGCTGTCACTTTCTGCATTACTTGCATCCCCATCCTTGCCACCTAAATGTCAGTATCTAGGGTGCTGACACACAAGAACATCTTAGATGTCATGGGTGATGGAGTTTGTCAAACCCTGTGTTTACACACTGAACATGGATGATGTCCTTTGGAAGATTCTCAAATGAATTCCAATTTATAGGTCCTTGCACATATTTCATTGATTGTAATTAGCCAATATAATGTGCTGTCCCCTTCATGATTCCAGACTGACAAATGATTCATACATTCTTTTCACTACCTGATTTCAGTGATGTGGCACCCACTTTGAAGTAATCTTTCACACATGTATGCCCTGTCATGAAATTCAGAGCACTGTAGACCCAAAACTCCATGTATGATTGGCTAATCCCTTCACACTTCACCCTCTGTCTTTATCTATGCACTGTTCTATTACAGCCACTGAAGTATCAGTGGAGACCGAATGTCTACTGTGATACATGTCAGCAATTTACACTCTTTCTTGCATGAATACACGTATCAGCCCTGCAACTGTCTGATGCTGAAAGGCACAATCACCCAGTGCTTCACATAGCTCTGCATTGCACTTCTGTGCATTTCTACTCTGGACAACTGCTGCTTTCACATGCTCACCTCAGGGATTTCAATTTCCAAATGTTGCCAATATAATGATGTCTGCACATGAAATGTGTGTGCACTCCTATACACCCACCTGATACTAACATTTACAAGTATGTGCTGCATGCTCTTCAACATGTATACTCATGCTGCATGGCCACATTTTTGCCCAAAAGGAATACTTGTCATGACTTAAGCACTGCCCTCATATATTCATATACAGTATTATGACATCACAAATATCATTGGAAATTTAATCACCACTGCATATTTATGGTTACTTTAGCATGCCAACCTAATTATTGAACTTTCTTGATTCAAGACTGTCTCCTTCTTCAAGGATCTCAAAATGTCAGCACATCTATACAGTGCCATTATCCAGATATAGGCTCCACACATTCTCCACAAATGATAGCCATTCAGTTCAGTGTTTATTCATTATGTTAGGGTTTTCATACAGCTCTGCTGCTGATTCATAATGTTCAAGATGGTGTCCATTTCAAAAGCACTTAAATGAAATAAATATATACTACATGGTATAGCTTCTAAAGACACAGCCAGAGTAATCCTTTTCAGGACTGTGTGGGTGAAACTGCATCTTTTACGGCATAGCATATACCATGTGTATATGAGAAAAAAAGGTGAAAGTTCATTTTGATGCTATGTAAAAAAAACAGACCCTGTATTCTATATGGCACACTTTAATTAAAGCCAAATGAAAACAATGATATATCTTTCTTTCCAATGAATGGCAATAATTTTATGTTTATTGTGTAGAACAAACATGGCAATAAGTTATGTGGAAATGGTTCATATTCAGTGTCTAGGACATCAAAAATATTTCTTCACTTCATTTCTGTTTCATTATTGATAAATGATGATTCCATAGAACATCTGGTTTAGGACTAACATCACAACATGAACTAAACAAAATAATTCAACAATGTTCTGATACAGTCTGCTCAGAGCATTATGGGATGAAGATAGGCACATAATGCAAATACTGCACTATGTATGATTGGAAATGCTCCACAATGGCTCTGCATTCCATTTATAAATGAGTTATTTTGTTACTATTTTGTACTTTCACATAAAGCTGATATTGAATATTTAGTCCATACCCTAACTTCTGTATTGAAAAAGCAGTGCACTGCTCTGAATTACATACAATTCATATATAAGTATGCTATCTGCATGACACTTCCTTATTGATTTTTGACTCTAGTACCGCACTGCTGCAAATTTCAGCTTCTCTGAGTGGCCATCAGGCAATTCTCAAAAGATAATATCTAGTAAATATGTGAATGTGTAATGTCAAACATTCTATTTTTTAGAACTGCCTGATGATTGCCACACTAAGTAGTCAAAATGTGTAGCAACACAATAACTAAGGAATAAATTAGGAAGTGTTGTGTGTATAGTATATTAATACACAAACTGTATGTACTCACAGGCACAATGCAGACATACTAAATAAAAAAGAAACTTAAAACACTGAGGTAATGTTTTCCACAAAAATGTTTAGACAAAACAGAAAATATTACCCTATAATAAATATGTACATGACACCTGTTTCAATGGTGTTACAACATACCAATATACACATTTTATATAAACATGCTCATAATGATAAACACAGTTATTATATACAAACTAGTGTTGTTTCTGCTATGATTGTGCAATGTATTCATTTTCTGACTCCAGTTCATTCTCTGACAGGGACAGAGACCCTCCCACTCGTCTCCTGTACAAAGAAGACTGCTCATTCTGAAAATGTAAGAAAAACAACACACTGAACTTTAATATAACACAGTAACCTTTATGCCAAAATGTCAAAGAAAAAACTCAAAGATGATGAGGATCCCAGAAGACTTGAGCCTTCAGCAATACCACCTCTAAAAGATTTTATTCCCTATAATAAAGGCAGCAGTGAAATGAAACTGCAACCACATAATGACTTGGCCTTAGTAGTTTCTTTTTTATGTAAAGGTAATGTCTTCCATATTTTATGCAAAAGATAAATAGCACAGTATTAACCACATAACAACATTGGAAGTCTAAATGAAAAACATGGACCTTGCTTTAGAATCTGTCAAGATCTGTTGAAAGAAAAATTCATGAATATGGAAAAACTTAATTGTATATGATCCTTAAAGGCTAGATCATACAACAAGCTTAAGCTGATTAATGTCTGAGTCCGAAATTTTGTTTTGTGAAGTACGTTACTACCTTCTTCTATATAAACATTATTTTATGAAAATTTAAAAGTGCCCATTGCAGCACAATAAGAAACAAAAACACTATGTGTTAGTTTGAGCTACTAACAACGTCATTAAATATACAAAACAATGTGAGATGAGAAATGCATAAATAATTTTGGTCAGAAAATTTGACACACTTAGATATAAAGAGTAGGATAATATTCAGATTGTAGGTCATGATAGTGTAGTCAGTAGGGTAACTCATTACTGTTCAGGGTTCACACACCAGTAGGGAGAAACTTTTCTGGTCCCATACAAGCCAGCCCTCAGACCCACCCAGCCTCCTGCACAATGGGCACTGGGTCTTTCCCAGGGCTAAGGTGGCTGAGGTGTGCCAATGTCCACTTACCCCCATCTAGCACCAAGGTTAAAGAAGGGGTAGAACTATACCTCTACTCCCCACTTATGCCTTCTTGGCATGTTATAAGATGAACTTCACATACTATAATATTAAGATGCAATGCACAAAAATACAGTCTGTGGATGTGGACAGGATTTAGTGAGATCAGAATAGAGTCCAAGGGTGGGCTGTAAAGATGGTAATGAAAATTCAGGTTCTCTTGACCATCCAAACAATTACTGGGTTCTCACTCATGGACATTAGGTAAAGGTAAAGCGTTCCCGTTACAGGCCCAGTGTGGCCCAGAGGGTGGGTAGAGGTATAGCTCTACTCTTCCATGACCACGGCACTAGATGGGGGTGAGTGGTCAGCAGCACGCCCCGGCCACACTTTACTCCCAGGAGAGACCCGGTACCCATTTTACAGGAGGCTGGGTGGGCCCAGGGCCAGTCTGGATGGGCGGAAAATCTCATCCTCACAGAAATTACACCATGGAATGATTTAGTTCCATGGATCCTAGGTCTAGGTTATGAAATAATTTTCCCTTTCACAAAATATTCCCCTTTCTACACTGATTAGGTATAAATCCAACAGGACAGACCTGCACTGTATACTATGCCACAGACAATTCCATGCAGGGACCTAGCAAGAAAACAGTACGGCCAGAACTCCAGAAATACAAGTTAAGCTCCTAGTCACTTTAAAAAAATTCATACCCTAGGACTCTCAAGAGTTAAATGGTACAATCACAGACATCTATGGTGTATTTCTGGTGCCAAGTATAACAAAACAACATACTAACATCTGACAGTCCCACTGCTGGCTCTGAAGCATATCCCACTTCCTGAGCATCCTCTTCATCTGCTTCGTACTCTTCCTCTGAATCTGAAAAAATAATTAAAAAAAGAGACTTCAATATACATAACAGGATTAAATATTTAATCTTTTCTACTGTACAGAGCACCCCAAAAATGAATACAGCCTTTACTAACCTACACACCAAAAATAAAGTGGACAGATAGTAATAAACTGTTGTGTTGCTTTCCTTACAGTCCCAAATCAAATGGCCACCTATTATGAAACAGTATGGGGTGTCACTGTAAGGGAAGGCTGCATTTCTGTGCAGTTGATATTTAAGTCTTTATGGAAGCCATCCCGTTGTGTTAACTACCAATAAACTAAACTTATTCCATCAAACACAACACAGGTTTATTTAAAATCGAGTTGTGCCTTTACCCGCACGCTACATGTTTTGGCCCTTTCTCAGGCCATCATCAGGCATGTCAATACAAAAATCTCACATATGAAGATGTAAGAAGATAAAATCTGAGGGACCCCTTGTTTACAGTCAGTTTTTTACAGTGACTAAACATAAAGTATGGATGCATTGAAACTCAAATAATTCTTAAAAATGTATATATATAGAATACCAGTAATTTTAGGCTCATGTCTGTTGTAGTGAGAGATCATAGTTTAATTCTTCTATGCCTTTGTATTATACATGGTGCAGTATGGTATCTTTTTAATTCTCCTTTTTGAATTTCTTTTTGGAAACTGTGGGCCATGATACAGTTTCTGTAACTTATTAAATAACAAAATAAGAAAACTCATATGTTGTATACTCTGCTAATATTGTTGTATTTAGGAATGTTGGCATATCATACTTACAAGGTGGTGGTGGAGCAATGTTTACCTACAGCGAGTTCATGTGTGACTGTGGCAATGGATGTATCGGAAAACAAGCATGTAGTCAGAGTCAACATCTATCATTCTTATGTTGTATTACAACATTGTAGATTTTATTGGATCCTGTTGTAGATTCTTTGTTGATTTGATTATTTCTTAATGTCTTACAATAAATGTAAAACTCTTCCAAGGAATACATAACTTTTCCTTTTTTGACAAAATATAAAATATCCATGATATGTTCCATGGGGCCAAATGACTGTCTGGTATCACGCAGATGTTTTGCAAACATCAAATTTGAGTTTTAGTACTTGAAAACCTGAAGATGTTCGTTATACCTCTTGTGGAATGATCTGCCAGTTTGTCCAGAGGAAGACAATAAACCTCAAGTTCCACATTTGCAAAACATCTACATGATACAAGCCCCACAGATTTTGTCTTGTTACATCTTTGTTTGTGAGATTTTTGTATCATCCTGCTGGATGACGGCCTGAGAAAGGGCCGAAACATGTCGCATACATGTAAAGGCACAACTCAATTTTAAATAAACCTGTGTTCTGTTTGATGGAATAAGTGTAGTTTGACATTTAATTGTGTGTGTGTGTTTAATTCATTCTGCAATCATCAAAGCCCAGCGAACTGGTAGACTGTACAGAGCAGAATTTTCAACAAGTTTTGTTTTAACCTTGATAAACCAGCTTTTGAAACTAATGACATGCTTAAAAAAACTTCTGTTATGATGCCACAAGCCAAAAACAAACCTCTGAATGGCAGTTACATTTAAGAAGTAGCCAAAATTTGGTTGAATGTTTTGAATGCTCAGGTCAAACATCATTAAGCGAGACTGATGAAAATATGGAAAAAGTGTGTTAAGTCATCCACGAGGATGGACAGCATACAATTAATAATGTCTGTAACATTCTAGATATTACCATACAGTACATACAAAAGAATTTTAACTGAAAATTATGACAGATTACTGTAAAATTTGGGCCCCATCTGATGAATGACACCCAGAAACAAAACCAACTTTCTGTGTGCAAGGACCTGCAATATCAGGCCAATTAGGACAGACACTTCCTTTCTAAGCTCTGGTTAAAGGGGCTAAGATATGGGGATAATGTGTGAATTCAAACTGAAACACAGGCGCTGAGGGACAGTATCACAAAATGGGAGCTCCCAAGATGCTTACAGCAGTGGGAAAGGTGCTGGGCCCTGTGTATAATCTCCAGAGGGGACAGTACCAATCTGCAACTAAGATAAGCCCAAAACTGTTACAGTGCTGCAGGCCAGAAACTTCTGGCTTGCACCTCATGCAATATTTCATACTGACAAAAATTAGTGAAAATTCACACAATGAAACCAACAAATGCACTAAAGTTAATATTTTTTACATTACCAGAAATGAATTTTATAATACCTACAAATATTTTATGCACAAATTTTAATGTATTAATAATCTGTCTATTTTTTTATATAGGCTTTATTGATGTTCAGTAAATCCCTGATGATGATCAAGAGAGATGGAAACATGTCTGACAAAATGTGAGTTAAAACATAATGTTAACATTAGCTAATTTTTTGGTTTTATTGTGTAAATTCTTTATTAACAAACGGGCATGAATAACTTCAAGATTATTGAAAATGTTTCTGTATTCTGAAGTGAGTGTTAACTCCATGGTATGCATCCTGCACAATACCATTCTAATATTCATGTATTATGCTCCTGGATATAGTTCTTGGATCATGTATAAATGTAAGGAAGATACAGGCTTTCACCACAAGTATTCATACAGTTTAGAAGTAAAATGACTGACACAATTTGGGCAGCTTTGTAATTGTGTTGTCATTCAGTTCAGCTTAAATGGTTGCTGCCCACAACAGACCCTGTTTAATGTAAGTGCATTCTACATACCATGACTCTGTACAACAGTCATATTTTTCCTCAATATGAAACACAAATGCAAAAAAAAAAAAAAAAAAAAAAAAAAAAAAAATATTTTATTTTTATAAAAAAAAATTAAATTAAAAAAATTAAGAT
>Ga0131853_10015633_pt1 | contig 13873 bp, 8 predicted proteins | sample TergutLab28metaG_FD_92764 | JGI IMG/M metagenome (GOLD analysis project Ga0131853, IMG submission 92764) | Labiotermes labralis P1 segment gut microbial communities from Petit-Saut dam, French Guiana - Lab288 P1 (version 2) (version 2) | ecosystem: Host-associated > Arthropoda: Insects >... | reverse complement strand
TCGATCCCCGGCGCTACCAGATTTTCTGAGTAGTAGTGGGTCTGGAACGGGGTCCACTCAGCCTCGTGAGCCTCATGAGGTCAATTGAAGAGCTACTTGAATGCAAAAAGTAGCGGCTCCAGGTCTAGAAAACAGAGATTAACGGCTGTGGGGACCCGTTACGCTGACCACGTGACACCCCTCTATCCGCAACAGTTGGCACTAACTTCGCCGACCGGCGGCGGCCGCTCTGTCGGTATAGTTCGCGTGCGGACTAAGGCCACGTAGTTTAGTTTTAGTTTAGTATGGACTGTAAAACTGCAGTTAGTTGCATAGCGGAGCAAAGTGATTTCTGATATATCAGATCTGACGTTTAAGAGCAGGCGAGGATTTCAATTGTGGTTTTGTACATTATGACGACGTGTAGTCTGGTGGGTGGTTCACCTTCTTGTCATCATAACGACACGTATAATCCAAGTCAAGAACGTGGAAGTCAAAGCGGCCGGGTAATGAAGCTAAACACCCAATCCAATTTACTGCTGCCTTGAGATTTTGGGTCTTTATTTTCATGGAAACCACCAAAGCATACATTTCGAAAAGGCTCGAGAATGACTTTACCCTTATCGTCCAATACTAAAACAAGTACACCTGGCAAATAATAAACGACTGAAACATTTTGCCAGAAAACGTAAACAAAAAATACCATTCCAGAGACTCCTGATTTGGATTCAAGCTGTTCAGCATGGGGTCCAAAGAAAGAATTTTGTGATCAAGATGCTGAAAAGTGAGGAATTTTCGGGGCGCTGCATAAGTACAATATGTTGAAAGACGATATTGTTAGTATGTGTCTTGCGTGTGATAAAGTTACCAATGTTACACTCTTCCACTGTTATTGTTATGCAGTAAAGTTACCAAAGGAACACCCCTCAAGCGTCATTACTACAGTACGTCTGGCAGGGTGAAACAGCGCGATTGCCACCGGTTAGATTGTTTTGAATTTCATGCGTTCTTTTTTTTTTTTTTACAGTTTGTTCAGGCATTCAGATCTGGTTTAAAATCGGACAAAAAACAGACAGTTTACATGAACACCTACGTCCATCTATGAAGTAACTTATATACACCGTATTCTCTGTGGGATACGAATTGGATCCGAAGAAAAGGTTAACTATCTAAACAAAAGAGTCCAGCACGATCGACATCGCGCCGTTTCAAAGATGTCGATTTATAATTGATTATAAATGTATTGCAAAGACACGGGGAACACTTGCAGTGAGAGTTGTGTAAAACACGGAAAGAAACATTTCAGATTTTCGAGTCACCAGTGAACTTTTTGAAAGGTTACGAATTTAAAATCTGGTGACCATAACAGAGAAAAGGCGGACGTTTCCTAACTTGTTGTTATGCGGTAAAATTAGCAACAGGAAACCCTACCACTGCCACTGGTGTACCGTAAATTGCGACCAGACCAATTAAGTAACAGGGAAACGAATGAGTGAATAGTATTAATTGGATCCCACGTTCATGGAGATCGCTGTCATAATGGAATAAACTTGGATTGAAGTGTTGGATGTGATAATTTGATTTGGAATTGCAATCAGAATTTTCGCTTGCAATACATTCTGCAGTAATAACAACAAATAACGGTGCCATGTTTTCAACGTCACTGTATGTGTAAGTCTAAATATAACAACCCGCAGACATGCACACAAACGCATGCACACACCCACCCACCCACCTGCCCACACACACACACACCCACGCCACACACATACACATATACTGTCTGACACACACACACACACACACACGCACACCCACACACACATATATGTCTCTATCTCTCTCTCACACACACACACACATATACGGTCTCACACACACACACACATATATATATATATGTCTCTATCTCTCTCCCTCACACACACATACACGGTCTCTCACACAAACACACACACATACACTGTCTCGCGCTCTCTCTCTCACACACACACACATATATGACATTGAGGTGCTGAAAATGATCGTTAGCATCCAAAACACGACTTTTTGAAACCGAGGCATAATTTTAGAATCTAACATGATTATGCGTATAAGGTGCGAATATTTGACGCCGTAATTGGCGTAGAAGAAATAAAATAAGAACTACCTTTGATATAAAAATATATGCAAAAAATATTAAATATCACCACAATAAAATAACAGGATTTTTACATATTTTGAAAAATGTATTTATGCAGTGTCAATTGACAATTTCCACATGGACGTAATATCAAAGCTTACATCAGTGGTCCGTGTGCTGCATGTTTTTTAGTTAATACAAGAACACTCGTATATGGAAAAGAATATAAGATACACTGATTTTACTAGAACTGATTTTCATGTACGAAACTGAACGCGTTATTTGTTGTCAGAAAACCTGTCACTGAATAAAATCGTGATAATGAGCAGTATTTGAATCAAAGGAACATTTGTAGACAAAATATAGCAACGGAGCTTCTGGGTTACATAGAAATTCTTGAGTCTTTGTGGAGTGGTTTTCCTCAGTGCTTCCACAAAAATTCAGGGACTTTACATTAATCTCAGGGTAAACAGGTAAAGGTAAAGTGCACCCTCGTACAGGCACTGAGGCTCTGTACAGACCGTACGGCCTATAGGGGGAGTAGAGGTATAGCTCTACTCTTTCTTGACCACGGCACTAGAAGGGGGTGAGGGGTCAGCGTCACTCCCCGACCGCTCTTTACCCCCGGGAAAGAACCGGTACTCATTTTAAAGGAGGCTGGGTGGGCCCCAGGGCCGGTCTGGACAAGTGCGGAAAATCTCGCCCCCATCGGGATTCGATCCCCGGACCGTCCAGCCCGTAGCCAGTCGCTATACCGACTGAGCTACCCGGTTCACAAACTCAGGGTAAGAGCTTTAAATTCAGGAAAAGTACCTCAAATCCAGAGACAGTGCCATAAATTGCGTCGTTTCCTTCCATATCCTATCCAGTTCATTCAAAACTCACTGTTCTGCTCTGTATAAACCGCAATAGTGGCAGCGTCTTTAAAAAAGTTACAAGTACACACATCAAGGCTCCTAGTGCCCTAGTCAATTTAAACTAATTTACAAAACTGCAAAAAATGTTAGGATGAAGCACTTCTATTGCACTTATGTATACGGTGTTATAAATAAATCTTTGATAAATCTGCTGGTTATAAGATGCAGCGATAAACAGCACAAAATTACATTAGCCCGAATGAAAGTAAACTCCTCCACTTCCTAGTTTATCGCTATACGTTCAATTTTACATCACGCGTCTACCTCCTTTTAATCTCCGCGGAACGGTCTACATAGATTCTTCAAGCTTCGCAAACAAGCCTCGCGATTCCATTGTCCAGTAGTTGAAACACAGTCACAAAATTTTAAATCTGGTCCCAATAGCGCATCCAAATAAGTACTCAGCCTTTCTTTCCTTTGTGGTTATACCTACAAGTATTCTCGAACTACGATATTTGCCAATCCCTCGAAAGCATTTTAATTAGACTCCGACTAAAACTTAAATTAAAAAGGCACCGAATATTTACAAATAAACCACATGCTCGGACGAAAAGAGTCAGTCTGTCAAAAGGAAATTATTTATATATTTGCAAGAAGAGATTTGGAAAATGAGAGATTCGAAATAGGCGCTCGTTGATTAAAAAACGAAAACGGGAACCATTTCAGTCAATGACGTCAGGAAGACAAAGGAATACTGGCTGATACTATTCAAAGCATCAGATATTAGCAAGCATCATGTTATATCGTGCACTTGAAACTAAGAGATCACTCTAGTCACCATAAACTTCCACGTTTTCTGGTCCTTGCAAGCACACGGGCTGTAAGGATCACCACGAACTGCAAGACAGCTTATTGTAATAGCTGCAGACAGTAAATAGACAAAAGAGGCAACAAGAGTCAACCAAAACGAACTGGAAGTCAACAAAGAGGAAAATCACATATATCGCAGCAGTGGATGTTCTACATGTAGTAAATACTGTGACACGACTGTCCAATAAGTAAACAGACTGTATGACCCAAGGGCCGATTTTTTAAATTATTTTTAAGTGATTCGAACTAACCTTCCGAGGTTTGATGGGGCTTACCGAGGCTAAGCAATTGCAATGGCAGTCCGCTTGGACCCTCGTCGTTTTTTCATTCCTCTCGACGTGTTGATGGCTCTTCAGTTGACATTCGCATTCTGTGGGTCTGCCACTTCCACAACCGTCGGTGGATTGTAAGAACTCCCCTCTCCACCTGTCCGCCTGAAGAAACAGTCAACATTAACCACTCAGGTACCCATCTGAAGGCAACGTTAAAAATTGAATAAATAACAGCGGCTTCAAGAGGTGACAAGTCACAGGAACGTCACAAACACCAATTAAGTTCTCAAATTAGAGTTTCAATAAAAACATCTTAAAATCTGATGCCCAGGGTAAGGCAATGTAAATAAGGAATGGTAGGTTTTCACCCTTTTTTATAGGCCGCGAAATCCCTTAGGTTGAGTAGAGACATAACTCTACTCTTTCTAGGACCTCGGCACACTAGATGGGGTGGGGGGTTAGCCCCACGCCCCGGCCGCCTCAACCCCCATGAAAGACCTGGTACCCATTGTACAGGAGGCTGGGTGGGCCCCAGGGTTGGTCTGGACGGGCGGAAAATCTCGTCCCCATCGGGATTCGATCCCGAACCGTCCAGCCCGTAGTCAGTCGCTATACCGACTGAGCTACCCGGCCCACTGTAAATAAGGAATGAAGGTGTTTAAAATAGAGGACGCAATAAATTTGTCACTGAAATGTTGGTGTGAAGCGAACTTTGCAGATCTGAATAGATCAATATTTGCATTTGTTTGGCGCAACAGCCCCCCAGTGGGTCAAGGTCTCCTCATTCACAAGGTTATCACACTCAACGACGGACCACAGTCGGTAGGACTCATCTGCATGAGTGACTAGCCCATCGCAGAAACCTCCAACTGACAACACACAACACTCACAACAGACAGACATCCATGCCCCCGGTGGGATTCGAACCCACAATCTCAGCAGGCGAGCGGCTGCAGACCAATGCCTTAGACCGCGCGACCACTGGGATCGAATATTTCCATTCTAAAATGCTAAATACCTGTTTATTTTGACCGGTAAACAAATAATACTATCCGATATCCACATTAATACTTAGAACAAACAACACATTTACACACATTCAGCTGTGCAACCTAAAATAATCGAACTGTAATTAACGTTCGTATTACTGATGCCTTCTATAAAAGAAAAATACTTTGTGCTAATATAGTTCCTCGCCTTATAAGGTAAATATAACCAACGAATTATCCTTTCTCAATGTCATCTCGTTTATTAGGAACTGCGTAGAACAAAACTTGACGGTTTAAAAAAAATGGGTACACTAAGACGACGCTGCAGCAGTATTAGTGTGGCGCATCAGGCCATCTTACCGGTTTAGACTCGGAACGACTTCCGAAACAAGTAAAGCAATCCCATTACAGGTCTGGACAGGCCCTGAGGGTTCCAGGATGTTGAGGTTCACTATTTCAAGACACACGACACATGATGGTGGTAAGATTATCAGCCCCACGCATCGGCCGCCTTTACTCCTAGGAAATACTCCTAGTACTCATTTCTGAGGATGAGTCGATCCCAGGGTCATAGTGCGGCCAGAAGGATTACGTCAATGAAATATTCCAATGACACTATCGGGAATCGAACCTTCCGACCTTCCGACTTGTAGCGCAGTGCCTCAACCAACTGCGCCACCGCGTGGCTCTCCGAAACAACAATACTGCAGTAACAGACCTGCTGGAACAGAAACGTACGCACACAGGCTTTCAAAGTCCTGTAAGTAATTCCGTATACGTCCGTCAAACTACGTCTCCCACTAAATTACACGTGCGTTTGGAAAGCAAATCGCACCGAAAAGAGTACGAAAACAACTACACAGAACAGAATCTTTAGCGTAAACTAGCAGTCTCTCGACTAACCAAGAAATTCTCAGCATTAATACTTCTTTACAACAAATAAATGATCGCCTTACAGGAAAGTGCGTTCGCAGCTTAACACAAGCGCCTGAAATTTACCACAGAGTTCGATTTTATGGTTTACTGATCCATAACAAAGCCCAGTTTACATAGACCATAAACACAATGCCATCGAAAAGCCTCAACATTTGAGCCAACTTACGCAGTAGGAAAGGGCGGAACCGTACAGATAGTTTGTTCCATTTCACGGCTCACATAAATGGAATAAGGTGCTGCACGTACTTCCGCCCCTTGACACTTCAGCGGTCGTTCCTTTTTCTTTGATTACATCTGCAGTTCTGTCCCACGCATTCACTCTCCTCCTTTTTTGTCTCCACACAACTGGGAGCTCGCCCACACTTGCCACTCCGAATATTCTAAAGTAAACAGGTTATAAACATTTCAATTTTCCGGTTCGTGCTCCTAGGACAGGGTTCGCACGAACTTAACGGCACGCGAGATTAGGGGACATAACCTTAGGATGGTAGTAACGACATTTGTCTCGCCGCCCATCCGGACATTTCATCTACCAAACGTCGTCCGACATTCGATATATCGATCTACACCTGAGGCCTTCGAACTCTTAATGTCTGTGGAACCGTTGTGACTAAATCCGAATTTTCGTGGAACCCCGGTAAAGTAAAGTTGTATCTTTGTGTGAAAATGAAATAATAATAATAATAATAATACCAACTGAAATCCTGAGAGTAGCCCGCGGAGCCACGGGATTCCGCGGAACACAGTTTCAGTACCTCCAAACGACACTTTCATTCTACACGGTCCTCGCATCTAACCTAGCGTCACAGCATACAGTCCAGCAAAGGGAAAAACCCACTTCAAATTTCTGCCATGAGACGGATTACAATAACAAAGAATTTTCTTTCTTTTCCTCGGACATATTCCCGATTAGTATAAGAGTGAATTAGCCACAATCCCTTCTCCTAACTGCAACACGACATGTGCAACAAAGTACCCACCACCCCCCTCCCCTCAAGACACATCGCTATTCCGTCCCCTGTGCCATCATTATTATTGACAATGCGGTAGTCTGACGAGCATTCGTAATTAATTTTCACACTGTCTGTTAACGTTCTGTTCCCTTGTTTGTCAATACGACCACATATTAAATTAAATTAGAGGTTCAGTGACCATATTAAATGTATTGTTTCCTCATTTTGTTAGCGTCTACACATTGGCAGCAAAGCGTTGCGCGAAATACATACAGCAACATATCCTGGATTCAGACACGCTTAAAAAGCGGACTATACTCAGAAACCTTAACATGAGATTTAAGAAGGATTAAGTAAATTCAGTATTAAAAATCGAAAAAATAAAAAGATGCAATAATGGAAAATATAGGCCCACCCCTACAGCCTGAAACAGTATTAGAAGGAACATTAGTCAGAAATTCAACAAATATATGTTAAGGGAGAGCGTTTTATAGAGACTTCGTGCTTTAGAGGTAAGAGTTACAGATTCGTGAGCAAAAATAGAAGGAAGGTTGTAACATTAAATTGTTACGAGGTTTATTGTTCGTACGGAAGCGAAGTGCTACAGGAAAAGAGACACATCAAGACTCCAAGGAAGTGGGAGAGATTTTTCTGCAAGATTTAGGAGAAGTGATCACACAAGAATTTACATTCCGGAGAAGCTAATAAGATGTCAAAAACAAGAAATTAATCAAATGCAGACTAAAAGAGAGAAACACGGAAATCCTGTAAGGTACCAAGCACACACTACTGTATGAACAATATCGCCAACATTCACAAGGACTTTTACCACTGTCACCAATATTCAGAAACAAACTCTACTTTTCGGAAGCTATGTGCTTCCGTCCTTAGGTGAAATGACACAAGAAACACGAAATCTATATATAATAGTATCACCAACATTCACAAGGACTTTTTCCACTTTCACAAGTATTCAAAAAAATTACATTTCGGAAACTTTCAGCTACTTTGTGTAGTCAACACATGCAGCTGCCATTCACAAGTGCTACAGTAAAGTAGTAAATTGACGGGTTATATTTTCTTTTATTCGTTATGTTAGAAAATTTCATCTGATGACAGAAGCAGAGGTAAGTTTCGAAACGTCGAGTTTGCGAAAATAATAATGTGATTGGAAATGTTCAATACGTGGACAGCGTAACTGCAGTTTCTCTAGAGATTGGGCAGCAGAATTCGGAATTGTGAACTGCTCACCTTTCTTAAGATTTCCAACATTTGTGTTGACCCAGATCACGACTAGCACAAAAATGACGGGCCAGCAACAGGAACCTGAGTGTTCCTAGATAGTTTATAAGCTTGGATGCGTTAATCGTCCCGTTACGCAAAAGAGAATCTCAAGATATTCATATACGAAAGGAGACTGATTTCTTATAATAAAACCAACTAGATGCACTAATTTCTCAAATTTATTTTTGGAACAAAATTCTACATGTTTCGAACAGTTCCTCTGTCCATTATCAGGAGTTTTTCACTGTACACACTGCAGTGGTATATATCATACATGTTTGTTGACAGCTTGATAGCAGGATCAGGACGGAGTTCCGTGATCATCATCAAAGTGCATCAATTTGGTTTTATTATAATAATTCATCATGATGCACGGTCACCTGAACGTCAGAGACTGATTTCATTTCTCCAGTGTTTAGAAAATCAATAACCTCTAGTGATATACTCTAAACTCCTCCTAAGATATTACGCCACGATGTGTGTTTGACCCTTACAAGTCACACAAACATTTCCCATTATAAGACGGCTTCGCCCTTTAAGACATCACCTTCGGTAACAGTTGCCATTCGTGGCAGCAATATCTTGAAATCTACAAGTTCAAAAACTTTCAGCTCATGTATAAAACATGCAAAATGAATTTCTCAGCAATTTGATTGTAGTTGATTGTTGTATGGTCACAACACTTTCGTTAATAGGTTCAATAACTACGTATGCACGAAGTAACTAACTCAAAAACGCCGAATCCCTTCTTAAATCCTGTGTATTTGTTCCTGTAGGCAAGAAATTTCTCGCCTCCTACGAACACCGAACTTACAGTACCGTGTTGATAAAAATTTGCGTCTACTCCCCATCCTCGAAGAGATGCATCCAGCCAAGCTTTGTTTTTTAAAGCAAATTTAAATATTGTCATTCCATCTATACTCAGGTATTCCAAATATGCTCATCCCTTCAGGTTTTCGACAAACTTTTATACCCATTAATCATTCTCCCATGCCTGCTACATATCCTTCTGTTCTCTTTTGATTTGATCATACTAACATCTGGTGAAGGTGGGCCGGGTAGCTCAGTCGGTATAGCGACTGAGCTACGGGCTGGACGGTCCGGTATCGAATCCCGGTGGGGACGAGATTTCCTGCCCGTCCAGACCAGCCCTGGGGCCCACCCAGCCTCCTGTACAATGGGTACTGGGTCTTTTCCGGCGGTAAAGTTCGGCAGGGGCGTGCTGCTGACCACTCACCCCTTTCTAGTGCCGCGGTCATGGAAGAGTAGAGCTACTGTATACCTCTACGCACCATCTGGGCAACACCGGGCCTGTAACGGGATCACTTTACCTTAACATCTGGTGAAGAGATTGCAAATCATGAGACTTCTCAATACGCAGTTTTCTCAGCCTTTCTTTGAATCTGAAACCCCGTTGTGTTCCCACTAATAATTATGCAATGAGTCACACAACTCTGCGTATGTGTATCTTATTCTATTTTCTCAGCCTTCTCTGACCTCTTCTCTCTTGGGTCCAAATATCCTCCTCAGCATCCTACGCTCAAACATTTCAATCAATGTTGTCCCCTAAATACGAGATATAAGGTTTGGTGCCTACACAACAAACAAAAAATTATGGTTTTTTTTTTAAAGCTTGGTGTGTTTCTATAGGCGACGAGAGACAAAAGATTCTGAAACGAAGAATTACACCGTCTTCCGCCTGTTTTGAATTTATTCGTAACACAGCAATCAACAGCTGCACTGAAAGTGCTGGGTGACGGCTTGGTCCTTCCACATTTTTTTTTAGAAATTTCGAACTCTAGACTTTGAAGTACAGTTACAATAATTAACACATTTTTGCGACCTAGTAGCAGCTTATGCCGGTCCCAGTGGCCGCGCGGTCTAAGGCATGAGTCTGCGGCCGCTCGTCTGCTGAGATTGTGGATTCGAATCCCAACGGGGCGCAAGGATGTTTATTATGAGTGATGTGTGTTGTCAGGTAGAGGTCTCTGTGACGAGCTGATCACTCGTCCAGAGGAATCCTACCGACTGTGGTGCGTCGTCGTTTTGTATGATCTAGAAAACTCGTGAATCAGGAGGCCCTGGCCCACTGGGGGCTGTCGCGCCAAAAACAAACAAAAAGTAGTAGCCTATAAACTTGTATATTCGTATTTGTTATAATTGTGTTATTGCCTACTGTAACCTGTATACGGACGTAGAGAATTGATCCAAAGTAATTTCATTTCAATTCACTCAACACGGCCAATTCAATATGGAAAGTGAAATAAAGCAAGTTCCGTTACAATATGAAAGGCTGAAGTAATCTCCAAACGGGTTTCTTCATGTACGTACTGGTGGGATTAAACGTGCTCCATTTAGTTCAGCGAGTGTAATAACATAATTGATCCGCGAACAGTCAAATATACAAATACACCTTTATTCCTAATATTCTCGTATGTTCAAGGACACGCAGATTTGTCCCTGCGCCTACACATTACGTGAGGCGTACAAATGGCATAGACAGCTACAGCAAAATCTCCACGCATTCTTAACCTTGACGTGACGTAGAGGTATTGTTCGAGGCACGATTCGAATTATGTGCGTACCAGTAGACCGAAATGGGCGCGCGGGTTGACCGTCCTAAGAGATTAGTACATTCCATTCCGGCGACTCTAACCTCCACCAGCCTGTAGAAAACCTGCTGAATGAAGACAGTAAACAGATCTTACTATACCACGGAGTGCTGCTGTGTGTTTTCCAAGTAGGATAACAAGATATACTCGCCGATCCCAGTGGCCATGCGTTCTAATGCATAGCCGGATTGCTGGGCTTAGAGGTTCGAATCTCTCTCATGACACGCATGTTTGTCTCTGCTCTACTCAGAGCAAGATTGCCATGCCATGTAGGCACAATGCCGGAGCAACGTTCTTGTGTAGGTGAGTAATTGTGTAGGCTATTGAATGAGTCATGTCTTATCGGAAGAGTGATGATAGTGAGGGAGTCCGTCTCTGGCAGGTTTGTTTGTTAGAAACACCCGGCACAGATGTCAGCCCGAGAAGATTTTACTGCATTCAGTCTTCGTAAAATCTTAAAAATGGCCACGAAAGAAGAAAAATTATTTCATTCTTAACGGAAAAATCTACAATAAGTATTTAAATATCTATAAATCTTCGAATGGTTACACGTACAGTTATAAGTATTTATGAGTTTATTCACTAATAAAGAATTAAAGCAATACTTTCAGAATCCAGTAATCCCGACGAGTGGTTCCATGTCATAGCGTTAATTGAGGCTGTCCGTCACGCAAAACTTAAGACCTCGCGCTTCTGCTTAATCACGTTCCGGTTCGATCTTAACCGTCCACACCAGAGAACTCGACCGCAGCATCCAAGAACACTACACGCCACAATGACAAGCGCATTAAATATATACGGAAAAACAAGAGAAGATGGAAGAGTGACGGACAGAAGGAGAGACAGGAAAACAGAAACAAAGGAAGAAAAATAAGAAAATAAACAAATAAAGGAATGAAGAACGAGAGAGAATAACAAAACTGGGGCATATTATTGTTAATAATAGCACTGAATATTATAGGTCACTTAAATAAATGTGTTGATCATCTGAAAACTGCCAACTTTCTACAAAACTTGGAATTCATTACTGAGAGGAAGCGGGTTCTATTTGTAGTACGTTGCGAGTAATAACCATCATACGAGTGTATGTTGAAGATTCGAACACTAATCTCTTGATTTTACTTGCTTAATTGCTTGTAACTGCGATAATATTTTATCACTGCAATGGCTTTGTCTCGCAGAAAGCCTGCATCGGTCACCACACGCTGAGACAGCTGCGGTGCTAAGGACTAAGAAACGCACTGCATGTCTGGCTGGATGCTACCGACCTCTCTACGTAGCGTGTCGTATGTCGGAATTAGAAGTACGACACGTCCGTAACCATGCATGCCTAGAAAATTCAAAATTAGGACGTCTTGTCACCGAGTTTTAGTACAAGCAGGTAGATAACGTTCAGGCACTACACATTGTACACAGGTTACAATTTCTCAGTGTTTCACCATGCAGTCAACAGGTTAGGAGCCGAACACAATTTATTGATGTCCCTCCTGCACTACTTTGCTTGCAAATAATGCGGCCAAAACTGGTATTAGAGGAAATACTTACCTGAGACCCACAGAGAAGTGCCTAACAGACAGCGCATAAAATTGTAACAAGATAATAAATTTGTGGTAAATGCTGTTTCCAGGTCTGATGTAGAATCCATATTACTAAAATTACATTTTCACATATAAAAACAAAGGCAGGCCGTAAGACAGATAAGGCGGTTAGTCTCCGGCCTCTCGCCCCGGAGATTTGGGTTCGATCCACGGCCAGTTCATGTGTGATTTGTGGTAAATAAAGCATTACTGAGCCAGGATTTTTCAGAATACTTGCGTTTTTCCTTGTCATTATCAGTCCACGAATATTCCACATCTACATTTCAATCATCCACCACCAAAATATATAATCTTAGTAACTGAGAGCGTGGCTAAATAAAACACTACTACACACTTCACACATAAACGTGACAATAAATTTTACGAATAAAAGGATTAACAGGAAAATCAAAGCAACTTGTATGACATTTCAAAGGAAGTGCGCCAAAATTATAAAGAGAACGGTTTCAAAATTTAAAAGTCCAGTAGGAAAAAAGTGAAACTGCCTGCTGAAACATGAGACTGTCTGCATTGTGCCCGCGTTGCGTGTTTGTTTTCTTCATACGATTCTCACAAAAAAAAAAAAAAGCAGCGATTATTTTCCTGCACAGCATTAGCCGAATGGTCTTTACAATGGACACAGAGTGTGCTTTCTGCGAGGCACGAATCAAGTTTTATGTACCTGAGATTTCAGTAAAGTCATTCTTTAAAAGGTTAACCAATTCCAGAGTAAGAGGCGAAAGCCTTTCCGCTGCCAGGTACCCTGTTTCTCTCACGTTACGACACAAATAATTAGAGATCGCACTCCCACATTTCAAGCATATCATAGTGATACTTATAACTAAACATTAAAACACATTAACACAACATTTTAAAATATTACTTCAAATTTTACATCAACAGGCAACACAGATCTTCACCCTAATTATGCCTGCATAAAGTTACAGTTCTAACTGTACTGAGTAGTGTGCAAGAGTAGGACAGGTTACTTTAACCGGAAGTAATGTATCTTGTCAACTAGTGGCGCAGACGGATGGTCGGGGGCCCGCCCGCAACTCTACAACAGGGGGCTTCGCTGTAACTATCAAAGAAGCTAAACCCAAGTCTTACTACAAGAACCCAGAATACTGTGTTCTGTCAGGAAAACGAAATACATTCAAAAAATAAAAACTGGAGTGCTGAGTACGTTTGAAGCCCTACTGTCCCGCAACACATGGTACCGCGAGGTCTACGTGGGAAGAAACCACGCCTCTGTTAAGGTGGGTCCACACTTGTAACGTTACCGCATAACGTAACACGGTATCGTGACAGTGTGAACGGGGCTCGTGACCGCGTAACGTATCAAAAGTTGGTTACGCGGTCACGTTACGGGCTTGTTCGGTGCGCTGTCGGTAGCAAGTGTGGACGTGCAGCGTCACGCTG
>Ga0131853_10015632_pt1 | contig 13873 bp, 7 predicted proteins | sample TergutLab28metaG_FD_92764 | JGI IMG/M metagenome (GOLD analysis project Ga0131853, IMG submission 92764) | Labiotermes labralis P1 segment gut microbial communities from Petit-Saut dam, French Guiana - Lab288 P1 (version 2) (version 2) | ecosystem: Host-associated > Arthropoda: Insects >... | reverse complement strand
CTCCTCGACCTGGTCAGGCACACCGAGTAGTGACACCAGAGGCCATTGCAGCAGTTGAAGCCATCGTGAAGGAAAATCGCCGCGTAACAGTGAATGAAATAGCCGCACATCTGGATATGAGTCCTGGATCAGCACACCATATCGTCCATGATAAAAAATAAAAAAAATATTTAAGGTTTTCATTTGAATCACCCTCGTAACTTATACGAAATTCTCAAACGGAATGTATGAAATAATAAGTATTATCCAAAGGAGTCCGTTACGTTATGAAATTATTTTAGAAAGTAGAATTACTGAGAACATTCATGCATACAATTTTTGGAAATCGCCTCATTTTGTAAGAAAGATATGAATTGAAAACAAAAGTTTTGCTGCTGGACGTTGTTGAAAGTACTGTGAAGAGAAGAAAATACGGAATGGTTCGAGTACGTTGTATAACGGAAATGGAATTTAAATAATATGACAGATGGACTAAAGTAGACTTGAAGTAAGTGAAACGAACTTTCTTAAAGTGTGGCAGGTACATAGAACAGACGGAGTGAACGATATGGCGGAACAGTTAAGTGTCCTTCATATTAATGATGATGAGATACACAAGAGAAATGTGCGGAAGGGTAACTAAGCTGATAATGAAACAGGGACCAATTTAAGAGAGGCGTTTATAACGACCGAAGAAAATAGGGATATTATGTTGTATATGCAAGAGGCATTAGTACTCAAAACGTGGAGGAAGGAATAGTGATTTCACACTAAATATTGCTTCACGTGCATTTTACATTTATATGCGAACCAATTTTATGGAAGGAAAAAGTAGTTACTGTCCAGCCTCACATAGCTGCTAAGAATTTTTTGTGTTATTTTGATGTTCTGTGAATTTGTGAAGTTCAAAAACATGGGGAGTCTAGTTAGAGAAATTCGGTCATATCACTTAATTGTTCGAATCAGACCGTTACACTGTTAATTTCAAAGTTACTTTGCTTAATGTGCTTAATCTGCATATTACTTTGATCGTCTTGTCCTTTAGTTGTATCATTTCTGGTCTCGAGGCATTTCTTTAAACGAACTATTTACTGATCCAGTAAGAAATCAGACATGGCATCTCCAGCTTTGCTATAATGAACTGTGAGGTATCAGAATCATAAACCGTTGTAAGTTTGCTTTCAATAACGGGATGAAAACCGCATCCATAATATTTCCTGGTTGACAAGGGATTTGTGCGACTAAAGTTCGCCCTCTTTATCTTGGGGAGGCTAATACTCCCACTTCCTGTTTTGCAATACCAGTTTCCTTTTCCTTGTTTTGTAATGGAAATATACTTACGTCGAAAAATCGTCAGATTACAGGCACAATAAATACGTTTTAAACAGAAAGGCCTATTTTGCTGACACGTGATACGAATTTTATGACGTCAAGGCCAATCTACCGTTGTACGCTTTTATCTCCTGTCATTAGCTTGCTGTCTTTGCGAATTTCCGAAGTGGAATCACTCTAAGCGACATTGAATATTGCACTCTGGGAAGTTAAAAAAAGGTCACTGTGTTTAAAATAACTAACCCAAGGGAAAGAGTTTCAATTGCCAGCATTATGCTTGTTCATATTGTGTTTGTTTTGCTGTGGGGTACACTTATTACGTACATTATTGCCTGTGGCGACAATTGGTAATCACAATATAGTCTGTGAACCTGAAAGTTTCTCGTAGATCAAGTTGACTCTGACTTTTGTTTTTTTCAATAGTATAGTCCTGAAAGAGCTTTTACATTCTGAAACCATTTGCCCCAAAATTCTTCATAATGTGACATGATGTCAGTACATCAGGATATTATTTCTCAGGTCATTCCCAATTGTCTACGCGATATGAACTTGGCGTTGATTGTCTAGGCTCACGGAGATGCGGGTATTTCCTACCGTAGTTTTGGTGCGCATGCGCGAATAGACATGACCGTATTCATACTGAAGGACATGTGGGCCTACACATAGAAATAAATTTGTGGGCACAATGTAAAGGAAGAGAGGAAGGACATTGAAATTGACTCATGAAAAACCCTAAGTTTTACGTAGTGTTTCGTATTCCACGGTCGAACTAGTCAGAGTGTAAATCGGGACTCAACGTTGCCATTTTGAACATAATTTAAATTGAATTATACATTAGTCTGTTATCTTAATGAAGATTAGTTACCTCTGACTAAATAACGCATTTCCAACGTCTGTAGCTGCGTTACGACTGAGAATCGGACAGATCCGTATAATGTGAACAAACAAGATGCACTATTTTCTATTAATTTATTTCAATAACAGTCATCTACATGTTTCGAGCAGGCTTGCTGCTCATCATCACGAGGATTAACTCTGTATAAACAGCAACTGGTATAGTCATGCGTTATGTTGACTGGCTGTTGGTAGGGTCGGGATGGACCCTACCAACAGCCAGTCAACATAAAGCATGACTATACCAATTGCTGTTTATACAGAGTTGATCCTCCTGATGATGAGCAGCAAGCCTGCTCGAAACATGTAGAGGCTTATTATTGAAATAAATTGATAGAAAATAATGAATCTTGTTGGTTCATGTTATACGGATATATCACGATACACAGAGCAACAAAATTTAAAAAATCGGGCAGATGTTGGTGTGATATTTCTGATTGAGAAGGAAATCTGGAATAAAATCTTCACGTTAAGCCTTGGGTCACGACCTAAAGTCTGACAAGAATAACGAGTATTTTACATGAAAACATGTGCACGTTTATGATATCTCGCTGAATTCTTCCTAGACTGAGAAATGTATCAGACAAAAGTTGCAGCGAAAATCAAAACTCACATGTAATGCTCAGTATCTTTCCCCGCAAATCGTAACGTTTGTGAGACAATATGGATAAATACTGTATATACGTCCAGGCCGCAGGTGACAGTAGAACGTGGCGCATGCATTGTTAATGCTGAATAACTAAGGCTAGGAACTTACACTCAGAATGTGTAATAATTTTGACGTTTTGTTGACTGTGCATCACAGTATATTTATCTCAGTATTTAACCAACTTGATGCACAAAATTTGTTTCACAGTAAGTTTTATTTCATGCCTCTACGTGTTTCGAGTACATGTGCTCATCATCAGGAGGTCAAAATTGCATTAAACAGCCTCTGGTATCATCACACCTATAGGTGATACCAGAGGCTGTGTAATGCAATTTTGACCTCCTGATGATGAGCACATGTACTCGAAACACGTAGAGGCATGAAATAAAACTTACTGTGAAACAAATTTTGTGCATCAAGTTGGTTAAATACTGAGATAAATATGTAATAATTGTTGCTTTTCAGCGACAACAATGGTTACGCGAACTCGCCTCAATGTTAGGTTACACGTGCTTAATTTTGACGAGATTCGATTAAAGCTCCATAGATTAATGTGCATTAATTTAATCAGTACGAATTCCAACTATGTTAAGCTTTATTACATATGTGCCCAAAATTTCATTTTGCTACCATATTTGTAAGTATGGGCCGGGGCAGCGTTGCCGGTATAGCGCCTCGCTAAGGGCTGGACGGTCCGGGGATCGAATTCCGGTTGGGGAGCGAAATTTTCCGCACCCGTCCAGACCTGCCCTGGGGCCCACCTAGCCTCTTATACAAGGGGTACCAGGTCTTTCTTGGGGTTAAAGCAACCGGGAGTTGGCGTTAAACACCCACCCCATCTAACGCCGAGGTTAAAGAAAGAGTATGGCTATGCCTCTACTCCCCCTCCCCCCTCTGGGCATTCCTGGCCTGTTCTAGTGTGAAATTTACCTTTACCATATTTGTAAGTGTAAACACAACCGGTGCAATACATAATTTAGGGGTATGCTTATGGCCTACTAATATCGCTTCACTAATTTCGAATTGTTTATTTTTTTCTGAAACGTGGCGTAGTTATACACTGAGTATTCATTCTATGCTTTCATCAAATTCGTAACAATACGTCAAGCTGCAAGAAAATACTGACTGAACTGTACGAGATTTAAAGCTGTCACGACCAATGCAGGCAATGAAATACGAGTATTCTCAGTCGATCATTCATGCGGAAATGGAGTTTGTATCCGAACTTCCGTCTCTGTCTTCATCGTCAGCGGTTGATTTGACGAGAATGCGACTGAACATTAACACTGACGCTGACAGGATTACGGCAGGCTCTCAAACTGACCTGTCTTGTCATGTTACCAAGCCTATTGTTTCCTCCTGACCAGGCTATTACCTACGCCTACGGGTAACGCCCTCCCCCCTCTTACAAGCGGATTGGGATCGACACGTAGGTAAGTGTAAAGTGTGCTGCACGATCGGCGAAGGCAGGATCCACCTTATCATGATGAAACAATGTACGGCTGTCATGACGGTAGCAAAGAACTTGGTCGTCGTCCGATTCTCTTGACCGTAACCTGTCAAAATCTTAGGCATTGTGGCTGTGTGAATGTTTTCCGATACTTGCTTCATTTGTTAGGCCGTGTTCCGTTTTCGTAATCTGGTCGTAGGTTGCGGTTGTCTCTGGTCTGGGGCTGCTGCTTCCCCAGTGGGAGTCCGTTCTTCATGGCCCATTGGCTTGACCATTTGGGAAGCAAGGCTGCGGCCTGCGGGTACTTGGGGAAAGGGTGGAGGCGAAATTTTTCTGTATCTTAATTTGCTTGAATGCTGCGCTTGGCAGTTGCAAATCTTCGCAAGACTGGTACCATTACGGTACCGTTGCATGTATACACTTTATATGGCAGCCCAGCGTCCCAGACCAAGAGACGAACTTTAACCTTTTGGCGCCGAAATTATATTTTTAATTTTAGCACACCCTGTATAAAAAATGTGAATAATACATGAACCAAATAAGTTAGAATTATGAAACAAACTGCATTTTGAAGAGAAAAAACGGAGAGTATACACCATGTTTAAAATATATGGTACCTATATTTGTTGAATAAATATATAAAATGCAACTTGGAGGTTAGCGGTGCGGTACGTCAACTAAAGTTGACGTTAGGCGTCTAAAGGTTAAGGAATGTGTGGGTGCGGGGGGGGGGATGGGGGATGGGTGTGTGGGGGACATATATGCAGTCCAACTCGGTTATAACGTTATGAAGAGGACTAAGTAATTTGTGTCGTTATAAACGAGTGTTGTTAAAACCGAGGAGTGTAATGTTGTGGTTAATAGAGAGGAATTAATTGTTACCACAGGCCATCTGACCGATGTCGCTATAACCGGGTTCGTCTGTAAGTGTTGTGACTGATGTTACTTTTATTGATTTTAGACTTCAATCTGCTACTTCTGGAAAATGTGACTGGTATATTATTGCTGCACCAACCTGCCTGGTTTGTTTAGACTTAGTGCGATGCCCGTGCAATGTAGAATATATAAAATTTAATGCATCAAGTGTTACTTTCACACATCCTGATCTTGTTCTTGCTGCAGACGTACGTATGCGCGTCGTCCGACATGCCAGATTAAGTCAGGGTCGTTTACAGACCTCCATAAGGTACGCCATTTGGCAAGTGAGGTCACGTTGAGTGACAGCAACGATTAAATTATGTCCTTTGACGTCAGGTTACGTTGGTTTTGTTGACGACAGGTTAGGTTACGTTACATTGAGCACAGTAAATAAGGCCATTCTGTGTATTTGGTATAAACGTATACGTACTCTGACGCTTCTGTAGTCCAAACGTGCCAAGAAGAACGTGAGAAAGGAAGAGATGTGGAAAACTGTGTGTTTGTCTTCGGAGTACACAGGTGCCGGGAATCGAAGCTCAAAAATATGTTATATCACCCAGTATTGCCAAGTTTTCAGTTGTCACAGGGATGCTGCTAAGATTCAGATCTTCATAGATGTTTCACCATGTTCACTTGTAAGTAGATACCGACGTTTTGTGAAGCGTTGTTCTGTTATCTTCAGGGCCAAGCAGCAAGGAACGACGATTCTTCGAGACGTCGGTAAGCATTTCCCAGTTGGCTTAGCGTAAAACCCAAGAATATTTGCATCTTCAAGTCTAATATTGTTAATTGAAACTCATGAAATAAACTGAGATGGAATATTGAGAGACTGTTCTCCATCCGTCTCAGATAACTGCTTTAAATCCTGTTGGAAAGTATTTTGGAAAGTTTTGTTTATTATGACTGCTGCTGTAAGGCGATTAGATAGTCTAGATGTTTTCGTGGAACCAACTGTCTGCTTCCACCAGACCACTATTTCAGCTACTTGTCGGGCAAAGTTTTGGGCTATTTTCCCTCAACATTCATTTCATACGTCCTTATGTTTTATTACTTTACGCCATCTATGCTTCGCTAAATTGTGTAAACTTGTTGTACGGCTCTTTATTTACGTCATAGGCGGTTCTAAACAAAGGAACTTTTGTCTCTTTCCTCACCAGTGCTTTCTTCTCTTCAGTGAGCTTTCATGGTTAGATGGCAGTATCGGACAGAAATATTCCCCTCCCCACTGAAGTAAAAATAAGCGGTTACCGAAGTTTTGAAGACACTGTCTCCGTATTCCATCATGAAGATCGGGGTGTTAGGTTACTCAAAAGATGAGTAATCAACCTACCAGGATGTAAGATATTATGTCCCAAAAGACCACTTTCTTACCGTTTCATGTGTACTTGCGGATCGCCTTGTGAAGACGTAAGAATGATGGTAGTAAGGCTACATAATTTACAGACGTGGGCACTATGCGCAGGGGAGTTATCGGTTTCATTTTTTTTGCCGCTTTTCGACCTAGGTAAGTGCTACCCTAAACCTGCGATTATGCAGTTCGTCAGCTGGAATGGAACTAGGTCGTCGCTGTGAAGGTGGTACACACGTCTGACCTCACCGGACTGACTCGGATTCGTTCAAAACTTCACTTTTTCCAGTATTTAATTGATGGATATATCACAGTGACTCGGTGCTTGGAAGTGGATACCGGTACTTCCTGCATCTGCTATACCAGAAGAATTTGTTCGCCCATATGCAGTGATGATACAGGGCTAAAGACGACGAAACTGAAACTATAAATTCGGTTATGCATGTACCAGGTATAATGTGTAGTGGTTGCGTATTACGATACGTACATCTGGAGGGTAAAGTTGGTGACCGCGGCACAGTCTAAGATTGGTGACAATCGAACACAAACACTGAACTCTGCGTCTGCTCGTTGGTGGAAATCTCCGTGCAAGAAATACTGTCTTAAATTGTTAACTTTGATCATGCGTCCCATACTAAATCCAGAGATACGTATTTACTAGGGGGACCGCGGTAGCACAGTGACTAAGGTGCTGTGCTACAAATCGGAAGGTCGCAGGCTCGATCCTAGCTGGTGTCATTGGAATTTTTCATTGACATAAAATCCTTCCGATCGCACTATGGCCCTGGGGTCGACTCAGCCTCTAACGGAAATGAGTACCAGGAGTATTTCCTGGGGGTAAAGGCGGCTGGTGCGTAAGGCTGACAACCTCCCACCATCCTGTGCCGTTGGCATGAAATCTGGGAACCTTAACTTCCTGGAACCGTCTGGGCCCCTCCAAGCCTGTAAAGGGACTGCTTTGCTTTATATTTACTAGGATATATATTATGTAATGATGATTTCCCCTGTTGTGTAAGTCACCGAAGTCGTGTTTGTGAGGAAATGTGTGTCCCCACCTGTCGAAGAGGACAGGAAGTTCTTTATGGCTCCCACCAGTTCTTAACCCAGCATAACCTGTCCCTTATTATTGGCGTTTAGTTTACGTAATTTTGAAAAGAGAAAGTGCAGGCTACAGAAAATAAAAACGAATTGCTGGCAACATTGACAAGGAGAGCGGAACAGTGAGACAATGCCTACAGTGCACTGTCACATTCATTTCGAGCACTTTGCGTATCGTGAGATCGGAAAATAACTGAGTTAGCTTTGCAGGGCGTTCAGATTTATATTGACATAAAATTTATTTCGATAATTGAAGAATGAACTTATCTACAGAATGCACGACAAAATGGTAGTGTAGGGATGGATAATGTAGTCTTTGAGAAAATGGCGGAGGTCATGGAATAACAGTGAGAGACTGTAAATGTTACATAGTGATATGAAGAGCATGTTAATTTCGATAAGTTGCTACCATTCATTTCACATTATTTTATACTCTTGTCTCCTGCATAAAATGTAACCTTTAACGTACACAAACATAAAACTTTTTCTGTTATTTTGTGTGGGATCCTTGGTCCTGTTTTCTAAGAGATGTCATATAGAAGGGGTTTGGAAACAAGATACGAAGACAATGATCAAGTACCAGAAATACGAGGAAACATACCGCGAGGAACGCCGTAGTTTTTTTTTTTCAGCAAATGTTGTTAGTGCAGGAATTATTAGAGAATGAGGTGAACGGAATTGGTACCACTGTTTGGATGTAAGAGTCGATTCCCCATGGGCTCATTGGGAATTTTCATTGACATCCTTCCGGCCGCACTATGGCCCTGTGGTCGATCCAGCCTGTAACAGAAATCATTACCACTTGTCTTTCATGGGAGCTGGCGGGGGTGTGGGGGTGTTAAAGCGGCCCCTGTGCGTAGGGCTGACAGCCGTTCCGCCTTCATGTGGCAAATGTCTAGAAATTATGGGAGCCTCAACCTCCTGGAGCTCTAAGGGCCTCTCAGGTCTTTATAGAGATTACTTCACCCTTACTTTTAGCTTTGGATGTAAGATAAATGACACAGTTTAGTAATCAGTGATGCCATGGTGACAGTGGACGATGTGAGCGTGCCATATTTTGTAGCGGCAGTGACGTAGAGCGTACTGATGTGCAGAAAGGTATAAAATTTGTATGTAGTCTTTGTAAGGAGTTAGCTACCTACTTTGATGCTTTTAAAACTTGAATTTTATTATGATTTTAATTAGGTAGTTCGTATATTTGTTTTAAATTTACGCTGTTCGTTACGGTCTTTCTAGAACCATGTTTATCACCTCATTAAAAGTGATGAAGGAAGAGTGCTTATCTCGTTTAATTAGCACACCAACTAATGCACATACATAAATTTTTTAAATTAAAACATTTAAAATCGCTCCAACATGTTTCGATCCTAAGATCATCTTCAGGGAGCTACGCTGTTCCTTGCTAAAGTCACATTTTTAAATTACACTCACTGATTGATTTTCTTATATTAAAGTCACAATTTTAAAAATACACTCAGTGAATGATTTTCTTATATTAATTTAGTGTTGTGGCAGCATGTCTGTAATGTAAAATGTATCTATTAATTAGATTATCAAACCAATATAGTAAGATTTGGTTGTCAAAATAATATAGTAAGAATTGAATTTTGTGCACAAATAATTAGGCTGTCTAGAATAAAGCAAGGTTTATACTTACCATATTGTGTAAGTCGTACGCCACTGAGAGTGCGCCTGGCTATGTGTGTCGCGTGTTGTGCAACTTGAGACTGGCTATGGGTTAAGTGGAAGGATTCGTGTTGTGTTTACGAGCTCGTATATTGTCATTATCATCATCATCATATCCTATATGTAGGGTATTTATACTTCTATTCCTGAGACAAACTATGTCCCTAGGGAATACAGTGTTGCAGCTAATCTGTTGTTACTATTAACGGTGCTTATATCGTTAGTTTCGGTGTCTAATCTATTGTATTTTTACATGAGTACTTTCCGAAGTATGCGTGTAGTGCCCAATATGGCTGTTTTTTATAGTTCCTTGACTTCATGTTTACCCGGTATGTTGCTCACGTATTTTCTGAATGACTTTGAAATAGTCCCAGTCGCCCCTATTATTACAGGTATCACCTTTGTTTTTCATTCCACATGCGCTGTATTTCTATTGTAAGGTCTCTATATTTTAGAATTATTATTATTATTATTATTACTACTACTACTACTACTACTACTGGTAGTATGAGGGTGCTGAGTCATTCCTCACGCTTATATCACATTGTTTATGCTTTTTTCTTTTTTGTCCTGTAAATGCGCTTTATTTGTGTATTCGCGTATTTGTGTGTTAGTTCAATGATTGACCCAGCACTGCTAAGCCCGTTTTCAATAAATTGATTTGAATTTAACTGTGATATAAATATATTCAGGAACAAATTATGTATCTGAATCATATTGGCTCTAACAATTATACGTAGCCGTACAGGACGCGATTTGTTGTTATTTTCCATTTTCTATGTGTTTTCGTTTATGGTTATCCTTATGGAAGCCATCCCTTTGCGTTCATTACCAGACAAACAACAATTATTCAGTGTGACACAAAACAGTCTTTTTTTAATTCAAAATGGGCCTTTACACGTATGCTACACGTTTCGGCCTGTACTGAGGGCATCCTCGTGCATGTCAACAAAAACCTTACAAAGGATTGTAGGCTTTTTGTTTGGACATGGTTGTGGATGGCCCAAGTACAGGTCGAAACATGTAGCATACGTGTGACGTCGCATTTTGAATTAAAATAAACTGCGTTGTGTCAGACCCAAGTGTAGTAATAAACGCAAGGGATGGCTTCCTTCAAACTGATATGTACTGCTTGTTCTGTTATTAGGAGTCGTTTTACTAGACGCAAAATATATTCTTAATTATACTGTGAAGAGTACGGATTTGGTATTCGCCTTCGGTGACTTTCGAAGATCGGCTGCAGCACAGCGGTGAAGTTGCTGTATTCTGTTCAGTATGCATGATACTGAAACATGTTTCAAACACACTCGTAGTGCGGCTTTGTAGTCTTTGTGGCGTACTGATCGTTTATAATTTTCCCAGATACAGGGTTTCTGAAAAAGTTTTGTATGAGGTTTGTTACAGTGTGTGCCGATGCGAAATGAAATTCTGTCCTCCGTATATTTTAGCGTGTGTCCCGTCATACAATATTTTATTGAAATATCTAAATTTTGTTGGGGGGGGGGGAATGTAACATGTACGGTTACTTGGAAACAAGGAAATCAGATTCAGTATAATTTTTATCTATGCAAGAAACACACATTAATGGAGAGAGACATTTGGAAATTATTTTAGGGGACTTTTGAACTGCACTACTATAAACAAGGTGTTTTACGCAACATCAAGGCAAATAAGAAAAAAGAAGCAAATTTTATTTTGACAGACTGACAGAGAAAGATATAGACGAAAAAAAAAGGAAAGACAGATGAAAAGTGAGAAGCAGGCGTGAAAATAGTAAATCACGAAACGAAGCCCGAACTTAACAAGGTAATACTAAGACAAGAGAGAAAACATCACGGAGGAGGCAAAGAAAGAAAATGTGGATTAAGATAAAAGATAGAAGACCAGGAGAGGAGGCTCACTTTTAAAATATTTAGTGGTCCTTGTGAAAGCTGTCCCTTCCTTTCAACGTCATCTTCAAATGGTTATGTAAACATTTTTTTTTCCACTAACACAATTTTCTGGTGTCCTTCTTGCCTGCAGTATTCTGAAGTCATGACACCATGTTACTGCAGTAGGCCACTCACTCATTTCCTCTCGTCACAACGACGATACTTGAAAGACGTGCCATTTTGCTTCCACTTTTTGTCACTTATTCAAACAGGAGAATCGCATCGGAGTCGAAGCTGCTGGAAATAAGGGAGCGCGTAGGTAGGGTGTCTCCTTTTTCGGCTCACTTCCCTTATTTCAGAGAAGAAAATCAACTAGCCTCATGACAGCACCATTATGTGTTGCCCTTCCATGTTAACGTTTGAAACAGTTGATCGATTTTCACGAAATTTTGTATCAGTGGCATGCTGTTACAGGACCACACTACGTAGTGCATTTTAATTTCTTTACATTATGGAAGTACGTCCTAGTCATTCGCTCTTGGTCACCTTCGTTTTGTCGCTTAACCATTCCTATACTTCCTTCAAAAGTAGATGTTGCTCTGTTTTTGCCGTATCAGCGGTATTGAAATTTTCCGAACCTGGACCTCGGTGTTAGCATATTTAAAGCGAATTCAGTACAGATTTGTGAAAAAGTAGCCTAGTATTTTTTGCATTGCTAGTCGTCTGATACGCTAGTGAGAGGGAAGTAAGACATTCTATGAACAGGTACCAAATACTGGTAGATGAGCAGCAAACACATGGTGATACAGCTGTGCTAACACGCATCGTTGCTTGTAATGTTTACACACACGCACAAGCACACATATGCCGTGTGCGAATGTAATGATTAGAGAGTGAATTTGTCAACAACAAGGTCGTTTTGTTCTATGGATTTTCTTGGATATTTAACTCAATGAATTGTTTTTAACGACGCATGAAGCTAAAGTAACGAAGGAAGCATGATTTTAAATTATGTATGTTGAGGTCATTTATATGTATGAAGTTAAAATAATGGAAGTTGTTTTATTATTTAATTAAAACGGCATGCAATATGACAGTCGTCAGAGTTAAATTGTGTTCAGCAACATGAGTGCTCTTCATCTGCCCCTCTTTGTATGTTCCAACTAGTGGCCTGTGGCAAGAGAAGAACATACGTACTTAATAAGTATGGTGTCCTGCAGGTATGCAACATACTTTGTCTAAATTCACAAGGTACAATCTTAGGCCTATATTTTAATGAAAGTTTCTCATTTACTTTACACTTGCTTGCTCACATATGTTACCGCGCCAGTGATTTGTTTTCTCATGTTAGAAAAATTGCAAAAAAGAAAAAACTGTTAAGAGTCATAACATCAGTCTGTATGTCCGTTTGTGTGTCCGCATGGAACAGTTCGGCTCCCAATGGACGGATTTTCACAAAATTTGATGTTTGAGTACTTTTCTAGAGTCTCGAGAAACTTCAAGTGTCATATCTGACAAGATAACAGGTACTTTACATGAAGACCTAATTACATTTGTGATAATTTCTCGTTCATTCCTTTTTAGAATGAGAAGTATTTCGCACAAACGATGTAGGGAATATCAAAACGCACATTTTATGTTAAGTAGCTTTTTTCCCGAAAATCCTGCCGTTTAAGATAATGTGGAAAAAATATTGTGCAGCCAGACAGGTCACAGATGGGTTTCACAAGTCACTGCAGAATTGTGGGTTTTCTGTATGTAACTTGCTTCATATCACCCTTGTGATGACTAGAATTTTCAGATGAGTCCTAGATGAATGTAAATTTTCTAGACCCCTCGGTAATAGCTTCTAAGTGGTTAAGTTGTTCAACTTTTTAATGATGATGCCCGTGTAAATGAAAATATTCTGAAGTACACGTGTGCTTGTACTTCCCTGTAATGTGAAGCGTGTCCATGATACAAGTTTCAACAAAGCTATGTGTACCTTGTAGGTCGTGCAGTGAAAAATTTAAGATTGCACTGATAAAGTGTTGCGCGCTGTGGCGCAGTTGGTTGATCTGCGCTACAGGTCTGCAGGTCGCAGATTCGATTCCCGATGCTGTCAATAATCCTTCCTTCAGGGTTGTGGCCCTAGGGTCGACTCAAACTCTGACAGAAATGAGTACCAGGAATATTTCCTTGGGGATAAAGGCGGCAGGTGCATAAGGCTGACAAACTCATTGCCTTCGTATGCTGATTGTCTTGAAATCTGTGATGCTCAAACGCTTTAAACTCTCAGGGCTTCTCCAGGCCTGTACAGGAATTGCTTTGCGTTTATCTTTATTTAAAAATTAATCCGATGATTGTAGTTGTAGTGAAGTTGACTTTTTTTTATTAAAAGAAAACGATTTTTCAGACGCTGCATCTGTCTCGTCCTTAAGGTGGGGAGGAGACACGTGGGTCAGACACTGTCGGGCCAATCAGATTTAATCTATTTATCTCAGTATTTAACCAACTTGATGCACAAAATTTGTTTCACAATAAGTTTTATTTCATGCCTCTACATGTTTCGAGCACATGTATCATCACACCTATAGGTGTGATGATACCAGAGGCTGTGTAATACAATTTTGACCTCCTGATGATGAGCACATGTGCTCGAAACATGT
>Ga0131853_10015630_pt1 | contig 13874 bp, 9 predicted proteins | sample TergutLab28metaG_FD_92764 | JGI IMG/M metagenome (GOLD analysis project Ga0131853, IMG submission 92764) | Labiotermes labralis P1 segment gut microbial communities from Petit-Saut dam, French Guiana - Lab288 P1 (version 2) (version 2) | ecosystem: Host-associated > Arthropoda: Insects >... | reverse complement strand
TTTGCATTCCATTGGGCTATTCTCAGAAAATTATCTATTTTAATTGATCTTATTAACGTCGTAAGCATGTTGAGTATCGTGCTGTTTTGTTGAAGCACTTGATTCAATAATCCCTTAAATTCACCCAAAAAATTGGTTAATGTGATGGCTGTGTCTTCGGCCTGATTTGTGTTACGTCTGCGTAACTTTGTTGTTGCGAGTAAGCACCAGGTTGTATGTTGTTTGTTGTTTCTAGGTATATATTGGTATTTGCTGGTGGTTACTCGAGGAGGCTGTGTTTGTATGATTTTATTTTGTGATGCTTTTACGTTATATATTTCCTTGTTATTTTTTGCAGGTTCTAAGTCTACAAAGAACAAGTTTAACGGCTCCTTGGTAGTTTTGTGTTGTGCATTTATTATGTTTCGGACATTGTGTCCTAGTTCAAATAGTTCCTGTTTTATATCTTCAGTATTTGTTGAGTGGTGTAAATATCTAATGGCAATTCTGTAGGCTGTTTCCTCTTTCAGTTGATATGTATGGTAGAATATGTTATTATCTTTGAAGTACCTAACTAGTTTTCTGTATGATTCTGGTGTCACGCAGTTTATTTTAGTATCATTGTTTGCCAGACTTTTTGTGCAATACTGTTCATTTTCGGCTGTGTCTCGTATTTGTTTTATCATATCTCCGTAGTTGATAACACCATGTACGAATATTGGAGGAGGTTTTTGGATTTTCGTTGAACTTGGATTTCCGTCAATGGAATCTTCATTTGTTTCATTTGTTAACAAGCCATATCGGCTATGTGTTTCTGTTTTTGTTTCAGGGATGTCGTGTCCTGTGTATTTTCTTCCTTTTGGCGCGTCTTATCGCTTGCCATTCATTTTTTGCTATTATTTTGTGTTTCTTCTTCTTCTTCTTCTTCTTCTTCTTCTTCTTCTTCTAACTCGCTTGTTGATGTCATTTTTTTGCAATTGCTGACTAGTGTAATCTTCACTTGGCTTGTTATGTATTGGTGGTATCATGTGGTGTTGCATTGTTGCAATAAAATAGTTTGTAGGCACCTGTTGGCCTGACGTAGGTTGTAACATTGGATATGGTGTAGCAGGTTTGTTCATTACTGGTTGCCATTGCGCGTTGGCTTGTTGATACGTTTGATGGGTGTTCATAGAGTTACCTGATCCGGGTACATTCCCGATCGCTAACATTATTTTGGTATTTTGATATGTTTATGCTCTTTGCATACCTGAAGTACTACTCAGAGCGCCTGGACTGTAAGCTGGTTAACCAAACTTGCACTCTTACGACTGTACGTAGGTAAAAACAGACATCGAGCACAACTCTAAACCGGTCTCGCTACACCAACTGCTCACACTTGACTCTGGGTGAATGGATGAATGAATGAATGAGTCAGTCAGGCAGTCAGTTGGGCTGCTCAGACAAAGGCCGCCCTGTGCACAGTCGTGTCGTAAGATAGTAACAACAATGACATTGTCCAATAATTCGGTTGACCCCAGTGTTCGTTGACCTTTCGGTTCAATAATCCTACTCTGCCGCTCCAGAATACATCATGAATACAATATTGTCTTACTGGCCCATGTTTCTGCAAACGTCTGTGTGTTGCTAAGGGTCCTTCTGCGAATTTTACTTTTCCATGTGCTGTAGTGGTGCAGTTCTGTGCGTCCGATTTGATTATCATACATTGTGAGCACGTGCGGAAAGTTGGTAGGGCTGCAGACCCACTGTCCCGTCGTGATACAAATTCTTTTGAGTTGCAAGGCGGCCACAGTAGGCCTTTCACTGCCTTGTCTCGTCTGCGTGGATCCAGCGAACAGGTTTTATTGCATTCGGCATATTTTTGCGATGTGTTTGCAACCCTGCTTTATGCCAGGTAACTGCCTTTTACAGACAGCTTCAGAGCAGCACAGCTTATCTTTGTAACGATGATTACATACTGTATATTCAATATTATTTTATATTAATTTTATACTAAATATTTATATAAAGTATTTTACACGTTACCTGTGAAATTAAGTGTTTTACTCAAAAACGCTGTCAGCTTCTGGAGCAGTTCCAGTTTGTGCGGCTTCATTAGCAAATGGTTATCAGGTTTCTGGAGACGGTTATTTTGTGTAGCTGAAGGTTATAGCTAGCCTGATGCTTTGACTTTTGTGGTCTGCGTTGGCAGTGAGACCGAACACGGTCCACATTGTTACAGGTGTTGCTGGCTTTTTCTTCGCCAGCCGTGCGACACACCACCTCCTATTGTGGGGTTGCCATTTTCAAAATTGGTGGCATCTAACGGCGACTGCACTCATTCGGCTGGTTTTGAACAAAAACTTTCAGAGATGATGTATCGATTGATGTAGGAGTGAAGTTCTAAACCCCGAATTTGTTTTTGTATCATTCTGAGAGAGAAAAATTACCTTGTGGCTAGCCTGTGTGTGTATTTAAGTACAGGTGGCTAAAATCTGCTAGTGCTGCTATCTGGTGTGGCGAGTTTCTACTCATATCAAAGATTGCGTTGGAAGAAGAGACTGTGCTTAGTCATTCAGCTACATTGTACTTACTGTTAATAATTTAGTAGCTAATACCAACAAATGCACAAGTATTAAACTGTACACTTCAACGCGTAATCCACTAAGAATGCAGCATGTTTCAATCTTCTTCAGATTACCCTCAAGGAGTTTACGTCAAACAGTCTTGTATAAAACACAGATGAATTAGACAACATTGAGGCAGTCGGACGTTTAGGAAGTTGCGCTGTAAATATTGAGCACTAGGTCAGTGTCGCTATAAATCTTGGGCACTAGGTCAGTGTCGCTGTAAATCCGATGGACACTAGGGTATTGTCGCTTTAAATCTTGCGCACTAGGGCAATGTCGCTGTAAATCAGATGGGTACTAGGACAATGTCGCTGTAAATCAGTAGGGCAGAGGTGCAACAGTCGGAGCCTGTCTCATTCGAGATGCTTAAGACTTAAACGCCTTGCCTCAAGAACGTTTGACCTCACTGCGTTTCTATAGCCAAGACTGCGATAGCCGTCAGCACACCAGTGTGTGTTGAATGTTTTGTGCATTTGAGGACAGTGTTGAGAGTAGCCGAACGCGTGCCTACAGAGGTGCACTGATATACACACACGACGTCAGAATGTCTATCGTGTGACCTTGTGGTGCTGCAGCAGTCCGTCCGTGACCACTACGTGTTGAAATCAGGCGTCTATCAGGACCATTCTGTAAACGCGCAAACCCGACGCGCGTCGGCCTGCCCGCGTCTACAGTTCGCCAGATATTGGTGCGATTCCACGTGATACGTGGAATCGCACGTATTTGCTATGGTAATCACTTTACTGCGACACGCTGTTGGACGATCCACCCTTCCTTAAATCCGTGAATGTTTTGTGACGTCCACAAGTGAGTAGAATCGATTCGGGGAATTTGCGTGACGTAGTGACTGTGGTCTGATGACGTTACTGAACACGTCACGAGTATTGCGTGCATCTCTGTGCCATCATAACGTGTTGTTGTAGCTCAGTCGGTGAAGTGTTCTCGCAAGCCCCAAAAGCAATTGTCCTTTTCGGCATACGATCGTGCGATGCAGTCGCTGTTGATCTGCTGTTAAGAACCCCGTTCACTGAGGCCTGCCATTACATCCAGTCCTGGGCAGATCATTTCCATCCCGCAAATTCCCACGCCTCTTCTTTCGTGAAGTTTTAATATCATCCATGTATGTCCAGCTGCACACGGTGGCGCTGTTATGTTAGAAACTGCACTACAATCCGGAAGGTCGCGGGTTCGATTCCCGATGGTGTCACTAGAATTCTTCATTGACATAATCCTTCCGGTTGCATCGTGGCCCTGGGGTCGACTCAGCCTCTAACAGAAATGAGTACCAGGAATATTTCCTGGGGGTAAAGGCGGCTGGTGCGTAGTGTTGACAACCGTAGCACATGTATGAGCTGATGGTAATGAAATCTGGGAGCCTCATCCTCCTGGAACCCTCAGCCTGCAACAGGCCTGTATAGTGATTTCTTTACCTTTACCTTTTGTGTGCCCAGTTGTTTCCATTGCCATTGTTTCCCCCCGCAAAATGTTACAGCTGTGTTTAATTCCAACATGTACCTCCATAGGCAGGCTCGAACCTTTGCAGTGTGAAGCGAGTTCTTAGGACGGCTTCGTGTTCATGATATTACGATTTGAAATATGAGACCGGAAACCCGCTGTTGTCTCTTATTTTTGTTTACGTTTGGTCCTTCAGGCAGACGGGAGGATAGGGCCTTATGTCAGGCGACGGCGGCTTCCTTCGTCGTCTTATCCGGTACTTCGACACCACATATTCTGAGCTATTTGAACGCCATGTTAGGTGGCCCATATACTGTCACGATTTGGGAAGAAAATGCTGTACGTCGCCTTGACGTATGATTGAATGCTGCTGTCGTATTTCACCGGCACATGCCCGGTAGGTCCGCTACAGCGAGGAAAGAGGAGACAATTCGTGCTTATGTCATGCAATACAGATGAGATGAATCTGGCATTGCAGCCACATTAAATAGGCATTACGGCGCTAAGCTGAAAGTATGTCCGGCGTGGTAATCACAACGGACGTAATTGCGTGATGCTGGGTTCGAATCCCCCGTACCGCATATTTGTGTCAACACTGCTGCAGCGTACTCAACAGTATGCACATAATTGTACCATGATCCTCATATAATCGTATCTCATGTACGAAGTGTCTGTGCTGTGTCACGTAATGGGTTACGGTCCATTCATGTCAGTTGGCCATGATTGTTAGATGATATAGCCTAACTCATTCTCAGTTTGAAGCCAGTTCTGTTATGTACGTCTGTTCCAGCTGACTGCATTTGGGTAATTAGGTATCCATCGGCGTGGTGTTGGATTATATTTGTAACAGAGCAGTTCGAGTTCAAATCCCAGCCCTTTTATCCTATGCCGATGCCCAATTAAGTGGCCCTTTATGTCACTGATTATGTTTAATCCTGTATGTCGGCTGTGTTATTTCGGCTTCGAGAATCAGTTCGCACACCTCCGGCACCGCGGCTTGTCATGACAGTCGGTCATACAGTTCGCGTTTGTAATTGGCATCTGTGTGGGTGACAGGCGGCCCGGCTCCACCTTGTCACTGTTATAGTTGACCGTAACGTGTGTGGTGCTTGGATGGTAACCACCCCAAAACGCTTTGTGTCACTAGCGCAAGAACCGCCAGTTCATTCCGCAAATGGTCATGAATTTAAACAACTGTCTGTTAACTGACGGTACAGGGTGTTCGAGGCTGTGGCTGCACCATCCAATCAGGTCTTCGGTTTCAATCAAGAATTATTGGGAACGAAGGCGATAGCCACTGCGTGACGCAGCCGCCGCCGTCCCCCCCCCCTCCACCCTCTCGAGACGCTCGAACTTGTTGGTGCTACAAAGTGGTGCAGACGTGGATCTTCCGTGACTAATACAAATTCCACGCCGGTAACCTAAGGATCATTTGACGTCTGTGTCAAGTGCAGTGGAAGCGATCAGTGAATTAATAGCTCGACTTAATTATTCGTACGTATTAAGTAAACCGAATCATTTCAATAACAACGGCAGATGACAAACCGTGTGTGTGTGTGTGTGTGTGTGTGAAAGGAAAGTAAGGTAAAGGTACAGCAATCCCTCTACAGGCCTGGACAGGCCCTGAGGGTTCCAGGAGGTTAAGGCACCCAGGTTTCAAGACACTTGGTAAGGTTGTCAGCGCTACACACCGGCCGCCTTCACCCCCAGGAAATATTCCTGGAACTCATTTCTGTTAGAGGCTGAGTCGACCGCACGACCCCCGCAGGAAGGATCATGTCAATGAAAAATTCCAGTCATCATCGAGAATCGAATCCGCGAACTTTCGGCTTGTGCCCCATGTGTGAAAGGATAGTAGTGCAGTGAAGTATAGTGCGATCGAAAAGTCAGGCAATACGTATTTAAATATTAGTTGATGGCTGTAATAGAATCATGTCAACAGAATTCGTAGCACAAACATGAGTAATGGTCACGGTGCTTGCACCAGCGCTGAATAGACGCAGGTCGCGTGATTTGGAGACAGACTCGCGCTAACCGCCTTTCAACAGTCGGCAGTACAAATTAACTGTAGGGGTGCATTTGCCGACGTTTATGTGTCTACGAAACATGCTTTCACGTTAATGGGATACATTAATAGATAAAATAGCAGAGTTTGGGGCGCGGGAACTGCACACACCGTCCGTGGATGACCGTCATCTTATATCACGAGTGGATGCGATGTGGTGTTACTGGCCGAACACAGTCGGTACCTAATAAAATATGTACAAGTTTTCATCCTAACACAACCTTTCTTATATAAAATGTAATTAAAAGATCGTATTAAGGACATGTTGCGGTTTTTTATAAAGCCATCAGACTGCAACTTAAAAGGCGTTTTGTTGATATACAGTTGGCGTTGTCCTTGAATACGAGATCTCGTTTACACTAGAAAATGAGATATAAAAATGAGATACAAAAATGTGAAATACAATTATGAAATAACGTAAGTTAATGGAAACATGTTAAAATAGTGTTTGATTATGTTCGTAGTCTTTGGTTGAGCAGTTTGTGGGAGTTGAATGTTGCGATCTTGTATTTTAAGGACATATTCAGTTGTATATAAAAACGCATTTTGAGTTGCAGCCTGAAGATGGCTTTATAAAGAAGCCGACACATGTCGCTGATATGATCTTTTAATTATGTTATATAATAAAGGGTGTGTTAGGCTTATATATATATATATATATAAATTATTGAAAACACAACTGGGAGGCCTCACCTGGAAATCACAGTCGATACCTTTCTTGTTTACGGGGACCACAAGATCAGAGCATTGTAAAGATGAGTTACGAACTGAACGTCATTCAAATTTCACAACACAGACAGCCGGCTGCAACAAGACACTGTCACCGAACGCGCAGGAAGTTCGACTGTCCGGATTATTGGGTGATCACATTGTCGCCGCAAACTGGTGGGCCTTGAGCTCAGGTCCTAACGCCACTGGATGTACATTTTGGGGATTTATGCAAGAAGTGAGTACAAATACAAGGAGCACACATGGCAGTAATTGGAACAATATCCAGCTGTGCATTTCGGACATCACTGAAGGAAGTATTCACCGTTATGCATAAACCGTGAGGTTAGAGAGGCAACGCGGTCATATTGTGAGTGGTTAATGTAGTGTCGTGTTTTCTTTCTTATTGTTACTTACTTTTGTGACAAATAGATCGATTTTCAAGAAATTAATTGCGTGACTTTTCGCCCGCCCTGTACATGTATAAGTGCCAGTTATTAATTCGGTGCTAATAAGAAATTGATGCCGTTTATGCGGAAGATTAGTGCAGTGTGTTGGTAACAGCTACCTTGGAAGTGTTATGAGCTCTAAATGTGTTAAGGTCCAGTAAATACCATCGGCTTAAATGAATAACAACACCCTCTTGTTATTACGAAGGCTGCCAGGGCGCCTGTCGAAGCTATTCCCACGAGCACTTCCCTGATAATCCTGAGTGGAGCTCGTCTCGACGGTGGGTGTTCCCATGTTGACCCTCCAGACTGATCCATTAGCTAACGCGGGTAGCGCTACCAATTAAGGTAGGTCCGACCTGCTACAGCCCAATATGAGGTCAGTCCTAGCGTAAAAGAACAGGAATGATGAAGGGGTGAGGTAAAGGGCGGTGACAGTGAAAACAAGTGACACTTTTGAGTGTGGGGCTAGTGGGAATCTTTCAGCGTGAGCCCGCAATGCCGAAAAAAGAGGCGCTTTTCAACCGGGAAGTGAGTGGAAGATTAAGGTTTCACTGCATGCCTGATAGAGACGGCGGACAACAGTCGCGGCCACGTTGCAAACGAAGGCGTGACGGTAAGGCAACCGAACGAAGCCGAGAGAGCCTGATGGTGAGGTGACCTGGCAGGAACAGCGCTCAGGCAACACCGAACGCGAGAGAGACGCAGCAGTCCAGCAGCCGGCTTCGAACCACGGATATCTCTGCTACCAGCACTAGCTAGGTGAAAGATACTTGGCGGACCCTTCATCCGGAACCGCACCGAAGCCACGTGGTTACAGACGTGTCATTGTGTCGTGAAAAATGACCGTACGTTTTTGAAGGAGCCGTAATGTGTTAGGGAGCGGAGAAAAGCAGCCTGTGGGTCCGTAAATTGTGTACAAATACATGGAGGTACTGATGACATTGAAAAATAGAGATACATGTGGGGCCAGTTGCATCTGGTGGTAATGCGGAGGGCAAAGTGGAGTGGGAAATTCGGGCAGTGGAGATAAAGTGTCATTAGAAATTCAAAGAACTCCACGAGCAACGTTAAGGTGACTCTGCGAATTGTTAACAGGTGTCTTGAGGAGAACAGAAGGCAGACTTTCAGCCCGAAAAGTTTAAACATTAGCGCAACAGCAGCAAGTTTAAGGTCAAACTTCTGGGCAGAAGTTTTAAGATAAATGGAGCAATGAAGTAATTTAACACTTTGACAGGATTCAAACATTATAGACCAAGCTGTGAGGGACAAGTTCTTTAATCACTCCGAAGTAATTGCCGAAGAAGTTTCCTCGTCCTGTAGATTAAGAAACATTGGTGCGGGATGGATGCGCCGCGAAATAAATTACATTCAAGAAGTCACTTCGCTTGCAGTCGAAGCATAATTTCCTGCCGGTTCTCACCTTGCTGATCATGGGTCCGTTTCTTACTAGACATACTTTAGGTCATGTCCCTCCTTCCCCAAGTTTCGTCCGGAATCCCTGTGAGCCTTTCGCTCATTCCCCATACCTCTGTCGTAAATTTCCATGGTGATTTTGAAGATCTCGTTTTGTAGCGGCCTCTCCATGGCGGGTTTGTGAGGGAACAAGACTGTTGGATGCTCTTCCGATGCACGTCAGCCCTTCGTTTACTTCTGAGTGCCGAAAACAGCATCGGGTTTTAGAAAAGACAATGTCTACATTTTGCACGTGACGTATCAAGGACGTATTAACACGTCCGGTTGTTGTCTGGAAGACCCTTGACCTGTTGCTTTGTCTTGCGGCTGAGCCGTACAAAATCATCTCCAGGACGGTTCGCAGAACGAGATGGTTGTTTTGAAGTACGCGTGTGTTTACTGACCATGTCCCTGTAGAGCACGCTATATACTATTGCCTGTTTTTTATGGGTGTGAAATTTGGCAGCTTACATTGAAGGAGGAACGTAGGCTGAGGGTTTTTGAGAATAGGATGCCGAGGAGAATATTTGGGCCTAAAAGGGACGAGGGAACCGGGGAGTGGAGAAAACTACGTATGAGGAGCTTTATGGTGTTTTCTCCTTTCCAGACATTATTCGGGTGATGAAATCCAGAAGAATGAGATGGTCGGGGCATGTAGCACGTATGGGGGAGATGAGAGGTGTATACATGAGGTTTGGTGGAGAAACATGAAGAAAAGAGACCACTTGGAAGACCCAGGCATAGATGGGAGGATAATATTAAGATGGATCTTCAGGAAGTGGGATGGGGTGCGCGGACTGGATTGATCTGGCTTTGGATAGGGACAGGTGGCGGGCTCTTGTAAATGCAGTACTAAACCTTCGGGCCACATAAATGCGGGGAATATCTTGACTACCAACTGAGAACCGGTTAGCTTCTGAAGAAGGTTTCTGCTCCGTGGAGTGAGTATCCCTATAGAGTAGGAGGGCCTGATGACTGTGACCGCTGTAGTAAAGGCATTGTCACGTTTATCTGGCTGATACATTGCCCAGGATTAGCTGTTTATCATTGCTGATTTTGTTGTTCTGTGCAATGGAAGTTCAGGGGTTTTCAGACGGCCGAGTCCGATGCGTGGTGTAACCTGACAAGAGTTGGCGTTTATATCACCACTGTGGCGCACCGACTGCACAGCTTCGTCGTTTCGTGGTTCCGACAGTCGTCTGGGATTGCAGTTTGAGTAACTGTTACACGTCTTACGAACAGTTCTTTTGTGACAAGGCTACACTCTGAGTCGAATGCACAATGAGTGCATGGTCATGCCCCATCTCTGATTTGTCTTGTTCCCACATCAACACAGGAGCACGTAGAGGCTGTCGGCGCTGACACAACTGATAGCTTTTGTAATCATGTCTGCCCCCAATTTCATGTGAGCAGCTTCCTGTCCATGTATGATTTCTTCGGAACTGGTGTTGAAGCAGGTTCGTCTGCGTTATAAATTTTATTATCTTGACGGTTTGTAGCGTCTGCAGTGCTGTGAAGGACGTTGAAGAATTCGTTGACAATGCCGTTACTGAAACCGGTTACCCTGAACGTTGAAGCACCCATTGGCATCTGCCTCGGACTTAGTTGTGGGTGTTGTCTCGAATCACAGAAGTACTTCTTTCTGCCGATTACGTTGTCTTTATTGTATCGGTTGGGAAGATGGTTTAATTTGGAAATTTTGAATTCCGCGCGCCGTAGGTCAGGGTAGGGTATACTAAGCATAGCCTACGTTGTTCGAATTCTAAAAGTCGTTTAGCTAATTGCTGTCCGGCGATGTAGCTACCACGCTTCCTGTGTGCCACTGTGCAGCTTTCCTTCCCATTCAAATGTCTTTATCAATATAAAAGTTGTAACGAGCCGTGTTAGATGGTGCATTCCAACCGAATCTACCGCTTGGAAGTGCTTTTAGACCTCTGTCCTTATGTGTCAGGCTTTAGCGTTCCGCTTTCGCATTTTTTTGGAGTCTTTCGATAAAAGCTGAAAATTAATTACTCAGTAGGCGTACATTGTAATAGAAGTTTCAGTTGAAACTCTGTCGCACAAAATTGTACAGCAGTGCGCAAACACTGTGGCACAATTATTAACATTTTAACAAGAGCTAGATAAATGTTTACAATGCAGTCACTCATAACAATGCACGGTTCAACCTTTGGATCGCCCGTTCGGTCTAGGCGTCTCCGGTGCGTCAGGACGGCCACTGCAGGCAACTGTAAGTAGGGAAGACACTTTTACCCGTTACTTAGCAAAAGAGAGTTACTTTCTGTGATGGTGGATGCAGGTAAAGTGATAAACCCCGTTTGGTTATTTTGGTGTTTGGTAAATGAAAGGAGGGACCCTGATGTCGGTGTTCATCCAAATGCGTCTCCAGTTTCGGTACTGATCAGGGTACGATCACTGGCCCGGCGATCACACCGCTGTTTTTTGGTAAAGTTAAAAATGTGCTTCGAATTTAAATTCAGAATGCATTTACTAGTAGAGTCTCGCGGAAACCAACTTTTAGAGGATCCGTATTGTGCATGAAGACGTGTGAGGTCTTAACCTTACAACAGAGCGTGTTGGAGACAAAGCCACTTGACGTGCTTGTACTTCATTGGCGTACTCCGTGCACCATAGTTCGCTATCTGAACTTTTCCAAATTTGTGTTCAGTCTACACTCAGTGTCACGTGTGTAATAGAATGGCGTATTTCAGTTCTGCTTCAGGGGTGACAATATGAATCTGGCCGTAAACTGTTGTGAGTGTCGGATTTGGTTTACGACGTCGTTCAGTTTCGTAGAAGGCTGCTTTGAGCGTTGTGCAGTATCCTTCTGCCACTATTTTCACGAACTTGTGCTTTGAAGATGGAGATACCAGTATCCATTGAAACGCTGGTAACCTACGAAATTACACAGAACACCATAAGCCTATCTGTGCTATCTTCTGAGTCGTCACTTTTTGGAAATAACTAGATGTCTCTATTGTCACGTGCCAAAAACTGTTTTTAGACTGAATTTAGCTATTTTGTATGACTTGGCGAAGGGTTGAAGTGTGTTCGGTTAAATAAAGTTTTGCGCTCGGTGTTTAGCGAGCTTTGGTCGGAAAACGTTTTGGGATGGGGCCGCTTGGAAGGTGATGGGGCAGAGGAGAAGATAATACTAGGTTTACGTTGGGTGAATTGTGCTGTGAAGGTGTGGGATTAATTTGGCTGGTTGCAGGAACGCTGTAATGGTCCACGCCTACTTAAAGGTAAGTTTTGTCAGGTGTATCGAATTTATAATTCCAGTAGCGTTTGGTTCGACTGAGTGGGCGTCAGTCGGGTTAGCCTGTGCCCCCGCCAGATCTGTATATCCCTACATCGGTCCCGTATACGTCTTCCTCAGGCAGCCTGATTGCTTGTCTCTTCTGTCTCGGCATCTATCACGTGTCGTCTCTCGTTTCGGGCCGGTCTTTCTTACCCTGTTCAATCCCCTGATCGTAAATATCTTTTTGTCTCTGTCACTTGCCCTCTTCCCGTCTCTGACCCTTGATGCCCCGAAATACTGAACCCTCGAATTGCATCTCTACAGAGCTCGATTTTTTTCTGTTGTACAGTGTCTTTTGGGGCAGACAGCCGTGTCAAGTTTTTCGGTTGAACAGACGTTTTTCAGACTAGACTGCGTCTTTATTCTGGCATCAAAACCGTGACGACGAAGACGGGGTCGGACTCCGAAGCGTCCGTTGGCTTGAACCACGTGACGCGGGTCCCAGTGCCCTCATAGCTTCAAGACATAATGTATATTTTGTTGTTTCGTGTTGTAACTGGGTGACAGATACTCAATGCCGTTTGTTGCAGATATTGATCATTTGTTTTGTGCTTGCGACAGTTGAAATCCGTGCAGTGCCGTAGCCGGTTCTTGCTTGGATGAAACGAGGTAATTGACGAAGAGATCGGTGACTAACTTCTGTTGTAGTGACCTTGTGTTTCAACAGCCTGCCACCAATATACATATATATATATATATATATATATACACACACACATACACAACATTTTAGGGACGGAACCGGGTGCGAATGCCGCATTGTTTACAGGAGCGGAGGGGCATAGGACCGGACCCTCTGCTGGCTTCACAGCTCTTTTAGTTTTGTATAGGGAGTTAATGGTATTGGAATAGTTTATGTAAAGCGAAAAAAAATCACATTGTGGACTGTAGCTTTGCTTCGTTGTATTTGTGTTTGTGGCAGGGATTTAGCTGAACGCTACAAATCTGACAAAATGTTTGTGTTTCGTACCGAAGTAACATTTTTTTGTGTGTATTGAAAGGTGCTTAAGAACAAAAGCAAGGCTTTACCGAATTAATGAGGCAGCGCATATGTTTTTTCATTTGCAGAATGGCGTGAGGGTTGCCTTCATGTTCCGGTCATGTAAAGCTGTTCTTCAGAGAATACTCGTCTTTAAAGATACATGCTTTGCCATTTATTTTTCCCTGCTTCGTTTCCCTGCGTTATTTTTCTTTGTGTCTTCTTGTTTAAGCAGTGCACGTAATATCTGCGTATAGACCTAAGTGCTTGTAAAATACCGTGCCAGATAACGGTAACCTGTGATAATTGTTGCTGTATTGATCCGTGGACGTTTACTTGATGTGATGCGTGAACAAAATTAATCACCATTTGCCTCATTGATGTGTATTTATGAGTCCTTGGAACGGGCAACACAAACGCGAGTTGCAAAATGAGTTTGAACGTGTGTTATAAGCCGCCATTTTCCTGTTTATTCAGAACTAGCGTCTTCGAGGCTCTTCATCTACAGTGCTTCTAGTTTTCTTTTAGGAGAAACTGGAATTTTGTCCCCCTGGGAAATTAAAATGGAGTGTCTGTGTGCAGCGGACACTGCAAACCCAGAAAGTCTGTTTCATTCACCGAAAGCAGTTTACTGTGTAAGAGATGTTGCTAGTGACAGCATACTGACGGTGTCAAATCACTGAGCTCTGTTACTACGACAATATTCGTGAATTCCGGTATAATTTTTGCGTCACTGAGCATGTTGGTGCCATAGTAAAACTTGCTTACGTGCACTCTGAAAAGTGCGCGTCACTTTTGTGCACCGAAGGTTCGCTTGCAAGCCTTAGGTACGTAAAAACGGAAGTAAATTGGGACTGCAAGTGAGGGCGACCGC
>Ga0131853_10015629_pt1 | contig 13875 bp, 4 predicted proteins | sample TergutLab28metaG_FD_92764 | JGI IMG/M metagenome (GOLD analysis project Ga0131853, IMG submission 92764) | Labiotermes labralis P1 segment gut microbial communities from Petit-Saut dam, French Guiana - Lab288 P1 (version 2) (version 2) | ecosystem: Host-associated > Arthropoda: Insects >... | reverse complement strand
TGTGTGTGTGTGTGTGTGTGTTTCCGCACACAAACGCGTGACAGAATACATACACGTCACACATAAAACAAGCCAATTGTTTTGCATATGTATACCCAGGAAAACGATGCGTTCAGCGGGTTGCATGCATGATTGAACACATGTTATGTGGCTCTCTTGTTTTGTGTGGATGATAAAGGCCTGATCTCCGTCCATGGGTGCTTTTTAGCCGAGAGAACTTGATCTGCCGCGTCGCTCGGGAGTCATCTCTCTCACCCTGCCTGACGGATTGATTATCAGTCCAAATACTGAAACCCACGCCTCGGCTAACGAAGAGGGTATGGGAAAGGAAGGAGGGTAGTGTGATGGATAGATATTCTATTTCATCTGTCTTGTAAATAGAACTGGCTGCACAGCTCAGCTTAAATTATACCAAAGTGCATAAAATGTTGATTCAGTTTCACGTTTACTGGTGAATTACAATTAAATTTACACTTATTTCTGCTTGCATTATTATTCTAGACGACATTGCTATCGTAAATATTTTTATAGATTTACACACACACACACACAAACACACACACATATATATATATAAGTATATATATATATATATACATATATCACACACACACATATATATATATATGTGTGTGTGTGTGTGTGTAAATCTATAAAAATATTTACGTAAGCAATGTCGTCAAGAATGATAATGCAAGCTGATATATATATATATATATATATGTTTGTGTATATTATATATATGTGTGTGTGTGTGTATGTGTGCACACACACACACACATACGTACGCACATCTTTAAGACCTATTTGTTGACCAGATTCAGTTTTTAAACAGCTGTGTGGGAGCTGTGAGTAATAAAAGTCTTTGTTTTTGCAAATTTTGTTAGTGCAAAAAAATTAACAGGTAAAAGTTTCTCAGTACTTAATTTTTCTCTTTTTTACCTCAAATTAGGATGTTAGCTTCTATTTTAATTCATATCATCTTTGTATTAGATTCGGGGAAATAAATGAAATAATATTAATAATAATAATAATAATAATATTTCAACATTTTGTGTTTTGGAAGCGCAGAGCTCAGACACAGTTCGCCTTTTGACTACATAGCGGTTTAATCATATATATTGTGTTGCATCTACCTATTTGAATAACACTTAAATTGAGGCTTTTAATTATGCTTACTAATTATAATAACTTTTCTTTTAAAAATCTAAATTCAAAAACAATGCAATAGGTTATTAAAAACACCCTCGCTACTCCTCCATTACATTTTCTTGGTGAGAAACATCACACTTTTGATACATGAAAAGAGTGCAGTGTCATTACGGCACACAAAATATCAAACAAAGAATGTCGTAATCTTAGGAAAGTAAGTGAATGGAGCCTGGAAGCCAGACGTTATTAAGGTAAGTTCTTAAATTTGATTTTTAACAGAAATGCACGTAGCGATTTTTGCAAGCGCGAAGAAGGAAAAAATTCTTGAAATCAAGATCATGCCATGACACGTCAAAGCTGTCGTTAACAGTCTGTTTTTTTTTCAGAGTAGAGCGAAGATTTCACCCTGTTAATTCTTTTCTGTGATATGATTGTTTCAATAGAAACTAGTGAAAATCTTTCTGGCCCTGAAACTTGGATGCTGCGGAAAGTGTGTCAGAAATACCTTGAAATTTTAAAATCTGGTGCTGGATTAGGCTGAAGGAGATCATTTGGGCCGATCGTGTGTGAAAGGAGGAAGCATCACATAGAGGCAAGGAGGAAAGGAACACCCTATATTCAATAAAAAGAAGGGACGCTACCTGGAATGGTCACATCTTGTGTAGGAACTGCGTTCTAAAACACGTTATGGAAGGAAAGAAAGAAATCAAATAGCAGAGATGGGGATACGAGAAAGAAGACGTAAGCAGCCACTGGATGTTCTTTGGAAATGCAGAAGATACCGGAGTTTGAAAATGGAAACACTCGATCGCAGTCGTTTTGGAAGAAGCTGTATATTTTCGCAAGACAGACTACACAATAAATGACGGAATCTGAACATTTGTATTCTTCGTCAAGATACAACGCGGTGTTGCTTTCCTTTGAATGCTGAACGGCCAATGAAATAATATTTTAGACACAAATTCCAGTATTGTAATATTCAGGGTTATGTAATACTGTAGCTGGTGGATGGGTGCCAGATTCTTTGAAGGAACTCACTGCCTCATCTTTAGGACAGAAATCAGAAAGTGATGTCATTACACTTGTATTCCTCCGAAGTACTGGCAATCACCTTCACATGTCCACAAGTCAGCAACCCGCAGTACTAAGTGCAACGGCAGCGGCCGTGCGAAATTCATATTGCAAATAAACAGCAGATTTTAAAAAAAGTACAGAAATAAATTTTTTAATTCAATTTAATACGCAATTACAATACAAAACACAATTTGTGCTGTTGTTCTGCGTGGACGTGGAGCTTTGTTCCTAACTTTCTGATGGGTTTATTGGTAACGAGTTGTTGAAGGGAGTTTTCGAAGCGTATGAGTGCCGTTTTAGATTGATCAAATCAAAGGGAATAAGACGGACAGGGCGTTTGTAAGGTATCGGCGAAGGTGTATATTTATAAATTTTGTAGTTCTGAAAGATGAAAACAGAACGAATTCGGAGAACGAGGCTTAGGTGGAAGGGTAATATTAAACCACAAATTATATAAACAGAACGAAACGATGTGAACGTCATTATCTAGCTGAAAATGGGTTCCAGTGACAGGCTGTTATGAACAAGGTAATGAACATTAGTGTTTATATAGATATTGACCACGAAAGCGACTAATATCCGCTCGAAAAGTTGGCGTGTCTATGAAGTTGTTTTTCTCGTAAGTTACAGAATATTTGAAGTGTTCGAGTATTCACATTTCAGAAGTTATCTTTGGAAAGTAAGTAAAAAATTTTATTTTGATGTGCAATTCGTCTAGACAGAAGCAAAAACAGAGTAGGTGTCTTACGTCAGTTGTACCAATACGTTTAATCTGATGCTACCTTTAGAGTTAATAAATCGTTTGATTCTCAAAGTAAAAATATTAACAACTGTTACTTACCTTAATCTAGAAAAATGAGATGGGCTGGGCATGTGGCGCGTATGGGTGAGGAGAGTGGGGCGTATAGGGTCTTGGTGAGGGAAACCGGAGAGAAAGGGACCACTGGGGAGACCTAGGCATAGATGGGTGGATAATATTAGGATGGATCTCCAGGAGGTGGGATGTGGGTACATGGACTGGATTGGGCTGGCCCAAGATAGAGACAGGTGGCGGAAGCTTGTGAGTGCGGTAATGAACCTTCGGGTTCCCAGAAATGTGGGGAATTTCTTGACTAGCTGCAAACCAGTTAGCTTCTCAAGAAGGACTCTGCACCAGGGAGTAAGTAAGTAACTTACGTACCTTAAGATGAGACATCTTCCTATCTGTGTACTTAACATGGTAGGTATCGGTGACCGCCAAAACAGCCTAAAGATGGCGCAATATTCAGAAGCCGAAACATGTAGCAGTAGTATTTGTGAATTGTTCGTGTTTTAATAAATGCTTATATTGAAGGGCATTTGTATTTACTATTTTAAAAGTTACTTAAAATGTGATTTAGCAGTTTCTCAAGTGATTGCTGTGAAATGCTTTTAAGTAAATTTTATTTTTGTGATTTAATGTGATTATTTTCAAATTAAAATTAATTCAGCCCGTCAGCCTCCCATTTTTCGGCGGCTTACGGTGAAAGATTCACGGTTGCATTTAGGGCTGCGAGTTCTACTTTTAGAAAGGCAGGTCTGTGTGATACATCTCTGCCTTAGTGAAGGACCGAAGAAAAATTGGGTGTTGTATGGTGAAAACAACTTCGGCATTTCCCTACGCTTTTACATAGTACTGAAAAAGTAAAGGGGAAAGTGATTGATATTTGGGCTTTTATACCTGTCTCACATACGTATATGACAGCTTTTGTCGAAAAAATGACTCTTGAGACTTGATGGATGAGTTCGTATGAGAGGCGTACTCGTACGAATGTTTGTGTAGGGGGAAAATAGAACCATGTGTATTGGAAATAGCTGTAGGTTAGCATAAATGAGTAAGAACCCCAACATGCCACCTAAGGCGGTGGTGCTTGCTGCTGCTGTTGGAGGTTCTTCTTTCGTGCCTCTCCTTTCTACCTTAACGCCAAGTGGTTTAGCAAGTACATTCGTACTAAACAGAGCTCAGAACTTGCTTACTGTTTGAGGTTTCCCCATTATTTTAAAGAATGAAGTTCGTACGCACGTTTTGGAATCTTAATTCGACCAAATTTTTTACCGAAGCAAAACGCAATTAGCAGGGTGTCAGTTTAACATGATCGGCGTTAACCAAAATTAATTATGAATTATGAGTGAGTAAAACCACTTTCAGTCTCGATACAACTATTTTTGTTAGACAAACAGTCCATATGCCTAATAAAGCAATGTGTTTCGACCTGAAATAGGTCATCTTCAGGCTCTTAATATTGAAACACTGCACCATGAAGTTCATTGAATAAGGAGTGACTTGTAACAAATCACTAGTAAGAAAAAGGACTTTTCTCATCGTCTTAAAAACACATACAACTCACAGGCACGACATATAGTAGTAGTAGTAGTAGTAATATAATAATAAGAGTAGGTTGAAAGAGCAACGATGAAGTGTATAATTATGTGCGCTCTTTCTGAATGTGTTGTTTTTTAAGTATTAAGAGACAGAACATGACCTAATTTAGGTCCAAACATGTTGCTCTTGTAGACAGTTTGTCTAATAAGGACGGTTGCGTTTAGACTGATATTGATAGTAACTATTCATAGCTCTCACACACAACGGGATGTCACATGTAAAAATCATGAACTGTGTAATGTATACCATTCACTAAATGTGACTAGCTCTGTTAAATGAACGAGTATTAGAGAAGCAAGTCACGTGACACGCTCGTAGAAAAGAAAGATCATAGATAATATTAATTGGAAACCGTTGAAGGGAAGAGACTAATTTTAGACCTAGATATAGACGACAGGGTAGTGTTAACCCTGATTCATGTCACCTAATGTATAATCCAGTGACGGTCTCAATAACAAACCTGAAAAATTTTTATAAATACAAAGAATTTCTCGAACATTGGTATAAGTGTCAGCTTCCGTAGATATCTGCACCGTGGATTTGGTTATCACACGGTTTGTCGGTTGGTCGAAATACGATGTGGTTAGAAGGGGTAAATGAGCGTGGCAGAAAAGGAATTTTAGTTTTAGTTCACGTTACATTTTTATTGAGCTGTTGATACAAAAGTCAAAATTAACCCACTTGTAAAGAAAGTTAAAAATTAAAGAAATAAGTGGATACAGCATTTTGGGCAAATGGACAGAGACAGACTGTCACACTTAATTATGAAATATCAACCATGTGGGAAAGGAAGCCAAGGAAGATCGCTCAAAATATTTCTAGACTGTTAATTTGACCGTAACAGGTGACGAGGCCTGACACTCTGCAAATTATGATGATGATGATGATGATGATGATGACGATGATGTGTTGCTGCTTCTGTCATTTGACCAAGAGAGTTTCTTTTATGAAACCGAAATTTTGCGTGAACGAGTTTATTCCAATTTACACCTTCAAACACAAATTTGTTGAGCCTCTATTTGAAACTACCCCTTAATCTAATCCCAGGTGACCCATGTGTCTATACATATTTGATACAGCTATTTAAACTCTGAACATTTGATGGGGTTGACCAGACATGGAGTATAAAAGCCGTGAATACTGTACATAAACTGTCACAGACAGCGTTGAGTGGTCTAGGCTGTGGGGGATTTACTGTGAAGGTAGGCCTAGACGGTTTGTGATATTGTGAAATAATTAATATTGCACAATATTATTGGCCGTCTAGTTTTAACGTTGAAGAATTCCACAATACATTTGGCCACTCCATTGAAGTTTGATTGACACAGTACATTGTGCAACAAAAAAAAAGAAACAATTGATTAGTCTGTGGACAGTATTGCGCAATATTCATTCGGTAAACGTCTGTCTGCCTAACAGTAAACGCCTCTCTAGCACATTAATTCTCAATGGAATGAGGAGGTACAGATGCTATGAATTACAGGTCTTCAAAAGCATTTCCAGTGGCCAAAGAGTGTAGCTTAATGCGTAAACTCTGACAGGTACTGCTTGCCGCATGTTACTATTTCTTTTAGTCGTTATAGGCTTGAGTAGCTCAACAAATGATGGATGAGCCAATAGCAAAAAAAAAAAAAGAAATTATAGTCGTTCGGCCCACTCAGCCGTGTCTCTCATGAGTTTTTCTTGTGTGTAGGCCTTCTGTGTTCTTGTGTACAATTCTTTGGTCCAGCGGCCATTCTTTTTCCTTTCCTTTTTAAACACAGGGCTAAAGAAATGGCTACACAAGCGGCATCAGGACCTCTCGACATGTTGCCTCGTCGTAACTCACGGTCAAAATGAATATTGAACAATAATGTTGGGTCTTATACGGAGAAATAAACTGCACAACATTAACCCAAGGAAGTAATTATGGGCAATAAAATGGACCACCTTGAAGCCCCTTTAACAATATCAACCCTTTAATGTTCGGAATAAAATCATAATATAGATTTATTATTGCATATCGTTATAATGCATAGCAATAATAGGACAAATTGATTTCTATGTTGTTATATATTTTAAGGATTTGTGATGGCTTCCTGCTTCATAATTTCCTATGAGAAATAAATACGAAAGCTATTTTGCTGCGTGTGACACATGGCAATTACCATGGAGGGGTCAATATCTTGTGTCAGTGTAGTAAGACACAATATGATTCAACCCGGATAGAGACAAAACAATAAATAAAAATATTTTTTTATCATTTTGACTGTACAGCATAACACTTGTGCCTGTATTAGTGACAAGAGTAACGTACACACTAGATTCTCAAAACGATCACTGAACACTAAGTTATAGAGACACCGCTTATCGGAAAACGTTGTATTATGTTTTGTGACCTTGCTACGTAAATAGTTTGTGTGCAAAGATAGTGTAACTAAGTTTCCACTCCCATCTAGATGTACAATTTCGAAGGAAGTTCTCGGGACGAAATCCCCTTCTACTTGTTACACAAAACACGTCTTTACGTGGCGAAAGTGTAGATTCTGAAGGCAATGGCGTGACCTAAGATATTAGCGTCTCAAGTGCGAGAAGTTTGGGTCAGTGTGATAAGTAATGCTGCGAGCAGTTGAAGGCTTACTTCTTGCTGATCAACTTAGGAGAAGCGTGACACAACTTCATTGTTGTGACGTGGTTTTCGAGTCTACTGTATTAAGTTATAAAACCCTCACAATGCGCCGCTTTAGGGCCACTTGCTGTCCATGTGAAGATATAATACTCCTAAGCTGACAGTAGGAATATCTACTGAAGCTCTATGTTAAGTGCTTGAGCTCCAATTGTCATGAGTTTGAATCCCAGTTATAATATTGGTATGCTTTGTACTAAATTGTGTTGGACATTGTCCATTACCTGGGCTACATTTAGTATACAACATTTCGAGACTTTCCTTCTGGTTTTAGAGTTGCTGGATGTTCTTTTATTGACAGAACGTATATAAATATTATATATTGTACATTTACTATTAATTTTAATGACTAATTATTTCAGGTTTTACAGTGTCGAGTGTTCGGCTGATTAGCGAATCATAAATTGGGAAAAATACTAAAGGAGTTGTTGCTTGTTTATTTTGAGGTACTACCCAAACAGTAAAGTGGAGGGGCTGGGTAAAATCATAAAGACTCTCAGACAGGCTAGCCGATATGCTACTCAGATTTCAAGCCACGTAAAGCTAGAATACGGAAGGCACTAACTGCCTTCAAACCACGACGACAATTTACATAGACTGATTATTGACATTGGTGTGGACTTCCTACCAAACTTAGCTATTTTTGAACGCAATTCTAGTACACTAAGCGCTACATGTTCTGTTAAGATAATATTAAAATTGTCCGCGAGCGCAGTCCGACCTGCGGGCATGCATGGTGGGAAGTACGAAATTTCCTTTTCAGTGAGCAGAGTTCATAGAAGCGATTTCCATTTAACTATGTATTTTGAGAGACCGTAACGAAAGTACTGAATTACTTTAGGCTTACAGTTTTCTAAGTTATTTCCGACTACGATTTATGACATGCCTGTCGCACTGGCCACGTGGTCTAAATCGTGGATCTGCGGCCGCTCGCTGGCTGGGAGTGCCGTTTCGAATCCCGCAGAGGAAATAGATGTTTGTCTGTTGTGAATGATGTGTGTTGTCAGGTAGAGGTCCTTTCATCGGGCTGATCAATCTTCCAGAGAAGTCCTACCAAGTGTGGTGTATCTGTGTGTAATCGTCAAGCCTCGATAATGAGGAGGCCATGGCCATAAAAAACATTATTTATGATCTGTACGTAACGTTATGATTCTGAATGAGACACATGTTCAGTAGTTATTGTGCCACGACAGCTGACGGATCCGTTCATTACAAGCAGCATATTCATGATTACACCCGACAGAATGTTTTGACAGTGTCACAGGATAAATTGATAAGTTGACACCTTGCTATTCTGGAAATTCAGGTTCGATACCAGCTTTTACACTTCGACTTTAGGAAGTCTATTGTTAGCGTTGTGGCTCATTCGAGAGAAATGAGGCTTGCTGAACGTGGACGCGTTAGCATCATTAATCTTCATCATTGACAAGTAGCCGATGACAGTAAGCGTACAGTAACTTCACATGAAAAACAGTCGCTTTTGTCACAGGCAGATACAAGCCGAAGTAAAATGAAGTTTCTTTGTAGGGTATGATATTACAAAAATATAGACATATTATTAGGTGGAAGTTATTAACTGACTACAGGCAGCTCAGTTCTTCTTGAAAAGCTACTAGTGGCTGATTATGTCAAAAACTTCTCCTCGTTGTGTGCCGCTGGCTTTGTGCTTAGCCACGCGAGTTCAGTTGCCAAAGTCAAGTCCTTGTTCTCAAAAAACAAGTATTTGTTTTCTTTACCTCCTACAACATTCTGTCAGAATCCTCCTCTTCTCCTCATCCTTTTCCTTCGCCATGTTTATTTTCTTTTGGTGAAAATTTCACTAAATATTACTAACTCACACGGTAGCTGGGAAGTTAATTCATTGTGAAAATTATACTACATGGTGTTACGATGCTGAGAAATACTTATTGCGAGCCGCTTATTTTAGGCTAGGTAAATAACAGTTATTTAAGAAGTCTAAAATTTACATTACAACATTGAAAATTTTCCTACATGTTTCGATCACTCGATCATCTTCAGGCAGCATATATTGTTCCTTGATAAAGTTATAGTTTCAAATATTCACTGAAAAACTTCGTTATGTTAACTTTGTTGATGTGGCAACATGCTTAAAGAAGTACTTCACTGAGTGTTTTAAACTATAATTTTAGCAAGGAACAATATATGCTCCCTGAGGATGATCGTTTGATCGAAACATGTAGGAGCGTTTTAAATGTTTTAATGTAAATTTTAGACTTCTTAAGTAATATATATGTGCATGTGTTGGTGTGTGTAATTAAATAAACTACAGAATCCACTGTGAAATTATAAAAATAAAAAAAATTATGTTTATTGCAATAAACATAACTGTTATTTTGGACATTGTACAAAGTCTTGGAATTCTTATAACGAACGGTTCTGTGTACTAAATTTAAAGTCTTCGTTGTTCCGTTATATTGCGAACCCTCGCCGTATGATTGGTGCTCCATATTTCCGAAGAGCTTAGTTCCCTCGAAATGTCAAGTATCAATCACCCAATAATGCAGCGTAGTATCCCAGAATAATGGAGACCGTATTTGCACCGCTTCGAAATCCGCCATCTTGCAACAAACTTGACCTGTTTTTGCCTTTACCTGCATAAGTTAGGCTGCTTGCGCAGAACTAGTGTGAATCGAAGGGCACCGTGAGATGCACTAAGCACGGGGATTATAATTTAATGTTAAAGAAAATACGCAGCCTACAGAAAAGTGTCAGTAAATATTGCAAAAAAAGGAAGCAACTCATTTCCTCGTAGGTACTGCGGAAGTCCATCAATAGTCATTAGAAAGACGAAAGGAAAAAAATGTATAATTAGCTGTACATAGACTGAAAACCGAATTACCAAACAGGCCGTTATGTCGCGGAAAGCCAAAACAATTCAGCTAAACAGCAGAATGTAGCGAGTGTGGTTACAGGAACCTGGCCCGTTAAGGTGCTAAGCACCTCACTGGTGAGTCAGCCGCAGAATAGGTTGGTAGGCTAGCTAATCGGATCGTTCTCATAGCATATGTGGATATGTGGGAAGGTTTCTTGTAGTCTCTGCGTATTAAATTTACGTAAGTTGTGAATCTAACACCCAAATTACGTAGACTTTGATTATCGTAGGAATTTTGGGCTACTTTAGATTTTTCAGTTAACACCTTTCGGATTATGTATAGGTTCGATGAGACGCCCCCCCCCCCCCTCCCCTTCCAGTCGTATACCTGTTTCACCGTTTTATCTACCGTCGATTTTGAAAGTAATGTTTTAAACGACTTAGGAGTGGGTATTCGAAGTGATTGAGAGGGGTGCAGGTTACGAAATAGCGCATCTTAAAAATTCCAAGTTGACTGATATTTGCCAAAGAATTTGTCCAGTGTAAGGAAAATTTTCTTTTTTAAGGTTACAAATGTGGTACATCTGCATCGTAAATAAAACATTGCAGGGACATTTATAAAAAATGACAATTATAGAACTTTTGTGATTTTTGGCGCTTTCTCAAAATTTTGAAAAGCGGTTAGTAACTTTGTCCTGTCTGTCTGTCCGTCTGTCCACATGAAACAACTCTGCTCTCACTGGGCGGATTTTCATGAAAATTAATCTTTGAGTATTTTCAAAAATCTATTGAGAAAATTTGATTTTGATTAACAACTAATAAGTATACCGGGTACTCTGTATGAAGACCAATATACGTTTTATATCATATCGTGCTCAGTCCTTAGAATGAAAAATGTTTTAGACAAAATTTGTAGAGAAAATCAAAACACACATTTTATGTTCTGTAACTTTTTTCTACAACCATGCCGTTTATGAGATAAGGTGGAAGAATACTGTAGAATCGAACAGACCACAGATGACAATGTGTGCATGCCGCATGCCTGAGGCTGCAAATACAAGCAAAGATTATGCAAAACGTATTGCTTTTCTACTGCAACAATTGTTGCATAAAGGCACCTGAATGTTACGTTATATATGCAATGCCTGTCTTGTGCAAATTCTGTAATTATGTTATGTGCCTTGTACGGGGGAGAAACAGGAAGGTCAAAAGAATTCTCAGTGAGATGCTTCTCAGTTTATGTCCCCGCTGTATATTATCAGAAACCAGGATATTTCAAGAGGCTCAGTAAGGGGCCTGCGATATGGAAGACTGAGGGAGAGGGTACTTTTCCCCCCAAAATAAAACTCTATCTCCTCTCTAAAGCTTTCGAAACCTAATCTGAAGCCCAGCCACTCTCCTGTCCGATGGGCGCAGGAGAGAGTTAAAGTGGCGACGTTGTGGATCTCACCACTCAACTCTACTTAGTGTCGAGTTGGACAATGAGTGGAGTTTCACCTCAGTTGTCCATATGATTTTGTGGCGTGGCGATTTATTAAGCCAAGATGAAACTTTTCCACTGCCTGACTATTTATTTTTTGGGCCATGACCTCACAAAAGATCAAATTTACAGAATATATAGTACACAAGTGACAGTTAAATCACGTTTATTAATATGTTGAGGTTTCTTTCGGACATCAAGTACTGCTGAACTACCTAATGGATCTTTTCAAGATAGATATTTTTGGAGAGCTTCTGACTCGATACTGACGACCGTATTCTTTGTGTTTACTACTTCCTTCTCAAAAAAATCCTTTTAACAAAAAACTAAGCAAAGTGTAAATGAGAAACGAAACGTTGAAATCTAAAATACTGCCTCAAGCGGAGGCCAAGGATTCCCTTGGCTTCCGCTTGAGGCAGCACTGTCGATTTCAACGTTCTGTTTCTTATTTAAAATTTGCTTGTGTTCCATTGAACTCCGAAAGAAATTATTCAGAAACAAGCATCAGCATTTACAATTTTTAATGTATGTTATATTTAAAATTCTGTAATTTTTTTACTGATTATTTTACTGTTTATACGTGCCAATTATTCACATGGGTAAACCCTGTTTTCTTATTTTGCGGTAGTACTAAACGTTTATACGCAATTCCGATATTGCATGTTTTGTGTTCCTGCTGTTTCTTGTTTCAATTTGGTTTCTGAAATTAAAGTACATGTTTATAGAGTGAGATACGAGGTTCTGACGGCGGTGGCTTGGAGATTAAGTTCTTCTCAGATGTTACTCTATGCATTTCGGTGCTAAAGTTTCGGAGTAGTAGATTGTATCTTGTGGGAAAGGAAAGTACAGGTATAAGAAACGATGAGTCCGATTTAGGACATACTAAAACTTGAGTATGCCTTTATTTAGAGTGACAGGGTACTGTGGCAGCATGCTGCCACAGTACCCTGTCACTCTAAGGAAATTAATTAGTGAGTGTTTTTAATATGTGACTTTAGCAAGGAACAACATGGCTCCCTGGTGATGATCTTATGATCGAAACATGTTGGAGCGATTTTAAGTGTTTTAATGTGAAGTTTTATATGAGTGAATTGGTTGGTATAATTAAAGTGATTCTACGAAGTGCACTGTGCAACAATAAAGACTCTCCAAATATATTTTTCTAAGTTACATTTGTTTAACACGAAGATTTTTAATTGAGGGGAGTGCGTAGTTGAACTTTTGGTTCACATCAGACGTAGGTCAGAAAACTGACAACGTGTTACTCAAATTGTATATAATGTATGTGTGGTATCTAGTGATAGTGCTACTAGTTCTACGCTGTTAAGCACCACTCTAACATTACTATTTTTGTTACATGTATCGAAGTCGAACCAGCAAATGAAGATTTTCTTATTCATTCAAAATTGTTTAAATTATATACTCATTCACCCAGATAGTCTGCTGAAACAGCAACGCTTGTTTGTGGTATTTGAGAGCTGTCCAGACATTGTGTTTTCCAGCGATGAGCGTATGGTAGAATCATGACTTAAAATGGGCGATGGACATATGATTCCACACCTTTTCAGTTTGTTATTGTTTGTTGTCAGATCATTTGACTCCGTATAGCCTGAATTATTGACGGCCTTGCTATATAAATTAGAAATGAATACATGTGACAGTCACGTGCATAGTGACTAGCAACGTACAGAATGGTAGAACTAATAAGGATTTTTCCACGTCGGAGACGAGGAAAAGGAAGACGTGGGGGGGGGGGGATTTCATACATGTCTAAAGTACAGCTTGCCATTGAAAAAAAAAAAGAGTCCCAGATGCATTCACCTCTAGAATAGCTGACAAGAGTCTTCTATAATTCGTAGATGATAAATGTTTTGCACAGATAGGCTAATAGACTTGACCGACACTTTCTTGCGCCCAGTCAGCACTACCCGCATTTCTCAACCTTTTAAAGCCTAGTGGTTACCTTATTATATATGCATTACCAGGTTTAACATTCAAGAAATGTACATTCTTTCTACGGGAGCGCGGTGTGTCGCATTCGGTTTAGGCACTTGCGCTACAAGCCGGAAGGTTGCGGGTTTGATTCCCGATGGTGTCACTGGAATTTTTCAGTAACATAATCCTTCCAACCCTACGATGGCATTGAGGTCGACTTAGTCTGTAATAGAAATGAGTACCAGGAATACATCTTGGGGGGGGGGGGGGGGGCAGGGGCCCGCGGCACGGCGGGCCCAGCTATCCCCCCAACTTCTCCGCGGGCCCTAAAATTA
>Ga0131853_10015628_pt1 | contig 13875 bp, 5 predicted proteins | sample TergutLab28metaG_FD_92764 | JGI IMG/M metagenome (GOLD analysis project Ga0131853, IMG submission 92764) | Labiotermes labralis P1 segment gut microbial communities from Petit-Saut dam, French Guiana - Lab288 P1 (version 2) (version 2) | ecosystem: Host-associated > Arthropoda: Insects >... | reverse complement strand
CCTTTTATTCAGTTAAAGAATACTTTGAACTAGAGAAATTTAATTAGGGGATCATCTAATAAATGGATCTCTTGACTGGCTTTCGTCTTTCAAGTTGTCTTACATTATGATCAGGTTATTTTGGTTCAATTCCCTATGTAAATGTTACAATTCTATTATCACTATGAATAATTTATATTTGTGTATATTTGCAGCAATACTTTTTATTGCTGGGTGTATTGTAATTTTATCTTGCATTGTTTAGTCTATGACGTTTTCCATATCTTGTATATAAGATCAACGGAAATAAATACATTGATTGATTGATTGAAACAGCCATGGGAAGCTATTGGAAATGTAGTTAAGAGAAGCGAGATGCAAGGTGATAGCGGAAACTTGGGTTAATTATTTTCAACAAGACTGACAATGTACGCCCTAATAATCAAGCTTTACCAAAGGAATCATCATACACTGACTTACGCCCTATGTTGTACTTAACCAATATAGTTCTCTTTCTCGAGATATTAGGGTTCGTTCCATCCGCCTGAACCGGCTAAACACAACACAAATAATCTACTATCTTACTCAATTCAGCATTTCTAGACATCACCGTAATAAGCAAAGCTACACTCTTACGTGCAAATAAGAAGTCCTGATTACTCCCAAACCATTATTATGTTTATAAACACACGATGGCCCCAATTTAAACATTTTCAATTCACAATATCCAGCGACGCCTTCTTTCAACACAAACCATTGACACCTTACTCTTCCTTACTCAAAACTGCATTGGACATTCCATGCCCTATGCACATACACAGATAATCTATTTTGATGAATAATCTGCGCACATGTTTGCATTCAGTATAGCACGGATCAGAGTTGGAATCCTGCGTTTCTTTTTACTGTGAACCCGAGCACAGATTATAACTAGAGGTTGCATCATTGATTATCAATTCCGTCTAATTTATGTTAGTACGCTGTGAATGCCATCTATCCGTGAAGGTTGCATGAGTATAAAGATAATCAATTCCGTCTATTAATACGCTTGTGCGCTGTGAGTGCCATCTATCCGTGAAGGGTACAAAAGTATAGATGAGTGGAGGAGAAATAGTACAAATCTGCAGGGTATAATCATTCCGAAGAAGTCTAAGTACAGGTTTGGAGCTTTAAAATATATTACCGATTTCTGTCGTCCTACCTCAATAATGCAGGGAAAATTGACAGTGCCAAAGAGTTTTAATGCAAGTATAATCAACAGAGAATATGACGGTGATTCCTAGTATAAACAAATAACTCGTTCCTAAGGTAGTTATTTTTAGCATCTAATGAAATTGTAAAATGTGAATTTTAGCATTGTTATTGAAATTATACGAAATGGGACTTGGCGCATTCTGGTACAAGTTCCTTGAAATGTATCATCTTCTCTACGCTTATACTACGATGCACGGATAAACGTACATCAAATGTATCACAATTATTTGAAGCTTCTGTCACGTAGCGAATGAGATGTTCGCTCATCTCAAATGTACTGAGTTCATTGGTATAGCTGTGTCTGAGAGTATGGTTTTCTTTGCTTTGTAAAAAATATGGATATTTGACGAAAGTAAAAGGAAAATGATGTACGCAACTATAATTTTGAACTATCCGCACGTGTCATTATTGACAGTAAACTTTTTTGTAGTGCAGTATATAACTGCTAAAAAATAGGAAATTACGTGGTCTTGTAAATCCTACTGATGTGACGTTAAATTCTGTGAAGTCACTTACTGACGTTTCTGGTCAGTCATCACATTCGTGGCGATCGTGCTGCGAATTTAGTTACTTGCACAGAAGGAAAAATATCGAAATGTAGAAAATGCCATATAACATGAGAAGCATTAAGCAACTTTTGTCAACAATAATGCTACTATTCGCATTTTGGATGTGTACCAGCGGCGCACAAATTTTGCTAAAACCTTGGGAGCTATTTCAAAAATTTTTGGTGTCAGGTGACCTGAAAGTTCCTCGCAAAGGACCCACAAATATGAGGAATCCCCGTAAAAAAAATATCGTCGCACTTCATCTAACCCCCGGATTTGTGCATCCTTGCTTAATGCCGGTCTGTATTCCTGTAATTTTGGTCCATGCCAGGTAACATGTTATCTAACAGGCATCCCTACTCCCAGGTTACCCTATGTTTACTCACATTGGGTGTTAACTGTTGTAGTTGTTCTGAAGCGCCCTCATTAAAAACAGGCAAGATTAGGTTAACCAAAAATGCTGAATGGGGAAGACACAGTCACAGAATTGTCATCTAATTTTTAAGTGATTTACCAGTCTGCTTCAGATCACAATGGGTTGTGAATGACAGACTTCAAAGTAACTGGGCATATCTTTTTTTTTTTTTTTAAGGATAATTCTGCAGCAAAATTCATTATGAGTTATTCTTAAGCCTCCATATATACAGAATATATATGAATATACCAGGTAAAAAGCATGGCCAAGTACCATGCTGGTCCTCCAGGGTGGGGGATTGGCAGACAAAAAATATCTCACAATACAAACACTGTCACACTACGAAATTTGGTCACACCTTGACATAATGCCGTCAGTACTTGGCAGACTTGCACACCCAACCTAAATGACAAAGCCAATGGCACTCACATGACATAGTGCAGATTATGGTATACTTCTGCATTACAACTCCTGACTGTCCATACAAATCCTGCACTATGACTTTCAGCCGAAAATGGACGAGACACAGGCAAAGCATGGGGGTGCATAATGTTCCTTATCTGCAAAATGTATGTCAATACTATTTCCACACCTTTTGATGCTATTGTAGGTATTGCAGTACTTTGAGTTTAATTCATAAGCAGAAAACACTTAACACCATGTCCACAACACCTAACACGTTTTGAAACAACCCATCATTACAAAATGCAGAAGGCAAACATGACTGTCCCTTCCATTCCATGGTTTCTTCCACTGGTTAAGCCTAATAGCAAAAAAAAAAAAAAATACTTCATGATGGATAAAGATCTTCCTTGTAATGGCCTCAGCTACTCTGGAATTTTTTTATTTTGTGCGTGCATCACACAATTTTACCATGACAACCTGTATTAACCAACCTACTTGCCAAGGTGAATGCATTCATGTTATTTGAAAGTTGTGAAATGAGTTCTGAACACCAAAGAATACCATGAGCATACAAAATATATCAGTATTAAACTTGTAATCTTGAACAGAACCTGCTAACATAGTAATAAGTGCTTTGTAAATTTTTAATTTCATGTCATACATACATTTTTCTGGAAGGAATGCTCAAAGTCTTACTAATAATTATAAAAAGTGAATTATTTTTATGGGGGCAAAATGTTTCCCTTGCATGGTTTTCAGTAATTCAGTGTCTGATGTTGACAACTGCACTCCAGTTCTTCCAAAGTCAAGAAAATCTGAATGCATTGTTGGCTGTTCATGAGAAATATTTCCTACAATCAAGATATATGAAGACCCCACTAAACAAATTCAGTTACATAAGCAAAAATACATTACATACACAATTAATGAAATTTTGGGAGCAGGACATTCAAGTGTCATATTTACTGAGATTAAACCCTAGTAATAACAGCCCAAATGATTTTGAACAGTACAGCACTGAAGAATGGTCCTTTCCATTAAATAATGAAAGTTGATTTTTGGAGGAAAAAATGACAAGTGTATCCTAAGAAAATACTTCACTAGATAGATGAATTCCCGAAAATGAAGAAACAAACTCTGAAACTTAAATTTCATGGACGAACTGACCCAAACAGGACACAGTAATTGCATACTTCCAAAATGCAAGTCTTGAGGTACAAACATAGACAAAGATTACAGCACTGAAGAATTTTCAAGTATGTAACAGATAATGCCTTCAACTTTTCACTTCAGGTACTGCCTGTAATGCTAAATACATGATGCCTTGAAAAATTGTTACGAAGATTAATATATTCTCTTTGCATGGGGCTACAAAAATCACACACTCTTCATGGAGTTTTTGTTAATAAAGATGATCATAAATGAGAAAATAAGTTTGAGCATACTGAACATCCCTTTAAATATCCTGCTCTTGTAGGAATAGTTGCTGTAAAGAAAAAAATTTATTTCTGGATTGTTAATTGCAATAATTTAATTATCAGAAGTAACATTACCTAGGGCAATACCAGTATATCAGAATTGCAACAATTCAACATCTCACATTCTGAAACTGGATGGCAGCATGGATAAGAAATACCAATTTCACATTCTTACAATATTCCACGGATATCCACCTGCTGGGACACTTTACAATAGAAGTTTGTTATCCCATGCACAAAGCTCTCCAGTTACTACCATTATGGTTGTACAGGCAAATCACTGTGCTACATCCTCTCTCTGCTGTTCCACAAAAACAGCCCAGAAACATAGCAACAGCTCTTGCCAATGTGCCAAATCATCTGCAGTTGGCTTCACTTTGGTTAAACTCTCAATATTAATTCCAGGCAATACAGTATGGTACACAAAATATAACTATGAGGGGTCTTGGAGATAAAAATACATTAATTGAGCCATTCTGGTGAAACTACACAACAGATCATTCTGAGGGTCCAAACTTCAAAACCATGCAACTTGACACAGCTTGAGTTTTGAAAAACTGTACAAGTGTGATTAACTTGTTCATTTTGTATTAGATTAAAAGCGTTAATTCCCATGGAACAGGCTAGCATTACAGTCTGAATAACAAAATGATAAGAAACATACAGGATTTTAGAAACAAACTCACCAAATCACACATTATACAATTACAGATCAACAGAACTAAGTTTAATACATTAAGAGCCTCTGTGCAAGATTTAATTTGGCTTCTGAAGACTACTGTGGGAAATTATTTTCAGAACAACTTTAATTTTTCATAGTGACCATTCTGAAAAACCACAATATTAATTTATACATTTATTGTATGGATAATGGCTATGCAGTAATGCCATTTCAAACACAGCTCCAGATGAGCCACACAGTTTATTTAATCAAATTAAGACAGAAAGAGTAAAGTGTTTTATATAATTACTACTGACATTTGCTAAGATTATGTACCACTGGGGATTGATAAATGTAATATTACTGATAGAATGACAGTGACCGTGGAAAACCAGTACCCAGATAAACCTGTTGAAGTAACATGCTGCCAATCAGAAAGTCCACATGGGCTGGCATGGGAAAAAACCTGGGCCTGGCAGTGAGAAGCCAACAACTAACTGCCTGAGCCCTGGCAAGGCCAAAAGGAGCAACAAGAAGGTGGGATTCAGGGGGATCCTAAATTTCCAAAATATGGAATACAAAGGAACAACAGTCTTGGCAGGCAATTCAGACTCCTTCCAGACACTAGGGAGTACAGTTCTTCAGTAATTTTTACAATTTCCATCAACACGATGAAAATACAGCATACTTTCTAACTCATGACTATCATCAACTTCATCATCCCATTCTAAATTTGTGATAACTGCTTAATATTTCCATTGCCCTGCCATGGCTAAAGCAAGCAGCATATATTGATGGCTTACGCTGCCCTACTTTTAACTAGAAAACCCAAAAATCTGATTTTAGTCACTAACTGACCAAACATAGTAGAAAATGAAATACCTTTATAATGTAGGTACATGTAAGTTCATATGCATATTCACTATAGCTATGTTACAGACATGTAAGGACACAATATTCAGTCCACTTTTATTCATACCTAAATATGCATTATCAAAATGAACACATAACACTATTCATGCCATTGTGGATATTATTTAATGTGTACTGAAGGGTCATGCCATTGTGGATATTATTTAATGTGTACTGAAGGGTGATAATGTAGTGAAAGTACAGTAACTAATTTTCAATGTAGCTTATTATCAGAAGAGTGGCAATGTTATTCTTGTTATTTTGTTACTTTATTGTGACCACGAAATACTGTGGAGAGGTGACACAAACATGAGACTGAAATGTGCAGTCACTCTATCAGTAACATAACCATTCCATTAGGCTTCTTTTCCTCAGCAGTTACGTTTCTGTGAGGAACAACCCACTCAGACACAACATTCAATTATGCAAAACTGAATCTAATACATTCATTTGTATGTGAGAGAATGGTTTTCACTTGTGCACAATTCCTAATATGTCTCCGTTACTAATATAGCATGCACATCCGTAACTATGTGTTAGTGTACTGACTCACTAGTCAACTGTACTGGTGAGTAATCACATTACAAGTTTTGTATGAATAAAGAATTTATGAGGGATATTTAGGAATATGTTCCATGTGGACAAGGATCACCTACACTCTTTATTACATGCAGGACAATGCATATAACACTAACATGGGACAGTTAAGAACTGTCATCAATTTTATATGACATTTTTATTATAATGTTTTCCAGTCAAACTTTAAGTATGGTGATCAAGAAAATGGCAGCTTATATTTCAGTTACAGTAGCCTTCTTTCCTAACATCTCAGGCCCAGGTCAAAGTTTAATGTAACTGCATCAGACTGAAAACTTCAAAGTGAGATTAATTTAATTCACTCAAATGTTTTCTGTTGTGCACTGACACCCTGAATAACTCAATTCTCAACGAATGAACACAATAATAAATTATAAAAATTAACACAGGTCAACTCAAAATATTAACTAAATGATAATGTGTTACATTCTCACTGCTCCAGTAAACAAGAGCTTCTACATTCTCAACAGGCGACAAAAGCAGCAACATATAATCACAGTACAACTCCATAATTCCAGTCTCCTTGGTTTTACTCGAACACTAGATGCTTAAATATTAACTTGTAATGTCCATTTCATTTATTTTCATGACACTTATGTCTTTCAATGTGCAAGAAATACTATTTCATTTTTTGTCAATTTGAAATTCTACAGGGAAATGGAATGTTACTGCATATTTAATGTATCTGTTCCTTGAAAAATAAACAATAAAACACTGTGGAACTGTACATGCTTCTGTTTTCAACAACAGCTGTTGAATCATAAAAACAGAAAGGACAAAGATATACCACATTTACTGGAATGCAAGATGAGACCCCCGCACCTCAATTTGACATTCAAATATGTGGGGTCATGTTGAAATCAAGTCTGAAGCACTGCAATGCACTGTGTGTTTATCAGAACTGTCATGAGTCAAACCAAAAGAGAGAACATAGAATGCTGTAGTAATAGAGTTCAATTTTATAGAGATTCATTATGCCAGTAAAACATAAGACTATGTACAAAAGTGGCTACCAGCAGAAGCCACATTCAAAAACTGATCAGGCAGAGTTGTGACATCAAATTTACACTAATGCTAATTAACCACACTGAGTAAACCAATAACACTCTACAAACCGAGTGACACTAAATGGTAACAGTAAATGGCATCTGACATGTTTGTATATTATTAACTACATAAAATCAATAATAAAATATTTTCTCAGCAAGTGTACAGTATATGGTGCATACACGCATGCCCCCCCCCCCTCCACACACACACACATACACACATATATACATACATACACCCATACACATACATTACAAACATACATATATACATACACTGATATATTTTTAGTACAATCCTCATACTTAGCATCCATTTCACATGTTCATTCCATGTTCTATTGTCTAAAATGCAAAATACAGTACCTTTGGTAATGAAAATTCTTGCAGTGGTGAAGGTGGGGGAGAGAAAGTATTTTAAAGATGTTGTGATAAGAGTGTGATTTTAAGGGAAAGCTCATTTTCACTGGAAAGGCATTTGAATAAATTGCTGTAACACCTGTGACTATGCAACAACAGTTCCAGAAATACTGTGATGATAAGAAATAATCGAGGAATAGAATATCTCAGGTTTAAAATTTTGTTGTCTTTGAACATCCATTCATATGAGTCTATGAGAAAAAACAACTGAGAGCTATAATCTTGAGAATCAGATACACACAACTGGAAAAACTACTGCCTGCTTCAGAGCTTCAGCTAGTAATGTGCATTTCAGAAAGAAGTAGCATCTGCACAGATATATCTTTGTTTCTTTACAACTGGAACTCACTGTTCTTGATTCGCCAACACAAAATTATACCTCTTGCACTACAGCTGCAGTAGAGAAATTACATAACTTTCTACAATACCAAAACCTCTTGATTTGTCACAATAATAAATGGTGATGCCAAAACTCATCTATAACTATTGCCATTTTCTCTGGGAATATTTCAATTTCTAGATCTACTACCAATTATCCCCACAAAAAAACTACACTGGACAGGTAAAAAAAAAAAACTGAAACCACACGGAGACTGTAATTATGGGTACAGTACAGCAATGGGAGCCATCACCTTACACTCATTCATTCTACAATAACATGATGTATACTACACTTTCCTTTCAATATCATACATCACATTCTGGTCAAAACAACTACGTAAGGTTATGTATCTCACCTTATTAGACTGGGGCAGTAGTGATCCATGTTACTCACCATGAACGTAACTAAACAAATACTGAATGAAAACTCCAAGAAGTGCCAGAATCCTGCTAAATAAATATAAATTTCAAATAAACATTTCTGTAATGAACAAAAAACGATGAAGAGAAAATGAAATGAAAAGAGACCATCTAATAATTGTTCCAATTGTGATCTGCTTTTCCACAAACTAAATCTGAAATTTAACTGAAAGTTATGTCCAATATGTCACAACTTACACTTCAATCAAAATCAATGCAACTCTCTACAACAGAAAAACTGGCACATTACAAACAGAATGAAATTATTTGGATCAGCAGAGAACACCTAAAGCACGACTTCTCTCTCGCCACTAAGAGATCTGCGATGCAAGATTGATGATTGAACACACAACTGATTATAATAATGATTACAAATGACACACGACAGCAGGGCAATGGATATGATCACTGTTTACCAACTGCCACTGCAGCTAAACAAAGCCACATAAAAAATGTTTGCATTGTACATTCAACAGCACGACACCAGTCTGACAAGTCATTAATTTCAACACATGGCAGCTGTCGAACAGTCCAGTTTATGTCGAGCCTACTACGTAACACCTATACCTAAATCCTAGCCTCACGAATCATGACGTGGTGATGGCCGATGGAGGAGGTGACGGCTGCTTTCAGCTCTGTTTGACACGTTTGCGAGGTGGGCCAATGGGGGGTATCTGTTGCGTGGCCAGTGCTCTGAATGCCTCTGCTATAAGGTGGGGATGGGACTGAATCATCGATTTCCAGCCAGCAGTCTCCATTACATCCGTTGCATGCCTGCAACAAACAACTTAACATACACAAACCGTCATTTTACTCATTGAAACATTTGCAATATACATATTTACATTACTAATGAGCTGCTACTTCCCACCTAGTATAATTCTGAAGAAATTATGGGTAAGAGACATGACAGCACATTTAGTTAAAATTTTAATGAAGTTTCCCCATCTACCGAAAAATAGCAAAAATTCTGTTTACCTAAACCTCCAAGATGGATCAGAAAAAATGCATCATGCAAGAAGAATGATATAATAACATAACATTTAAAAGGAAGACACTGTTTCCAATTTGCCACACCCAACTTTGCTTACATACTGCACACAACATGTACCCTATTATTGCTTATTTAATATTCACTACAGCTATCCTTAATTACAGGGAATTTAATGAAATGACATCCTTAATCTTCCCACCATTCATATGAAATTCATATCAGTAAAACTGAAAGTTTAACCCCACAATACTGCACATCAGGTCTTTCACAATAATTCGAGAGAGAGCAAATATTTTGTTTGGTTGTCAAGCTGAATGTTAAAAAAAAATTTAATTATTCTACAAGCACACTATTGTAATGCATGTACATCCACTTCAGTGAGTGGGCATATGTGTCTCCACAGTACTGTCGTAGGAGGATGAGTGGAAAACATGTGGGAGAAGTAACAAGTTTTAACATGTGAATTCACTCATTCTTGGACACAATTTGCCAAAATATTCTATTTCACATTGGAAAAACGACAATCATACTGAAATATAAAAAATTTCACATTTTATTAAATGTACTCAGTTTTTAAAAGGACAAAAGTAACAAGACAAAGAAGGATATAGATTTGGTCTGAAGGCACTTTTCTGTAAGCAAGGCTAAGTACAACGAATCTCAACTTATTTTAGAAAACAAGCAGCTTGGTCACAGCTCTACATATGCAACCCAACTAGATTTTCTCATTTCAATTGACTTATTTCATAATACAAGCAATTTGGTCACAGGTATACGCATGCAACCTAAAGGCATTTCTCATTTCAAATGATATACTTTAGGGTACAAGCAGTTTTGGTCTCAGCTCTATGTATGCAGTCTAACCGGATTACTCATTTCAATTGACTTACTTTAGTGTGCAAGTAGTTTGATCACAGCTCTATGCATGCAATCTGGTTTGTAATTTCAGTTGACTAATTTTTGGATACAAGCAGTCTGGTCACAATTCTCTCTATGCAAACTAAACGAATTGCTAATTTAAACATTGCATACAGATGAAATAAAGTGAAACTAAAAGATACTACACAATAAGGAACTTCATGAGCACAGGATGCACCTAGTATGGTTACAGCAGTAAATTCATGGTTATGTGGTCTGGGTATGCAACTTATATAGCAGACAAGAAATTACACACGTTATTGGGGACACCTCTATGATAGGGGCTGCTTAAAAGAAAGGGGACACAGAAGGCTAATATTAGGATGGACTTAGGAAAAAAGGTTGTGACATGGCCCAGGTCTGTATCAAACATTGGGCCATGACATTATAAGTTTTGATATTTTAGTCATACTACCAAACAGTTACTTAATACAGCTTCATTAATCTCAAAATTAAAACCATGAAGAACCATCTCATAGGAAAAACCAAGCAGAGCTGTGATACACACCAGCAAATGTGTTAATGTTATGTATGTGTGTACACCCAAATTTTCCAACTTAACTCTTGTAACTGCTACGCCTCAGATATCTTAAGCAAGTGCAGACCTTGGCATTTCACGTGTACTTTGCCCCAGGTATCTGAGACTGTAATTTATGCAATCTTTAAACAATTTTCAGTTAAGTCTTGTACATTCTGCTACAAACAGTAACTACCCTGCCATCTTTTGCCAAATATATTTATTACAGTGCTTACGAGTCAGAAATTAATAACTATTTATTAGTGAAAGTTTTAACTTTTAACAAATGAAACTTCAATTTCTGTACAATAGCCTTGCACCAAATATGTACAGCTCAATGGGAACAGTGGAGACTTACAATGGGAGATACTCTTTTCAAATCTCAGCTATGACTGGTTACACCAACAGGTTTACCACAGTTTTCATTAACCAGTTCAGTACCTTGAAATTTACCAATTCATAACTCAGTCCTACACACCCATATTTCTTACATAACCTAATGCTACTGCTAGATACAGATGATATTGTCGTTAAATAGCCCACTAATAAAAAGGAACAGGCATATTTCAGTCCATATTAATTATTTTGTGGTTACTTATAAAAACCTTCAGGATCTGCAACAGAACTTGAACTGCTCATTACCTACCCAATGCTCAAGCAGATCCTGTACCAAGTAAGTAGTTATGGTATTCATCCAGCTATAAGATGACCTCAGGTATAAGATATAATTTAATTACTTGGAAGATAAAATGATTTTAGTGCAACTCTCTGGCACAAACGTAACTTCTTTTCTCAACTCCTGAATAGCTTATTCAGTGTCTCAATAATTTTCCTGGAAAAACATGCACCTAGTAATTACATTTTGTCATTTCCTCATTGCCATAAATGGGCCAAATAAATCCTGTGCTTCTGCACATATATAAAATTTACACATTAAAACATTAAAAATGCTCCGACATGTTTCGGTCCTAGGACCATCATCAGGGAGCCATATCGTCCTTGCTAAAGTTACACTATAAAAAGTCACAATTTCGCTGTACCAGTTGGATATTGTGGCAGCATGCCGTGGTGTGTAATGTTATGTTGCGAAGAGTGTCCTGCTATGGATGTGCATTCTGTGCTTCGTTGCATATCACACAATGAAGCACAGAATGCACATCCGTAGCAGGGCACTTTTCGCAACATAACATTGATGATGATGGTCCTAGGACCGAAACAGGTTTGAGCATTTTTAATGTTTTAATGTGTAAATTTTATAAACTTTATATATGTGCAGTAGTTGGTATAATAATTGAGTAACTCAACAACATGCACGGTGTAACAACGAAAATAAATACTGTACTTATTACATGTCAAGTGATTATTAGTGTTTTTGGGATACCTGACTTCACAAGAATGTAGCCATGTGTGTATCACGTACTTTAATGATTATGACATGTTTGTTTAACCCCTTGCTTCATAGGCACAACCTTTGTTGCAGTGAAATACAATAAGTATTACATATTGTGAGTGTGTGTTTGTAGCTTTAGTAATCCAGCATGTTATGCGCATGTCCCATGTTCTCATTATTCTCATATGTGGCCTGTTGCTCTATTATATTTTCCCATATAATCTCAAAAATTAAAAAAAAAAAGTTATTGAATATAAAATGCATGTTTGATTTTCTGTACAATTTCTGTCTGAAAAATTTCTCATTTTAAAAAGAACAGAATATGACCAAAATTGTATATTACTCTTCACATAAAAAGGGGCATTATTCTTGTCCAATTTTAAGGAAACTTGGATTTCCTTGGAAGACTTTTTAAGAAATACTCAAATATCAAATTTCATGAAAATCCTTCCAGTAGTAGCTGAGCTATTTGGTGCAGACAGACACGATGAGGCTAAAAGTCGCTTTTTGCAATTTTGCAAACACGCGTAAAAATGAACAACACAAATGACACATAGAGTTTAATATTATCATCAATATTGTATGCCATGTGTTAAATTACTTCTTAATATCACCTCAAAAGATCACTCCACATTCATATCTGGCACACCTCAAAATTTATGTAACAGTACTGTTTCCAGCATTACTTTTTGATATTGGATAACAAAAATGTCTGTCACACAAATTCGTATTTTAATAGTGTGTTTATCATTATGATTTGTACTTTCAATGCAGTCACAGCTCCCAAAACACAGAACTGAGCACAATGTACTGCATGGCAGTAATGGCAATGTATGCTCAACAGTTGGTACTTGCAGGGATATAGTAACTAGCATGCAAGCCAAATGGCTGAGGAATCATGGTTCAATTCCCAGCAGGAGCTAGGGATTTCTCCCTTTTCCATAGCAGCCAGACCAGCTACGGGACCCACCGAGCCATCTATCAATGGGTACCATAGTCCCTTCCTTGGGGGTAAAGCAGCCACAGTGTGAAGCTGACTACTCAGCTCTATCTACTGTCCAGGTAAAGAATGAGTAGAGATATGCCATATCCCTTTGTGGTATGCTGAGTGACAACTGTACCTTAATTATTATTTCTGTGAGAAGTTTCATTCTGATAGGATGTTCTATAGATATATTAAATTTGCCGATATACTGACATATTAACCGCAATTGGGTTGACACCCAGTGGCAGTAGTACAGTACACATTTACACACAAACAATACACAGAACAACACAATTAACAACTTTGGTTGGACGGCTTTCTGGGATTCGAATCCAGAGTGGTTGAACTAAAATTAACGATGAACTAACCATGTAAAAATTATCTCCTAATTGGAAAGAGTGTGGGCCGTGCCCCGTCTTTGCAAGTAATACCCTGGCATTTGCCTTACAACTGAGGAAAAAGCACGCAAAAACCTCAGTTAGGGTAAGGGAAAACCTCAGTAATTTCCCACATGTCCATTTTCACAGAACTGAGTGAACTGTGTGTGTGTGT
>Ga0131853_10015626_pt1 | contig 13875 bp, 9 predicted proteins | sample TergutLab28metaG_FD_92764 | JGI IMG/M metagenome (GOLD analysis project Ga0131853, IMG submission 92764) | Labiotermes labralis P1 segment gut microbial communities from Petit-Saut dam, French Guiana - Lab288 P1 (version 2) (version 2) | ecosystem: Host-associated > Arthropoda: Insects >... | reverse complement strand
CTTTATTAAAGCGACGCTTCAATCGATTGCTTACCAAGTACGTGATGTATTAGATGCGATGGAAGAAGATACAGGAATCAAGATCCCCCTTCTCAAAGTAGATGGAGGAGCGGCGAACAATTCATACTTGATGCAGTTCCAATCAGACATCTTAAACGTGCCAGTGCAACGTGCCTCAGACTTAGAGACAACGGCATTAGGGGCAGCGTTCTTAGCAGGACTAGCCGTTGGGTATTGGAAAGACTTAGAAGACTTGAAGCAAAACTATGCCGAAGGTAAGAAATTCGATCCAGCCATGGCAGAAGAAAGACGTAACAAACTTTATACGGGATGGAAGAAAGCCGTTGAAGCAACCAGAGTTTTTAAGTAAAAAGTGAAACAACATGCGAAAAGGTACTTCGAGTATCTACTTCTTTGCGTGTTTTTTACTATTTCTAAGCCAAATCTTTGATTGACAAACTAGAGGCTTTGGGGTAACATCAGTGTTGTTGAATTTACATGTACTTTATAAAACTAAGATATAATCTAATCGCATGTGGGGATTGGTAATAAGTAAAGGAAGTGTCAGAGGTGTCAAAAAAACTTGTTATTGTGGAGTCTCCTGCTAAGGCAAGGACCATTGAAAACTATTTAGGAAAAGACTACGTGGTATTATCTAGTGTTGGACATATCCGTGATTTGGCGACCACTGGGCCAGGAGGGCTTGGCGTTGATGTGGAAGATGAATTCAAACCAACCTATAAAAACGCCACAGGAAAATCAAAAGTGATTAAAGAGCTAAAGCACGCCGCTAAAAACGCCTCAGACGTTTATCTGGCAACTGACCCGGACCGTGAAGGGGAAGCCATCAGTTGGCATTTAGCTGACGTTTTAGATGTGGACGTTAACCAAGAAAATCGAGTGGTTTTTAATGAAATCACAAAAAATGCGGTAACAGAAGCCTTTAAAGAGCCGCGTAAAATCGATATGGATCTCGTTCGTTCGCAAGAAAGTCGCCGAATTTTAGATCGCATCATCGGCTTCAAATTAAGTAAGCTGCTTCAAAATAAAATTAAAAGTAAAAGTGCTGGTCGTGTGCAATCGGTTGCTTTGCGCTTGATTGTTAACCGAGAGCGCGAAATCGAAGCCTTTATTAGTGAAGAATACTGGCACATTAACGGATTATTTTCAGCAGGTGCTTCTAAGATTGAAGCAGAGCTAACAAAGCTTAAAAACAAAAAATTAGCCATTGCCAATGAAGCCGAAGCAAAGGCACACATGGACGCCTTATCTGCGCCTTATGTGATTCGTAAAATTGAGAAGAAAAATCGTAAAAAATCACCCAAACCACCGTTTATTACGTCAACCTTACAACAAGAAGCTTCATCGAAACTTGGTTTTAACGCCCGCAAGACCATGTCAACGGCTCAGAAGTTGTATGAAGGAATTAGCGTTGGTGGCGAAGCCGTTGGTTTAATTACCTATATGCGTACGGATTCCACCAAGTTATCGGATTCCTTTGTGGGAGAAACGAAAGATTTTCTAAAAAAGCAATACGGCGATAAATTCGTTGGGAAAGGAACCACTGGTAAACAGAGTAAAAATGCTCAGGAAGCTCACGAGGCCATTCGCCCCTCTGCGGTGACGCGAACACCAGATGAGATTAAATCCTTCTTGAAACCAGACGAATACAAACTATATAAACTAATTTGGGAACGCGCCGTTGCTTCTTTAATGACAGCTGCGACCGTTGAGGCAACTGCCATTGACATCGCCTCAGGTGACTACATCTTTAGAGCCAACGGTCAAATCTTGATTTTTGACGGTTACTTAAAAGTGTATAGCTATGAAAACACGAAGAACGAATTGTTGCCGGCTGACTTGTCAGAAGGCATGGAAGTGGCATTAGACAAAATTACCCCAACCCAACACTTCACCCAACCACCAGCCCGCTACTCTGAGGCACGCTTGATTCGTGAGATGGAAGAACTTGGGATTGGACGACCATCGACTTATGCACAAACGATGGAAACCTTAAAAGTGCGAGGTTATGTTGACTTAGAAGAACGTAGATTCAAACCAACGGAGCAAGGGGCGTTGACCAGTGATAAACTGAATGAATTTTTCTCTGGTGTTATTAATGTGGAATACACAGCTAAAATGGAAGAAGACTTGGACGACATTGCCGAAGGATCGAAAGTGTGGCACGTCGAATTAAAAGATTTCTACGAACGTTTCATTCCCTTGGTGGACAACGCCAACGAAAAGATGGAAAAAATTGCACCAAAAGAAGTCGGTGAAGACTGCCCAGAATGTGGGCATCCACTCGTTGTTCGTCGCGGTCGTTACGGTGAATTTGTGGCATGTAGCAACTATCCAGCTTGTAAACACATTAAAAAAGATGCAACAGAAGGTGTGACTGAAGATACAGGAACGGGTGTGACCTGTCCAAAATGTGACACCGGTGAAATCGTGATGAAGCGTTCAAAACGTGGGCGTATTTTCTACGGTTGTAACCAATATCCAAAATGTGACCAAGCTTATTGGGACAAACCAATTGATAAAAAATGTCCGCAATGCGAAAGCGTCTTGACCTTAAAAGGCAAAGACGAAAAAGTGACTTGTCCGAATAAAGAATGCGACTATAGGGAGTAGGAGCATTCGAAGAGTGCGCGCCAGTGAAGCTTCCAAACTAGTTTGGTTTAGCTGAACAAGTACTTGACGTTAGAAACTTGAAAAGTTTCTCGTCAGAGTGACTATCGAGAATAAATAAAAAAGCACCGTCTGCTAATACAGATCGGCTTTTTTTTGAAAAGGTGGGGGATTTGGAGGCGGACGAATGAACTATGCACAAATGAGAAAATACGATACAGCTAACGGTCCGGGAATAAGGAGCACCCTCTTTGTTTCTGGGTGCACACATCACTGTCCCGGCTGTTTCAACCAAGACTTTCAAAAATTCAACTACGGCCAAAAATGGACGGATGATGCCGCTGATGCCTTCATTGACATGATCAGTGACCCACAAATCAAAGGCATCACCATCCTCGGTGGGGAGCCAATGGACCAAGTTCACGACGACGACCTCCTAAATCTCGTGAGGCGGATCAAAAAAGAAATAGGCAAAGACCTTTGGATTTATTCTGGCTACACCTTCGAACAAATTATCGCTCATGAGAAAAGAAAAAAAATCCTTTCTTTTTGCGACGTGTTAGTAGACGGCTTGTTTGTGGAAGAGTTAAAAGATTTACGCTTAAAATTTAGAGGCAGTAGCAACCAACGGATCGTTGATGTAAGAGCTTCTTTAGAAACAGGAAACGTCACCTTAATGACAGAATTCAACTAAGGGGATTTAAGGGTACCTCTATAAACGCCAATTGGCTATCTTTTCATCCTTTTCCCTGATACGTCGTCAAACCCTTCTAACCTACTGTCCCAGTAGGCTTCGTCGTCCTTTCCTCGTCTTACGGAAAAGTCTTGAAAACCTATCTCAATCAAGCTTATAGAGGTGCCCTTAAATGAAGACCATAAAACGAACATTGAAAATACTAAGCATCGTTCTGATCCTTTTGATTTTTTTCCTTGGCTACCACGCTGTGGCAATTTGGAGCTATGGGAACGTAGACGAGCGCCAACCAGCAGATGCCATTGTTGTCCTGGGAGCCGCAGCCTGGCATACCAATCCGTCACCTGTTTTTCTAGAACGGATTCGCCACGGCATCTGGCTATACGAGAACGGTTATGCCGATTACCTCATCTTTACTGGTGGACGAGGAGATGGTGCCCCTTACTCAGAAAGCTACGTGGCGCGTAACTATGCCATCCATGCTGGCGTACCGGAAGATGCCATTTTAATTGAAGAATACTCCCGCACCACGGAAGAAAACTTCTACTATTCCATGAATTTGATAAATGATCACCACATTACCAGTGTCATCCTGGTAAGTGATCCTTTTCATATGCGACGGTCGGTTAGGGTAGCAGCAGACTTTGGTTTAACGGCTTACTCTTCTCCAACACCAACTACCAGATACGAGACCTTAAATACGCAAATCCCCTTCTTAGCTCGTGAAGTGATCTACTACATCGGCTACCAACTTGGGAATTTGTTTTAAGAGAAACAGTCAGAGCAACAAAATAAAATAGATTTCCTGGGAAATCGAAAACGACTTCTACAATTGTAGAGGTCGTTTTTTATAGGAGTTATACTACGATTAAGGTGGTCATTTAGAAACGTCTGTTTTCTTCGACCGATGTTTTACTTCACTAATCAAATAGGCGATGACGGGGATAGCAATGGTGAAAGGCGGTAAAATTTTAAAGGGGACGGTCTCGTAAGTGAATTGTGTGCCACTTTTTAGTAGCGGTGCAATAAAGAAGCTAACGGTAGAAATTATACCTAACACCCATTTAAAATTGAAACGGTGATAAAGGGCTTGGAAGGTCATTAAGTTAACGTAGAAATAGATGATCAATTTGAAATAGGAGGTAACGACCATCACAATGATAGCTAAAGCATCTAGACGTTGAAATAGTCCGTTCATCCCAGCGAGTTGCATGGCATTATAAAAGGAATACTCAAAATTTGTAGTCAGATTGGCTCCTAAAAGGGCAACGGTAATTACATCGATGATGAGCAGTAGGATCGTTGAAGCCAAGATAGCGATGTAACCACGTTTTAGAATCCCTTTTGAATCAGCATTCTTGAAGGAAACGTAAGGGAAGATCGCTAGAAAGATCATCAGCTCACTATACGGTAAAAAGAAGACTCGTGCCGTGTCTTTAGCAATACCTGGAATGCCCTCTGCTAAAACGGGAACCAAATTTTCGGTGTTAAACACTCGACTTGAAAAGATGGTCATCACAAAAGGAAGCAAGCACAGAATGGCAATCGCTAAGAAGATTTCCGATGAGCGACCGATGGCATTCAAGCCGTAAAGAGAAGTGATCACCACGGTGACGACTAGAAGTAAAATAACCACTTTGTGATTGGCGCCAAACATCAAGGTTTGCTGTGCCATGGCTGACATAAAGTTCCCCACAGCAATGGTACGCAGAAAAAAGAAACAGGCGTAAGCCAATAGAATGAGTTTCCCCATGTATTTACCAAAACACGATTTGAAAATATGTGCCAATCCTTTGTGATCGTGAAGATAGCTTAAGCGATAGTAGAGGGTAAACAATAAGGCACCGCCTGCTCCACCTGTCAACAAAATAATCCAAACGTTTTGACCTGCATATTTGGCTGTAACTGCCAAGGCACTTGTTAAGTATAAAATCATTAAAGTCATCATTTGATTTAAGTTAATGTTTCGTCGTTGATTCATGTTGAATTAAGGCCTCCTTTTTCCTACAATGTGACGTTTCCAATTTCACCAACTGCATCGATTTCGAAGTTTAAGTTGATGGTAATGTCGAGTTCAGGAAATCTCTCTTCCCAGTAGCCTTGGACTTCTTCCCAGACGTGGTGTTCTTTATAATAAGCTTTCCCACCAATGCCCAAAATGTCCGTTTGCAGGTCTTGCTGAATGTGGTTGACAAATTCGTGCAAGTCTTCGTCCAGTTGACGGCCGAGATGTTCTGCCATGGTGTTAAGGTTATCTATTGTTGTTAAATCGATGTTATAGGTGTTTTCAACGATCATTGCCGTTAAGTCAATGTCAATGGTAGCACTGTTGTTGGCTAAATCGGTCTTGATTTTTGTAGAGGTTTGTGTGATCTCAGCGACCACGTAATACTCTTCTTCGATGGTGGTCCTCATGACGTAACGCTTATGGTCATCCATGAGAATGTTGTAGAGTTGAGCTTGATTATCATCTAAATAACCGATGATTTTATCTTCCTTAAAAACAGCTAAATGCTCAATGCGTAATTGGGCATTTGGTGTAATGGTTTGAACGTTTTTCATGTTTCCATCGTCTTTAATCTCGTGTTTTTGCTCATTTTCATGCTGTGTACTCACAGCGTTTAATACCACGTGGGTGGTATCGGTGTTGACCATGTCAACAATTTCGTATAAGTTTAAGTCAACGAGTCTTGCTGTGTGAGTGAAGATCATGTTGGTAGAGATGTCTAATTCACCAGCAGGAGGTGTATCCACGGAGGTGAGGACATTTAAGATGTGATTAGCACTCGTTTCTTTGGCTACTAAAATGTTAATGTCAGGTCGGATGTTTGTATGACGTAAAGCAAAGTTTAACACAGGATTAATGCCTTCTTCTGCTAGTTTTTCATTAACGACAATGACATTGAGGTGAGGTAAAAATAAGGCAGTAGCTGTTTGTTGATCCACTCGTTGGAAGGCTTCGGAAATGCTATCGCCTTTTGCTTGCAAGCTATAAACAGGCAGAGCGCTGGAGTTATTAGCTAAGGAAGCAGGGTTTAAGATTTGCACGGTGACGTTGTACCCATCTTCCTCTAGATCAATTCCGATCCCCGAAACGATCCCTAGTTTATTTAGTTCTGTTCGCTCTAAACAGCCAGTTAAGGTCGTGGCAGCTAACAATAAAATGGTGAGCATGGCTACTATTTTTTTCACATTAATTTCCTCCTTTTTGATCTGACATTTTGACCTGGTCCAGCGTCTCATATACTTTCGGTCGACGCTTCATCCATTTTAATGGTAATTTGAAGAGCTGATCTTTTTGATCCGATAGATTAAATGGCGCCATTGGTGCCAAGTAAGCCTGTCCCATGGATGTGAGGGAGGCCATGTGTGTAACTAATAGGATAAAAGCTAGCGTCAACCCATAAAAACCGAACTTGGCACCGATGATCATAAAAGCAAACTTAAATAATCTCGCAGAAATGTTGATTCGTGTGCTGGAAAGCACAAAAGAAGAAATAGCCGTCAGTGAGCCAACGATAACGGCTGCATAAGAAACAATACCTGATTCAACAATGGTTTGTCCAATAATTAAAGAACCAACAATGGTCATGGAATCACCGATGGCATCTGGTTTTCTAAGAGAGGCTTCGCGCAAGAGCTCAAAGAGAACGGTCACAATCATAATCTCAATAAACGTCGAAAATGGATTTGCTGCACGTTGATTAATAATCGTAATTAAAAGGGAGGTAGGGATCATTTCTTGGTGAAAGGTGGAAAGGGCAATGTAAAGCCCTGGGATGAGAACAACAGAAAAATAAGAAATGTACCGCATGATCCGCTTAATCGTTGCAAAAACTGGCTGATTGTAATAGTCATCAATCGCTGAAAAAGCGGAAGTAAAGTTAAAAGGCCCTAGAATAACGAAAGGTGAACCGTCGACGAAAATAGCCACTTGCCCTTCGGTTAATGCCTTCATGACGCGATCCGGTCGTTCCGTTTCCATTAGGCGTGGAAACAATGTCGTGTGTTTATCCTCAATGAGCTGGATGAGCTCATAGGTGTTTACAAGAGTGTCAATCTCGATGTTTTTAATTCGCTGATTAGTGAGCTCGACAAACTCAGGATTGGTTAATCCTTCAATATAAGTGACGAAGACGTCGGTTTTAGAACGCACACCTACTTGATGGGCCTCAAAGCGTAGCCGTGGGTCACGTAGGCGACGACGAAGCATGGCTGTGTTAAATCGAATGGACTCTAAAAAACTATCCTTTGGACCACGGAGAGACTTCTCTGTATTAGGTTCTGAAATACTACGAGATTGCCATCCTTTGCAATCAAACATCATGCACTTAGCAACCCCATCCACTAAGATGATGAGATGACCATTTAAAACGTTATCGTACATGGTGTCGATCTCATCGGTCGAATTGGCATCGATCATACTAATGCGAGATTCAAGGAGCAAGTCAAAGATTTGATCGGCTCGCTTTGGTAGTTTCTCATCGATGGCGGGGATATCGTAAGATAACACATGAATGGCAAATTGCTGGGCCATGCCAGAGTCGATTAGTCCGTCGATGCCGATGATGGCTACTTTAATGTCTCTAGCTTTTGTCAAAGTAAGCTCTCGAATCAATAGGTCGTTAGCATTTCCGAAAGCTTTTTTTATTTGGTTTAAGTTATCGTCTAGTGTAGGCGTGATCTTTTTATTAACTGTTTTCTCCATGATTCAACCTCTATTTTCATAATGTACCTTTCATGTTCAAGTACGGCTCATGTTTCGCCTACTTTCGCTATGAGTGGCATTAAGATCGACTATGGTTCGCATCGCTCACCTAATCTCTCTATATATCTTTAATGTGTGTCGAATTTTGGAAATTATACCTGTCAAGTTCCACTACAGCTCGTAAACTCGCTTAGTCTCTCTACGAGTGGCATAAGTTTCACTCCGCCTCATTTTTTCGGCAAGTTCAGCTTTATACCTGTCAAGTTCCACTACAGCTCGTAAACTCGCTTAGTCTCTCTACGAGTGGCATAAGTTTCACTCTACCTCATTTTTTGGCTACTAATTTCTACGCCACCATTTTAATTGTGCCTTCGTTTGATCTAATACGTAGTTCATTTGAATGCCTAAATTGATGACAAATCCTAATAAATAAAGCCAGAAAAACAAAACGATAATAGCGGTTAACGACCCATAAATGAGATGAAAATTGGCGAGTTGATCCACATAGAAAGAAAAGATCAACGTCGTGACGATAAAGCCGATGGAAGTAAGGCCAGCGCCAGGAATGACATGAGTGGAAGCAGAGGCTCTATCGGTCGTTACCAAGAACAGTAAAAAGAAAAACAACGTGCAAAAGGTCATGAAAATAACGAGTTCAATCCCGCCTTTGATCAGGGGATGGAAATCCGTTAGCAAAAGATGAGAAGCAGAGGTGATAATTAGGCCCAGTAAAACAAAAATAAGAAGTAAGAAGAAAGCAAGAATGGCTTTCAAGCGCCTTTTATAAGTCGGTTGTTGTTTATGATCGGTGTAAGTAATGGCAAAGGCTTTGAAGATGCCATTGACGCCTTTAGAAATCGTAAGGATTAGGGTTCCTACTGAAAAAAGGAGAAGGACAGGATGGTGACTAAACTTGAGGTCAGCCGTTGCAAGAAAATCCATTAAAAAAGTATAAATTTGAGCAGGAACATAATGCGCAATGGTTTCATCAAGGATGGAAGTCTCTATGGAAAGGAAGGCTAGAATCTGAAAAAAAACAATCAGTAGTGGGATAAGCGCCATCATAAAGTTAAAAGCCAAAACTTCGGGAATGCTTGCGATCTCTTTTTTTCTTAGTTGATTCATGAGTTGATGTTTGAGTTCATACATAATGATTTGTGACCTTTCAAAATGCGACGTTATTTCAAATTAAGATGGTATAGTTTGTGACAAAAAAGCTCAAATTATTTACAACACCATCTGTTTCATAAATTTGTATTGGAGGAGGAACGACAAAGATGAAGAAAAAAATGAACATAACAGCCATCGTCTTAAGTTTAGGCTTGCTGATGATCCCCAATGGGGGAGTTACGGCGAAGGGTATTTCACCTCAAACGGTAATGACAACCAAAGACATTGGTTGGGGCATTCCGAAAAAAGGAAAGCGCCAGGTGCAGCCCTACCCAGGAGACGAATATCATCATCTAATCGAGGAAAACGACGCCTACTACATGGGAGAGGCTGACGATGATGCCATTTATTTGACCTTTGACTGTGGCTACGAAAATGGCAACCTTCCCATGATTCTGGATGCTCTTAAAGAACACCAAGTACCAGCTCTCTTTTTCTTAACGGGGCATTTTATGGAAGAGGAGCCGGAGCTGGTACGTCGTATGGCTGGTGAAGGCCATTTGGTTGGAAATCACACCTACGATCATCCAAACTTAACGACGGTCTCTCAGGAACGCTTCTTGGAGGAGCTGACCCGCGCTGAGGAAAAATATTACGAAATTACCGGTGAAGAAATGTCAAAATTTCTACGACCACCGGAAGGGAAGTTCAACCAAGAAATGCTAGACTGGGCATCGGACGCTGGCTACTATACCATTCTGTGGTCGCTTGCTTACGTGGATTGGTACGTCGATGACCAAAAAGGATCAACCTATGCTTTCGATCAAATTACCGACCGCATGCACCCTGGTGCTGTCATCCTACTCCACTCCACTTCCAGTGATAATGCTGGAGTCATGGACGAATTACTAACAAGCTTAAAAGACGAGGGCTACGAGTTTAGGTCGCTCCATTATTTAATGACCCATGACTTGCCAGAACCGATAGAATAAAACAGGTTAACGAGACGAAAAAACGTGATCTTTTTCACTATGAAAAGGTCATCTAAAGTTAATAATCTGTTTACAATGATCGGTTATGATACACACAGTAGAAGTGGGAGGAACTTGATTCCGACTCCACTTTTTACGTAGGAGTGATAAACGGTGTTACAACTAAAAGGAATTAGAAAAAGCTACACAACGGGAGATTTTACTCAGACGGCCTTAGATGGCGTTAATTTAAGTTTTAGAAGACAAGAATTTGTGGCTATTTTAGGGCCATCTGGCTCAGGAAAAACCACCTCACTAAATATCATTGGTGGTTTGGATCAATACGATAAAGGCGATCTGGTTATTAATGGAAGGTCGACGAAAAGATTCAACGACCGTGATTGGGATGCTTACCGAAACAACAGCGTTGGCTTTGTTTTCCAAAGTTATAACCTGATCCCTCATTTAAGTATTCTTGATAACGTGGAAATGGGGATGACCCTGAGTGGGATTAATACCAAAGAGAAAAGAAAAAAGGCCCTTTCTACCCTTGAAAATGTCGGGTTGAAAGATCACGTACATAAAAAGCCGACCCAATTATCGGGTGGTCAAATGCAGCGGGTTGCCATTGCCCGCGCCCTTGCCAATGATCCGGATATTATTTTAGCAGATGAGCCAACGGGTGCCTTGGATACAAAGACCAGTAAACAAATCATGGATTTGATCAAAGAAATTGCCGAAGACAAATTGGTTATTATGGTGACGCACAATCCTGCTTTAGCAGAGGAATACGCCGATCGAATCGTGGAATTCCAAGATGGAAAAGTCATCAGCGACTCAAATCCTTACATGGCGACGACATCGACCACAGACTACAAGTTCAAACGGACGAGCATGAGTTTCTTCACGGCTCTAAAACTATCCGGAAAAAACATTGCTACGAAAAAATGGCGGACGGCCTTAACGGCTTTTGCCTCATCCATCGGGATCATTGGGATTGCTCTTATTATGAGTTTATCCAACGGTTTGCAACACCACATTGATGAATTCGAAGAAAGTGCGCTGATTGAAATGCCGATTGTCATCATGCAACAAGCGATGGACTTTAGTGGTGATTTCATGGAAGGGATGCAAGAAGCACAAGCTGAGTTAGAAGCAAGACGCTTTACAGATGAAGAGACCATTTATTTGTTTAACCCGGAAGAGGATAGCCCGATCCATAACAACATCATTAGTCAAGAATTTATTGATTATTTGTTAGACGTTGATCCTACCATTGCAAGAGAGATTGGTTTTGCACGAGCCACAGGGATGAATTTGCTAAGAGAAGTAGACGGAGAAGTGGTATCTACCTCTTTAGAATCGGGACAAATTGGGATGCTGGCGATGGCTGGTGGGTCTACCGTGTTTTTAGAAACGTTAAACCCAGATGCCCCTTCTCACTTAGAACGTAACTACGATTTACTGGCAGGCGAGTGGCCGAGTGCGCATACGGATGCCGTCGTCGTCGTTGATCAGTTCAACCGGATGAATTTATCTGTTCTGGAAAGTCTTGGGTTTGACGTCGAAGATTTAGAAACCATTTCTTTTGATGACCTCATTGGTTTAGAGCTACAACTGGTTGCCAACGATGATTTCTACATTCAAACTTATTTTGGCAATTTCATCCCTCATCCAGATCTAGCAGAAGTATACCGTACAGGTGATCATCAAACGATTACGATCACAGGAGTGTTCCGCTTACAAGAAGAAGTGTTTAATGACTTTGAAGTGTTAAACCCAGGAATTATTTATAGCGATGAATTGCTGAGAGAGATCATCCTTCGCGAGCAAGACAGTGCCATTGTTCAAGCACAACTTGATTCAGATTATCACGTGTTGACGTTGGAGCCTATTACAGAAGAGGAAAGGGATCAACTCGTTGCCTTTTTAGGTGGAGACAGTGCACCGATGGTTGTCGCGATTACACCTCAAGACTTTGATGGGAAAGATGCACTCCTCGAATACTTAGATGCTTTCAATGAAGGGCGTGAAGATGAATATCGTATCGTTTACGTGGATCAAGCTGCGATGATTACCAACTTACTAGGCGGAATGTTAACAACCGTCACTAACGTTTTAATTGGTTTTGCAGGTATCTCCCTCGTTGTTTCTTTAATTATGATTGCCATTATTACCTATATTTCGGTAATGGAGCGTACGAAAGAAATCGGAATTTTGCGGGCGTTAGGTGCACGTAAAAAAGACATCACCCGTGTCTTTAATGCAGAGACCTTTATTATCGGAATGTGTTCGGGGGTTCTAGCGATTACCGTCTCCTATTTCCTAACCATCCCGATCAACAACTTTATCTATAACCTAACGGAAATGGATAACGTGGCGAATTTGAACCCGATCCATGCAGCCGTGTTATTAGTGTTAAGCTTAACCCTAACCTTACTAGGTGGCTTTATTCCAGCCCGACTGGCTGCGAAAAAAGACCCAGTTGCTGCCCTTCGAGCAGAATAATTTGACATAAAAGTCCTTGTTTTGGAAGAGAAAATTCTAAAACAAGGACTTTTCATTTGTCCGAACATGCGGATTGAAAACGTAAGCATGTCGTTTGCTAAATGATGAGGATCAGTGTTGATTTTAAGCGACAACTTCGTTGTTTTTTGACAAGTTTTATGTTATACTGTTGAACAATGTAACTTTGGGAATGGTGTGTGATTGATGTGATGAAAAAAGTAAAAAAAATAACCTTAATGGCCTTATCAGCAATTTTAATTGGGAAGGTTTTTATACCAGTAATGCCTGTGGAAGGACAGTCAGGACGTCCCCTGAATCAACTTCATGTGGTGATTGATCCAGGCCATGGAGGTCGTGATCCAGGAGCTGTTGCGACGCACAACGGTACTCAAATTAGAGAGAGTGACGTTGTGCTTGACATTTCATTGCGTGTCAGAAACTTACTCAATCAGACAGGCATTAACGTTCATATGACGCGAACCACAGACGCTTACGTTTCTTTGGCTGAGCGTGCTCGCTTTGCGAACAATCGAAACGCCGATCTGTTTGTGAGTGTTCACTTAAACGCTTTTCATGACCCCTCTGCTAATGGAACCGAAACCTACTACATTGGAAGTCATGGTAGAGCGGCTTTTGCAGCAGCAGACTTGGAATTTATCGACGATTTGATTGAATCTGGTGAATACGATGAAAACGATTTAGAATTAATCATCGAGACCTATGGCATCGAAGTGGCCGATGAAGATTATTTTGGCTATGTGGAAGACGACGAGGACGATGGGTACGACGCTGAAGATCATCACGGTGTGTTTCGATATTTAGAGATTATGCCAGCATCTGGCACGACTCGTGTTCAAAATAGTCGCTTGTTAGCTCAGAACATTCAAGCGAGAAAGCTAGAACGTTTAGGGCTTCGAGATCGAGGAGTGAGGACCGCTAACTTTGCTGTCCTACGCGAAACGAACATGGCAGCTGCTTTATCTGAAATCGGCTTTTTATCTAATGCCGGGGATCGAAACGTGATGCTAACGGAGCAAGGGCGTCAACGTTCGGCAGAAGCCCTTTATTTAGGAATTTTGGACTATTTGGTAGCGAGAGGTTATAACGTACCGAGCCATCATTTTAACGTAGGTGGAGGAAACAACAACAACAATACCAATGTGCCTCAAGGTCAGCGAGTAGGAGTAGGAATCACGACAGCGGATAGCTTAAACATGCGAAGTGGAGCGGGAACCAGCCATGGTGTGGTAACG
>Ga0131853_10015623_pt1 | contig 13878 bp, 1 predicted proteins | sample TergutLab28metaG_FD_92764 | JGI IMG/M metagenome (GOLD analysis project Ga0131853, IMG submission 92764) | Labiotermes labralis P1 segment gut microbial communities from Petit-Saut dam, French Guiana - Lab288 P1 (version 2) (version 2) | ecosystem: Host-associated > Arthropoda: Insects >... | reverse complement strand
GTGGTATAGCTACACTGTATATGTACTGAGGCTATTAGATGTATAGCTGTACTTTACAGTCACTGAGGAGGGTAGACTTATAGATGTACTGTTCTGGTACTGAGGGGAATAGAGTTATAACTGAAATCTACAGGCACTGAAATGATTAGAGGTATAGCTGTATTCTATATTTACTGAAGGGAGTAGAGGTATAGCTGTACTGTAGAGGCACTGAGGGGATTAGAGGTATTGCTGTATTCTAGAGGCACTGAGGGGAGTAGAGTTATAGCTGTACTCTACAGGCACTGATGGGATTAGATTTATAGCTGTACTCTACAGGCTCTGAGGGGAGTAGAGTTATAGCTGTACTGTAGAGGCACAGAGGGGAGTAGTGGAGTGCCTGTAATCTACAGGTACTGAGGGGAGTAGAGGTATAGCTGTACTGTACAGGCACTGAAGAGAGTAAAGTTATAGATGTACTGTACAGGCTCTGAGAGGAGTTGAGTTATCGCTGAACTGTACAGTCACTAGGCGAGTAGTGGCATAGCTTTAATCTTGAGGTACTGAGTGGAGTAGAGGTATAGGTGTACTCTTCAGGCACTGAGGGCAATAGAGGTACAGCTGTACATTCCTGGCATTGAGGGGTGTAGGTGTATAGCTCTACTGTATAGGAACTCATGGGAGAAGAGGTGTAGCTGTATCCTACAGGTACTGAGGTGAGTAGTGGTATAGCTGCACTGTACAGGTACTGATCGGAGTAGTGTTACAGCTGTACTCTACAGGCACAGAAAAGGGTAAACTTATAGCTGTACTCTACAGGTACTGATGGGGGTAGAAATATATCTGTACTCTACAGGCACTAAGGGGAGTAGAGGTATAGCTGTATACTACAGGTACAGAGGTGAGTAGAGTTATAGCTGTACTGTACAGGCACTGAGTGGTGTAGAGGTATAGCTGTATTTTAAGTCACTGAGTGTAGTAGATCTAAGGCTGTACTCTACAGGCGCTGAAGTGATTAGAGTGATAGCTGTACTGTACAGGCACTGAGGGGAGTGGAAGTATAGCTGTACTCTAACGGTAGTGAGGAGAAAAGAGTTATAGGTGCAATCTACAGGTACTGAGAATTGTAGAGGTATAGCTGTAATCTACAGGCACAGAGTGCAGTAGAGTTACAGCTGTACTCTACAGGTACTTAGGAGAGTAGAGTTATAGATGCACTCTGCAAGTGCTGACGGTAGTAGAGGTATAGCTATAATCTACAGGCACTGACGGGAGTAGAGGTATAGCTGTACTCTACAAGTACTGAGGGGAGTAGAAGTACACCTGTACTCTACAGGCACTGAGGGGAGAAGAGGTAGAGCTCTACTGTTCAGGTACTAAGGGAAATAGAGATATAATTGTACTGTACAGGCACTGATGGAAGTAGAAATATAGCTGTACTGTAAATGTAATGTGGGGAGTAGAGGTATAGCTGTAAAGTACAGGCACTGAAAGGAGTAGAGATATAGCTGTACACAACAGGCACTGAGGAGATTAGAGGTTTAGCTCTACTGTGCACGTACTGAGGGGATTAGTTGCATAGCTGTACTTTAGAGTCAATAAGTGTAGTAGAGATATAGCTGCACTCTACAGAATCTGAGGAGAGTTGAAGTAAAGATGTACTGTACAGGCACTGAGGGGAGTACATCTATAGCTGTACTTTAAAGGCACTGAGGGGAGTAGAGGTATAGCTGTACATTACAGGCACTGAGGGGAGTATATCTATAGCTGTATTTTAGGCACTGAGGGGAGTAGAGGTAGAGCTGTACCGAACATTTACTGAGGGGAGTAGAATTATAGCTTTAATATACAGGCACTGATTGGAGTAGATTTATAGATGTTCTCTACAGGCACTGAGGGGAGTAGAGGTATACCTGTACTGTACAGCCACTGAGGGGAATAGAGATATAGCTGTACTGGAAAGGCATGAAGGTATTAGAGTTATAGCGTTACTCTAAAGTCACTGAGGTGTGTAGAGTTTTAGATGTACTTTACAGGCACTGACGGGAGTACATTTATAGCTGTATTGTATAGGCAATGAGGGTGTAGAGTTATAGCTGTACATTACAGTTACTGAGCGGAATAGTGTTATAGCTGTACTGTAGTGGTACTGACGTTTGTAGAGTTATTGCTCTACTGTACAGGAACAGAGGAGTTTAGAGTTATAGCTGTACTCTACAGGTACTGAGTGGAGTAGTTGTATAGCTGTACTCTACAGGCACTGTGGGGAGAAGAGGTTTAGCTGTACTGTACAGGTACTGAGGTGGTGGAGTTATAGCTGTAAAGTACAGGCACCGAATGGATTAGAGTTATAGATGTACTGTACAGGAACTGAGGAAATTAGAGTTATAGCTGTACTCTAAAGGCACTGAGGTGAGTAGAGTTATAGCTGTAAATTACAGGCACTGAGGGGAGTAGAGTTGTAGCTGTAATCTAGAGGCACTGAGAGGAATAGAGGTATAGCTGCACTGTACAGGTTCTGAGTGGAGAAAAGATATAGCTGTACTTTACATGCACTGAGGTGAGTAGATGTATAGCTGTACTGTATAGGTACTGTGGCGTGCAGAGGTATTGCTGTACTGTACAGGAACTGAGGAGATTAGTGTTATAGCTGTACTCTACAGGTACTGAGTGGAGTAGTTTTATAGCTGTACTTTACAGGCAATAAGGGGAGTAGAAGTAAATCTGCACTGTAAACTTCTGAAGTGTGTTGAGGTATAGCTGTACTGTACAGGCACTGAAGTATGTAGAGGTATAGCAGTACTGTACAGGCACTGAGAGGAGTAGATTTATAGCTGTACATTACAGGCAATGAGTGAAATAGATGTATAGTTGTACTGTACAGGCACTGAGGAGTTTAGAGCTATAAATGCACTGTACAAGTACTGAGGTGAGTAAAATTATGGCTGTAATGTACAAGCACTGTGGGGAGTAGATTTATAAATGTAATGTACAGGCACTGAATCTAATAGAGGTATAGCTGTACTGTACAGGCACTGAGTGGATTAGAGGTGTAGCTGTACTGTACAGGAACTGAGGGACGTAGAGTTATAGCTGTAAAGTACAGGCACTGAAGGGAGTAAATTTATAGCTATACTTAACAGGCACAGATGGGAATAGAGTTATAGCTGAATTCTACAGCTGGTGAGGGGAATAAAGTTATAGCTTACACTACAGGCCATGAAGGGAGTAGAGGTACTGCTCTACTCTATAGGCACTGAGAGGGTAGAGGTATAGCTGTAATGTACAAGCACAGAGGTGTGTAGTGTTATAGCTGTACTGTACAAGTTCTGAGGGGGTAGATTTTTAGCTGTACTTTACAGACACTGAGGGGTGTAGATTTAGAGCTGTACTGTACAGGTAATGAGGGGAATAGAGTTATAGCTGTAATGTACAGGCACTTAGGGTTGAAGAGTTATAGCTGTATTGTACAGGTACTGAAGGGTTTAGAGGTACAGCTGTACTCTACAGGCTCTGTGGGGAGTAGAGTTATCGCTGTACTGTAGAGGTAATGAAGGGAGAGGATGTATGGCTGTATTCTACAAGTACTGAGGGGATTAAACATACAGCTCTAATCTACAGGCACTGAGGAGAGTTGAGGTATAGCTGTACTGTACAGGTACAGATGGGTGTAGATTTATAGCTGTATTCTTTAGGCAATGAAAGGAGTAGAGTTATAGCTGTATGTTACAGGCACTGAGGGGAGTAGGAGTACAGCTATATTGTACAGGACCTGAGGGGAATAGAGTTATAGCTTTACTCAAAAGCAAGTGAATGGAGTAAAGTTATATCTGTAATCTACAGGCCCTGAAGGGAGTAGAGTTACAGCTGTACTCTACAGGTACTGAGGGGATTAGAGGTATAGCTGTACTCTACAGGCACTGAGGGGAGTAGAGTGATAGATGTATTTTACTGGTACTTAGACGAGTAGAGGTATAGCTGTATTGAACAGGCACTGAGAGTAGTAGAATTATAGCTGTACTGTACAGGCACAGAGTGGTGTAGAAGTGTAGCTGTTCTGAACAGGTATTTAGGGGAGTAGAGTTATAGCTGTAATGTACAGGCACTAAGGGTATTAGAGTTATAGTTGTACTCTACAGGCACTGAGGGGAATAGAAGTGTAGCTGTACTGTACAGGTACTGAAAGGAGTAGAGGTATAGCTGTACTGTACAGGCACTAAGATGTGTAGAGGTATAGCTGTACTCTACAGGCACTCAGGGGCGTAGAGTTATAGATGAATTTTACTGGTACTTAAAGGAGTAGTGGTTTAGATGTACTGTACAGGTACTGAGAGGAGAAGAGTTAAAGCTGTACAGTACAGGCACTGAGTGTTGTAGAGGTGTAGCTGTACTGTACAGTTACTGACGGGAGTAGAGTTATAGCTGTACTGTACAGGCACTAGGGGGAGTATTGGTATAGCTGTACTGTACAGGCACTGAGGGGAATAGAGGTATAGCAGTATTGTACAGGTACTGAAGGGAGTAGAGGTATAGCTGTACTGTACAGGCACTAAGAGTTGTAGCGGTATGGCTGTACTCTACAGGCAAAGAGGGGAGCAGAGGAATAGATGAATTTTACTGGTACTTAGGGGAGTAGTGGTTTAGCTGTACTCTACAGGTACTGAAAGGAGTAGAGTTAAAGCTGTACAGTACAGGCACTGAGGGGTGTAGATGTATAGCTGCACTCTAAACGTCTAAGGGGAGTAGAAGTGTAGCTGTACTGTACAGGCAATGAAGTGATTAGTGGTATAGCAGTACACTACAGACACTGAGGGGACTAGAGTTATAGCTGTACATTACAGGCACTGAGTGTAGTAGAGGTATAGCTGTACTGTACAGGTTCTGAGGGGGTAGAGGTTTAGCTGTACTGTACAGACTCTGAGGGGAGAAGAGGTAGAGCTGTATTGTACTGGTACTGAGGGGAGTAGAGTTATAGCTGTAATTTACAGGCACTTATTGGAGAAGAGTTATAGCTGAATTTTACAGTTACTGAAAGGCTTAGATGTACAGCTGTACACTACAGGCTCTGAGGGGAGTAGAGTTATAGCTTTACTGTACAGCTAATGTTGGGAGTAGATGTATAGCTGTACTCTACAGGTACTGAGGAGAGTAGACATATAGCTGTACTCTACAGGCACTGAGGAGAGTGGAGTTATAGCTGTACTGTTCAGGTACTGATGGGAGTAGAGTTATAGCTGTAATCTCTAGGCACTGAGAGGAGTAGTTGTAAAGCTGTATTTTACAGGAACTGAGGGTAATTGAAGTACATCTGTATTTTACAGGTCCTGAAGGGAATAGATTTTTAGCTGTACTCTAAAACATGTGTGCGGAATAAAGTTATAGCAGTACTCTAGAGGCCCTGGAGGGAGTAGAGATACAGCTGTACTCAACAAGTACTAAGGGGAGTTGAGTTATAGCTGTGCTCTACAGGCACTGAGGGGAGTAGAGGAGTAGCTGTATTATACTGGTACTGAGGGGAGTAGATTTATAGCTGTAATTTACAGGCACCGAGGGGAGAAGTGTTTTAACTGTACTTTACAGGCACTGAGCGGTGTAGAGGTGTAGCTTTACTGTAGAAGCACTGAGCGGGGTAGAGGTATAGCTGCACTGTAAAATTTCTGGATGGATTAGAGATTTAGCTGTACTCGGAGAAGAGGTATAGCTGTACTGTACAGGAACTAAGGGGAGTAGTGATATAGCTGTACTGTAAAGGCACTGAGGGGATTAGAAGTATAGCTGTACTTTACAGGCACTGAGAGGAGTAGGGTTATAGCTGTACGGTACAGGCACGTAGTGGAGTAGAGGTATAGCTGTACTTTTCAGCTACTGAGAGGAGTAGAGGCATAGCTCTACTTTACAGGCAATGAGGGAAGTAGAGGTATAGCTGCACTCTAAACGTCTGAGTGGAGTAGAGGTTTAGCTGTACTCTACAGGCAATGAAGTGAGTTGAGGTATAGCGGTACTCTACAGGCACTGAGGGGAGTAGATTTATAGCTGTATTTTACAGGCACTGAGGGTAGTAGAGGTATAGCTGAACTGTTCACGCACTGACGGATTTAGAGGTATAACAGTAATGTACAGGTACTGGGGAAGAAGTGTTATATCTGTACTCTACATGCACAGTAGTGTGTAGAATTATAGCTGTATTGTACATGCCCTGAGGGGAGTAGAAATATAGCTGTACTGTACAGGTACTGAGGGGAGAAGTGATATAGCTGTACAGTACAGGCACCGAAGGGAGTAGAGGTATAGCTGTACTGTATAGGCTCTGGCGGGAAAAGTTGTATAGCTCTACTCTACTGGCACTGTTTGGATTAGATGTACAGCTGTACTCTACAAGCACTGAGGGGAGTAGTATTATAGCTGTACTGTACAGGCACGGAAGGGAGTAGAGTTATAGCTATACTGATCAGGCACTGAGGGGATCAGATTTATAGTTGTACTGCACAGGTACTGAGAGGAGTAGAGATTTAGCTGTTCTCTACAGGCACTGAGGGGTGTAGGGGTATAGCTGTACTCTACAAGTACTGAAGGGGTAGAGGTTTAGCTGTACTCTACAGAAACTGTGGGTAGTAGAGGTTGATCTGTACTGTAACGGTACAGGGGTGAGTAGAGATATAATTGTAATGTACTGGCACTTAGGGGAGTAGAGTTATAGCTGTATTGTACAGGTACTGAGTAGAATAGGTGTACAGCTGTAACACTACAGGCTCTGAGGGAAATAGTAGTATAGCTTTACTGTACAGTTAATGAGGGTATTAGATGTATAGCTGTATTCTACAAGTACTGAGGGGAGTAGACATATAGCTGTAATCTATAGTCTCTGAGAGGAATAATGGTAATGCTGTATTTAAACAGGCACTGAGGGGAGTAGAGGTACAGCTTTATTTTACAGGTCCCGAGGGGAATAGAGTTATAGATGTACACTACAGCAAGTGAGGTGAGTAAAGATATAGCTGTACTCTACAGGCCCTGAAGGGTGTAGAGGTAAGCTGTACTGTACAGGTATTGAGGGGAGTAGAGGTATAGCTTTACTCTACAGGCACTGAAATGAGTAGAGGTATAGCTGTACTCTACAGCCACTGAAGGGAGTGAAGTTATAGCTTTATTCTACAGGTACTGAGGAGAGCAGACATATATCTGCATTGTACAGGTAATGAATGAAGTAGAGCTAAAGCTGTACTCTACAAGCACTGAGGGGATTAGAGGTATAGCTTTACTCTACAAGTACTGAGGTGAGTATAGGAATAGCTGTATTGTACAGGCACTGATGGGAGTAGAGGTAGAGCTGTACTTTACATGTACTAAATGGTGTAGAATTATAGCTGTACTCTACAGGCACTGAGGAGAGTACAGATACAGCTGTACTGTACTGGTACTGAGGAGAGTAGAGGTATAGCTGTACTAAACAGGAACTGAGGGGAGTAGAGTTATATCTGCACTCTTCAGGCCCTGAGGGTATTATGGTAGAGCTGTAATCTAGAGTCACTGAGGAGAGTAGAGTTGTAGCTGTACTTTACAAACTCTGAGGGGAATAGAGGTATAGCTCTACTCTACAGGCAGTGATTGGAGTAGAGGTACAGCTGTACTGAAGAGGCACTAAGGGGAGTACAGGTATAGCTGTAAAGTAAAGGCACCGAGGGGAGTAGAGGTATAGATGTAATCTACAGGCACTGAAGGGTGTAGAGGTGTAGCTGTATTCTAGAGGCACAGAACGGAATAGAAGTATAGCTGCACTGTACAGGTATTGAGTAGATTAGAGCAATAGCTCTACTGTACAGGTACTGAGGGTATTAGAGTTATCGCTGTACTGTACAGGCACTGAGGGAGACGAGTTATAGCTGTACTTTACAGGCACTGAGTGGAGTAGAGGTATTGCTGTACTGTACAAGTACAGAGGGGAGTAGAAGTATAGCTGTACGGTACAGGCACTGAGGGGAGTAGAGTTAGAGCTGTACTGTACAGGCACTGAGAGGAGTAGAGTTATAGCTGTACTGTACAGGTACTGGGGAGTAGAGATATAGCTGTACTGTAAAGTTACTGAGGTAGAGATGGTATAGCTGTATTGTACATGCAATGAAGTACGTAGTGTTATAGCTGTACTCTACAGGCACTGAGGTTGTAGAATTATATCTGTACTGTACAAGCACTGAGGGGAGTAGATGTATAGCTGTATTGTACAGGCACTGAGGAGAGTAGATTTATATCGGTACTGTACAGGCACTGAGGGGAGTAGAGTTATAGCTGTATTTTGAGGTACTGAGGTGTGTAGAGTTATAGCTGTACTGTACAGGCACTGAGGGGTGTAGAGGTATAGCTGTACTGTTCAGGCACTGAGGGGAATAGAGATATAGCTGTATTGGACAGGCACTGAGTGGATTAGAGTTATAGCGGTATTCTAAATTCACTGAGGGGAGTTGAGTTATAGCTGTACTGTACAGGCACTGAGGGGAGTAGAGTTATAGCTGTATTGTACAGGCACTGAGGGTGTAGAGTTATAGCTGTACCTTACAGGTACTGAGTGGAATAGAGTTATAGCTCTACTGTACAGGCACTGAGGTTGTAGAGGTATTGATGTACTGTACAGGAAATGAGGAGATTAGAGTTATATCTGTACTCTACATGTACTGAGTGGAGTAGTTTTATAGCCTTACTTTACAGGCAATGAGCTGAGTAGAGTTATAGCTGCACTGTACAGGATCTGAGGGGAGTAGAATTATAGCTGTACTGTTCAGGCACTGAAGTGTGTTGATGTATAGCTGTACTGTACAGGCACTGAGGGTTGTCGATATATAGCTCTATTGTACAAGCACAGATGCGAGTAAAGGTATAGCGGTACTGCACAAGTATTGTGGGGAGTAGATGTATATCTGTACTGTACAGGCACTGAAGGGAGGAGAGATAGAGCTGTACTTTACAGGTACTGAGGCGATTAGAAATATAACTGTACTGTACAGGCACTGAATGTAGTTGGTTTATAGCTGTACTGTACTGGTAGTGAGGGGAATAGTGTTATATCTGTACTTTATTCTTACTAAGGGGACTAGAGGTATAGTTGTACTGTACAGGCACTGAGGGGTGTAGAGGTATAGCTGTACTGTACAGGTACTAAGCGGAGTGAAAATATAGCTGTAAAATACAGGCACTGAATGGATTAGAGGTATAGCTGTACTGCACAAGAACTGAGGAATTTAGAGTTATAGCTGTACTGTACATTTACTGAAGGGAGTAGATGTATAGCTGTACTTTACAGGCAATAATGGGAGTAGAGGTATAACTGCACTCTACAGGAACTGAGGGGATTAGAAATAGAGCTGTACTGTACAGGCACTGAAAGAAATAGTTGTATAGCTGTACTGTACCGGCACTGAGGTGAGTAGAGTTATAGCTGTAATTTACAGGCACTAAGGGGAGTAGAGTTATAGCTGTACTGTACAGGCACTGAGGGGAGTAGAGGTATAGCTGTACTGCACAAGTACTGAAGGGAGTAGAGTTATAACTGTACTCTACAGGCACTGTAGGGTGTAGAGCTCTAGCTGTACTGTACAGGCACAGAGAGGAGTAGAGGAGTACCTGTAATCTTCGGGTACTGAGGGGAATAGAGTTATAGCTGTACTGTACAGGCACTGATGGGAGTAGAGGTATAGTTGTACTGTACAGGCAATGAGGGGAGAAGAGATATAGCTGTACAGTACAGGCACTAGTCGAGTAGTGATATAGCTCTAATCTAGAGGTACTGAGTGGAGTAGAGTTATAGGTGTACTGTACAGGCACTGAGTGCAGTAGAGGTATAGCTGTACATTCCTGGCTCTGAGGGGAGTAGGGGTATAGCTGTACTGTAGAGGAAATTTTGGGAGTAGAAGTGTAGCTATACTCTAGAAGTACTGAGGGGAGTAGATGTATAGCTGTACTATACAGGTACTAAATTGAGTAGTGGTATAGTTGTACTGTAAAGGTACTGAGCGGAGTAGTGTTACAGACGTACTCTACAGGCACAGAAAGGAGTAAAGTTATAACTGTATTCTACAGGTACGGACGGGTGTAGAAGTATATCTGTACTCTACAGGCACTAAGGGTTTAGAAGTATAGCTGTATACTACAGGTACAGAGGGGAGTAGAGTAACACCAGTTCTGTACAGGCACTGAGATGTGTAGAGGTATAGCTGTATTTTAATGCACAGAGAAGAGTAGAACTAAGGCTGTACTCTACAGGCACTGAATGGAGTAGAGGGATAGCTGTACTCTACAGGCACTGAGGGGAGTGGAGGTATAGCTGTACTCTACCGGTAATGAGGAGAAAAGTGGTATAGCTGCATTCTACAGGTACTTAGGGTAGTAGAGGTATAGCTGTACTCTACAGGCACAGAGGGCAGTAGAGTTACAGCTGTACTCTACAGGTACTGAGGAGAGTAGAGGTATAGCAGAACTTTACATGTGCTGACTTTAGTAGTGATATAGCTGTAATCTACAGTCACTGACGGGAGTAGATTTATAGCTGTACTCTACAATTACTGAGGGTAGTAGAAATATATCTGTACTCTACAAGCACTGAGGGGAGTAGAAATATAGCTGTATTCTACAGGCACTGAGGGGAGTAGAGTTAGAGCTGTACCGTACACGTACTGAAGGGATTAGAGTTATAGCTGTACAGAACAGGCACTGAGGGGGGTAGAAGTATATCTGTACTCTTCAGGCACTGAAGTTAGTAGAAGTTTAGCTGTAATCTACACTCACTGAGGGGAGTAGAGTTGTAGCTATAGTGTTCAGGCACTGAGGGGAATAGAGTTATAGCTGTATTCTACAGGCAGTTATGGGAGTAGATGTATAGCTGTACTTATCAGGCACTAAGGGAATAGAGTTATACCTGTACTCTACAGGCACTGTACGGAGTAGAGTTACAGCTGTACTGTACAGGCACTGAGGGGTGTAGAGGTGTAGCTTTACTGTAGAGGCACTGAGGGGAACAGAGGTATAGCTGCAATTTACAGGTTCTAAGTGGAGTAGAGATATAGCTGTACTGTACATGCATTGAAATGAGTAGAGGTAGAGCTGTACTGTACAGGCACTGAAGAGAGAAGAGTTATAGCTGTATTGTACAGGCACTGAAGGGAGTAGAGCTATAGCTGAACTCTAAGGCACTGAAGATTTAGAGGAGTAGCTGTACTGTAGGGGCACTGAGGGAATTGTGGTATAGCCGTACTGTACAGGCACTGATAGGAGAAGATTTATAGATGTACTCTACAGGCACTGAGAGGTGTTGAGTTATAGCTGTACTGTACAGGCACTGAGGGGAATAGCGATATAGCTGTATTGGACAGGCACTGAGGGGATTAGAGGTATAGCGGTACTCTAAAGTCACTGAGGGGAGTAGAGTTATAGCTTTACTGTACATGTACTGAAGGGAGTAGAGGTATATCAGTACTGTAGTGGCACTGAGTGGATTAGAGATATAGCTTGTATTTTACAGACACCGAAGAGAGTAGAATTATAGCTGTACTCTTCAGGCACTGAGGGGAGTAGATGTATTGCTGTACTGTACAGGCACTGAGGTTTGTAGAGGTGTAGCTGTAATGTAGGGGCACTGGGGAAATAGAGGTATAGCTGTACTCTACCGGTATTGAGGGGATTACATTTATAGCTTTACTCTACAGCCACTGAGGGGAGTAGAGGTATAGCTGTACTTTACAGGCTCTGAGAGGAGTAGAGGAATAGGTGTACTGTACATGCACTGAGGGGAGTACAGGTTTAGATGTACTTTACAGGCACTGGAGGGAATAGTGTTATAGCGGTACTGTAAAGGCACTGAAGGGAGTAGAGGTATAGCTGTACTCTTCAGGTACTGAGGGGGTAGAGGTATAGCGGTATTGTAGAGTCACAGAGGGGAGTAGAAATATATCTGTACTGTACAGGCAACTGAGGGGATTAGAGCTATAGCTGTACTCTACAGGCACTCTGGGGTGTAGAGATATAGCTGTACTCTACAGGCACTGAGGGGAGTCGAGGTATACCTGTATTGTACAGGCACTGATTGTAGTAGACTTATAGCGGTACATTACAGGTTCTGAGGGGAATAGAGGTATAGCTGTACTGTACAGGCACGGAGAGGTGTAGAGGTAGAGCTGTACTTTACAGGTACTCAGGGGAGTAGATGTATAGCTGTACTGTACAGGCACTGAGGATAGTAGGGGTACAGCTCTAATCTACTCGTACTGAGGGGATTAGATTTATAGCTGTATTTTACAGGTACTGAGGGAAGTAGAGATAAAGTTGTACTGTAGAGGTACTGAGGGAAGTAGTTTTATAGCTGTACTGTAAATGTAATGAGGGGAGTAGAGGTATAGCTCTAAATTACAGGCACTGAAAGGAGTAGAGGTATAGCTGTATTCAACAGGCACTGAGGAGATTAGATGTTTAGCTGTACTGTACAGGTACGGAGGGGATTAGTTGTATAGCTGTACTTTACAGTCAATAAGGGGAGTAGAAGTATAGCTGCACTCTACAGAATCTGAGGAGAGTAGAGTTAAAGTTGTACGGTACAGGCACTGAGGGGAGTATATCTATAGCTGTACTTTACAGGCACTGAGGGGAGTAGAGGTATAGCTATACTTTACAGACACTGAGGGGAGTATATCTATAGCTGTACTTTACAGGCACTGACGGGAGTAGAGGTATAGCTGTACTCTACAAGTACTAAGGTGTGAAGAAATAGAGCTGTATTCTACAGGCACTGAGGGGAATAGAGGTAGAGCTGTAGCGTACAAGTACTGAGGGGAGTAGAATTATAGCTGTAATATACAGGCACTGAGTGGTGTAGGGGTATAGCTCTACTGTACTTGTACTGAGGGGAGTAGAGGTATAGCTGTACTGAACAGGCACTGACGGTGGTAGAGGTATATCTGTACTGTACAGTCCCTGAATTTAGTAGAGGTATAGCTGTATTCTACACTCACTGACGGGTGTAGAATTGTAGCTGTAGTGTACAGGCACTGAGGGGAATAGAGGTATAGATATATTCTACAGGCAGTTATTGGAGTAGAGGTATAGCTGTACTTAACAGGCACTAAGAGGAGTAGAGGTATAGCTGTACTGTACAGGCACTGCACAGTGTAGAGTTACAGCTGTACTCTAAAGGCACTGATGGGTTCAGAGGTGTAGCTTTACTGTAGAGGCACTGATGTGAATAGAGGTTTAGCTGCACTGTAAAGGTTCTGTGTGGAGTAGAGATATAGCTGTACTCTACATGCATTGAGTTGAGTAGATGTATAGCTGTAATTTACAGGCACTGAGGGGAGTAGAGTTATAGCTGTACATTACATGTACTGAGCGTAATAGACTTATAGCTGTACTGTACATGCACTGAGGGGATTAGAGTTATATCGGTATTTTAAAGGCACTGATGGGAGTAGAGATATAGCTGTACTCTACAGGTACAGATGGGAGTAGAGGTAAAGCGGTACTGTAGATGCACTGAGTGGAGTAGAGATATAGCTCTACTGTACAGACAATGAGGGAATTAGAATATTAGCTGTTCTGTACAGGCACTCAGTTGTGTAAAAGTATAGCTGTACTGTACAGGCACTGAGGGGTGTCGATATATAACTGTATTGTACAGGCACAGAGGGGAGTAGAGGTATAGCGGTACTGTACACGTAATGTGGGGAGTAGAGTTATAGCTGTACTCTACAGGCACTGAGGTGTTTTGAGGTAGAGTTGTACTTTACAAGTACTGAGGAGAGTAGAGTTAAAGCTGTATTGTACAGGCACTGAGTTTAGTGGGGTTATAGCTTTACTGTACAGGCACTGAGGGGAGTAGAGGTATAGCTGTACTGTACAGGCACTGAGGGGAGTAGAGGTATAGCT